>Ga0116221_1002888_pt1 | contig 11176 bp, 9 predicted proteins | sample Sb_taG_5_FD_88965 | JGI IMG/M metagenome (GOLD analysis project Ga0116221, IMG submission 88965) | Peat soil microbial communities from Weissenstadt, Germany - Sb_50d_8_FC metaG | ecosystem: Environmental > Terrestrial > Soil > Wetlands > Peat | place: Germany: Weissenstadt | collected 2010-09-21 | reverse complement strand
TGGTTTACGCCCCCGCGGATTGGCGAGCTCGATCAAGCCATGCGGGATTCGCGCTCTACGATAAAGCCCGATTCCTGGCCCTGAGCGGGCGTATCATGAAAGTGCCAAGCCATGAGTTCCATCGACGAGATTATCGAGCTGTATAAGCGCGATGTGGATGTGACCCTGATCGATGAGTCGCTCCGCCGGACCGTGGAAGAACGGATCCGCGCTCTCGAAGAGTTCGAGCGTTTTCGAGAGGAGCTGCGCGCTGCCATGGAGCGGAAGCGTGACGCGCTTCGGTGACTTGCTGCGCACCCTCGCCGCGGGAGGCGTCGACTTCATCGTAGTCGGCGGAGTGGCCGCTGCGGCCCACGGCTCGCCCCGCTGCACACAGGTTGTGGACATGGTCTACAGCCGCGAAGGCGGCAACCTGGAGACGCTGGTCGAGGCGATGCGGCCGCACCATCCGTACCTGCGCGGCGCTCCGCCCGGATTGCCGTTCCGGCTGGACGTGGAAACGTTGCGCGCCGGGCTCAACTTCACGCTGGTCACGGATCTTGGCTGGCTCGACCTGCTGGGGGAAATCGCGGGCGGAGGGCGTTATGAACACGTGCTGCCGCATTCGATCACAGTGGAGGCGTTCGGCAGTTCCTGCCGCGTGCTGGATCTCGAGACCCTGATCCGCACGAAGAAGCTCGCCGGAAGGCCCAAAGACCTCGAAGCGCTCGCCGAATTGGAGTCCCTGCGCGAGCGCCTGGAACGGTAACGCCGCCGCAGACCCCATACCGTCCTCCTGGCTTGTGGAATTCCTCGCCAAGCAGCGCCCTGAACCGGTACCATATTTCTTGGCTAAGCGACTGAAAATCTGGCATACTAGCTAGACCAAATCCACTGGGTGGATCATGGCTAAAGCCGAAATTCTCGAAGCGACGCTGGGCGGCACCAAACTCTCACCCGAGGAGTTGGCGGCCATCCCGGATTTCGCAGGGATTCGCAAAGAGATCTGGGACAAGTTCCCGGGAGCCATCGCGCGGCAGGAGTTTCGCGCCGGCGACATCCTCATGCGCGAGGGAGATAACGGGACCACCGCGTTCTACATCCTGTCGGGCACCATCGACATCTTTATCAACAATCCGGTGTCGCGAGTGGAGAGCCACCGCCGCGGCGGAAAGGGGCTGTTCAAGGGGCTCACGAAGATCACGAATTACATCACCGGCATGCCCGCTCCGAAGGGGACCAAACCGGCGGGACGCACACATATCCCGATCGACGCCTCGGTCGATTTGCCGCTGGACAATCCCATCGCCCAGGTGACGGCCGGCGACCTGATCGGCGAGTTGGCGGCTCTGGCGGCCCTCAAACAGGAGCGGTTGAAGCGGCCGAAATTTTACCCGCGATCGGCCACCGCGCGCGCAGCCACGGATGTAGTGGCGCTCGAAATGCTGCCCAACATCCTGAACAACGTCCTGTACAACGCGGCGGCATTCAAGGACAAGCTGAACAAGAATTACCGCGCGCGGGCGTTGGACACCCACCTGCGTTCGGTGCCGATCTTCCGCAACCTGAGCCCGGAATTCATCAATCATCTGCGCGAGCGCGTGGAGCTGGTGGACGTGGTGCCGGGGCAGGTGATCTGCCGCCAAGGGGAGATCGCGGATGCGTTCTACCTGATCCGCATGGGATTCGTGAAGGTCTCGCAGATCTTTCCGGGCGGCGAGCTGGTGCTGACGTATCTTTCCCGCGGCTCGTACTTCGGCGAGATGGGGCTGTTGCCGCCGGTGTTCCGGGTGAGGGCCAAGGGATTGAAGCCCGGACAGATCGCGGAGACCGCGGTCTCCTCCACCAGCCAGGTTCTGGGACGCGCGCCAGCCGGGGAAGGCTTCGTGGTGCCGTGGGACGAGTATCTTTCGCGCGAGCACGCCACCCTGCGGGTGGAAGGCAAACAACTGCGGGTGGCGCGCCTCACGTCCGGCAAGAATCCGATTACCTTCCGCATGAAGCCGGTGGATGGCGCGCTGGTCTCGCCCGGCGAGAGCTTCGTGATCGGCGAGACCACCTTCGAGGTGATCGAAGATCCCTTGCAGGCGGGGAAGCGCACCGCCACCTGCACGGCGGTGGATTTCGTGCAACTGGTGCGCATCAAGGCGGACGATTTCGGCAGGATTCTTGCCGAGTTCCCGGAGGTGGAGGAGGGCATCACGGGCGTGGCCCAGCAGCGCCGCAAGATGGATCTCGAGCTGCTCGGCCGCGTGCAGCAGGCTTCGCTTTCCAGTTTTCTGGAACAGGAGTTGATGCAGGGACAAAACCTGCTGCTGCTGGACCTCAACAAGTGTACGCGCTGCGACGAGTGCGTGAAGGCCTGCGTGGCCACGCACTCCGACGGCGTGACGCGCCTGGTGCGCGATGGCCTGCGCTTCGAGAATTTCCTGGTGGCCACAAGCTGCCGCGCCTGCATGGATCCGCTGTGCATGACGCGCTGCCCGGTGGGGTCGATCCGCCGCAAAGACACGCTGGACATCGTCATCGAGGACTGGTGCATCGGGTGCGGCAACTGCGCCACCGATTGCCCGTACGGCAATATCAACGTCGTGCAGATCGACGTGTCGGCCGGCAGGCAGAAGGCCGAGCCGCGTCCCAAGGCGGTGGTTTGCGACCTGTGCGCGGAGTTTCCCGAGCCCAACTGCGTGCGCGCCTGCCCGCACGACGCGGCCATTCGAGTGGAGCCGAAATCGTTTTTCGCGCGCGACCTGGCGGGTATCCAACTGGCGGTGCCGTTGGCCACCACCACACCCCTGGTGGTGGCCGGCGAAGTGCAGCAGGCCATGGAGACGAAGATCTACTCCAACGTGGGCGAGCTGCTCGACATGCTGCCGCGGCTGAAGATCATTTCCGGGCCGCGCGCCGGCGCGTCTCTGCAGTTGCGGTTTCCTTCGACCACCTTCGGACGCGGCGCGGGCAACGATTACCGGTTCGCCGAGGATACCGTGATGTCGCGTTCGCAGGCGGTGATCGTGTGCGAGACCGGCCGGTTCGTGCTGCGCGACCTGAATTCCACCAACGGCACGCTGGTGAACGGCAACCCGGTGGAGGAGATCGATCTGCACGCCGGCGACGTGATCGAAATGGGCGAGATCCAGCTCGAGTTTCTGGGGGGGCAAGTCCAATGACTTGGGAGGACGCCCAATGATCGTCAATCACCAGCAATCGCGGTGGGCTGTGGGGACGGCCGTGGCATCGCTGGCGTCGCTCTCGGCGTATATCGCATACGTGGCGCTTTCGCCCAACGGCGCGCGCGGCGGCTCGTGGATGGGGCTGTTTTTCGCCTCCCTGGGCACCGGGATCATCGTATTCGAGTGCGTGCTGGGGCTGCGCAAGAAGTATCCGGCGTCGCGGCTGGGGCGCGTGAAGACGTGGCTCAAGGCGCACTCCTGGCTGGGGCTGCTGAGCTTTCTGCTGATCCTGATGCATTCCGGTTTTCGCTGGGGGCACGGGCTGGCCGCGGTCTTGATGTGGATGTTCGCCGCCATCGTGGCCAGCGGCCTCTTCGGGGTCGCGCTGCAAAACTATATTCCCCGCCGCATGACCGAGCTGGTGACGCGCGAAACCATTTTCGAGCAGATTCCCACCGTGATTCGCGGCCTGCGGATCGAAGCCGACGAGCGCGTGGAGTTCGTCACCGCCGACCTGGGCCTGGAAGAGGAGGACCTGGAATACGTGCGCGCCGGCGGCGTGAAGACGTATTTCGACCCGGCGCAGAAAAAGAGCGCCCAGGAAAAGATAGACGCCGTGGTGGAACGGCGCAAGGCGTCGCCGCAGATCGAGCTGGAAGAGAGCGCCCGCGATGCTTTGCGCGCGCATTATCTGCAGGAGATCCGCCTGTTCCTGATGGACAAGCCCGCGGCGGTTTCGCGCAGGCTGTTCGGCTCCCGGGAGAGTGTGGGGGCGTACTTCGGCCACCTGCGCACCATCATGCCGGTGGCGGCGCACGACCTGTTGAAAGACCTGGAAGATATGTGCGAGGAGCGCAGGCAGCTTGGGGTGCAAAGGAAACTGCACCTGTGGCTGCATACGTGGCTGATGGTGCACGTGCCGCTCTCATTCGCGTTGCTGGCGCTGACTGCCGTGCACGCGGTGCTCTCGCTGAGGTACTGACGTGGCACAGGCATTCTTGCCTGTGTGTTGTAGGTAGCACAGGCATTCTTGCCTGTGTTGTTGTAGGTAGCACAGGCATTCGTGCCTGTGTTGTGGTGGTAGCACAGGCATTCGTGCCTGTGTTGTGGTGGTAGCACAGGCATTCTTGCCTGTGTTCTGGAAGAAGTTGAGATTTTGAGATGGCGAAAGAAGAGAAACCGCTCGAGTATCAGCACCGCATACGCGACACCAAGGGGGTGGCGCAGCGGCTCGACCTTGACTACCTGAAGCGGCCTGCGATTCTGGCAATGCTGCGCAAGCGCCTCACGTGGGCGCTGCTGGGGGCCGCGGTGCTGCTGTCGGTGCCGCTCGTGCTGGGAATAGGCGGCGCGCGGCGCCCGCTCTCCAACGGGCCGCTTTCGCGGGCGCACAGCGTGTTCGAAGGCCGCTGCGAAGTGTGCCATGCCCAGGCGTTCCGCGGAGTTCCGGATGCGGCCTGCGAGAGGTGCCACGACGGAGCTGCGCATCCGGCCAAGGCCGTGGATACGGGCAAGTCCAACATCACGCCGCCGTGCGTCCAGTGCCACATCGAGCATCGCGGGAAGATGCTCTTGTCGGAGGTGGTGAGCGCCAATTGCACCAGTTGCCACGCCAACCTTACGGCGCACGCCTCGGGGGTGAAGATCAAGGGCGCCGAGATCACGGCGTTCCGGCAGGGCAGCCATCCCGAGTTTTCCACGGCGTCAATAAAAGATACGCGGCCGTTGCAACTGAACCACTCCAAGCACATGCCGCCGCAGCCCAAGACGATCCGCGGAATGAAGCTCCCCATGAAGTGCGAGGATTGCCATGAGACGGACCACAAGTCGCCCACCGGCGAGCTGCTGCCGGTGACGTTCGACAAGCATTGCAAGTCCTGCCACTCGCGCGAGCTGCAGTTCGATGTTTACAGCCTGCTGGGTCCGGATGCGCCACCATCGCCGCACACCAAGGATGCGGCGGCCATCCAGGAGATCGTCAGGAAGACATACCGCGACTTGCTGGCGAGAGATCCCCGAGTGGTAGCGCAGCCGCTGGGCAACGATCTGTACCCGCAGCCGAACGCCACCGAGTGGATGGAGACGGTGACGAAGGCGTCGCTGGAGTACATATTCGTTAGGAAAGGGTGCCCCTACTGCCACCAGATGGAATCGTACGCGGTGGTGAAGAAGGTGGCGGCCCCCATCCTCGGCCGCTTTCCGGATTCCAGCCCGTGGTTCCAGCGCGGCGAATTTTCCCATCGCGCGCACCGGCCGCTGGCTTGCGATTCCTGCCACAACGCCGCGCGCGCCAGCGCCAAAACGGAAGATGTGCTGATTCCGACGATGAAGACCTGTCTGCCGTGCCATGGCGAAAGCCGCGCAGGCCTGGACCGCTGTTCGGAGTGCCATCAGTATCACAACCGCTCTCTGGAAAAGGAACGGGAGCGGCGCCCGACGGAGCAGTTAATCAGCAAGGGGCCAGCGGCGGCCAATGTGGCGCAGGCATTCATGCCTGCCGTGTCGAGACTCGTCTCGACACTTTTTCGCAATTGTGGCACTTGGTCGGACCCGGGCGTCGGCATGAGTGCCGACGCGGCAGGCACGAGTGCCTGCGCCACGTCTCCGCCGCAGGGGGTAGCTCGATGAAATGGTGGGGGGCGACCGATGTCGGCCGCCGACGCACAAATAACGAGGATGCCTGGGTGGTGGACGGCGCGCTCAACGCCGCCATTCTGGCCGACGGCATGGGCGGCGAGAACTGCGGCGAGGTCGGCTCCGCGGTGACCGTCGAGACCATCGTGAAGTATCTGCGCTCGCCCGAGCCCGGCCTCACGCACGAGGAACTGGCCAAGGAAGCCATCCGCGAGGCCAATCGCCAGGTCATCGAGACCGCCAAGCAGCGGCGCGAGTGCGACGGCATGGGTTCCACCGTCGTCCTGGTCCTCTGGTGCCCCGACAAAGTAGTGATCGCCAACGTGGGCGACAGCCGCGCCTACCTCTACCGCGCGAGCGAGCTGCGGCAGCTCACCTACGATCAGAATTTCGCCAACGAGCTCCGCACCCAGCTCGGACTCAGCGAGGAGCGCGTCCGCTCCCTGCCCAACGGCAACGTGTTGACCATGGCGATCGGAACGTTTGAACACGTCCTGATCCGAACGTGTATCCAGGAGGTTCAACCCGGCGACCAGATCCTGATTTGCTCGGACGGCTTGCACGGACCGGTGAATCACGATACGATTTTGCGAATCCTGGGTGAGGCGGCGGATCTGCGCGCAAAGGTGGAGCGGCTGATCTTCTGTGCCAACGAAAATGGTGGACCGGACAACGTGACTGTAGTTTTGCTGGAGTGCTCGAATGGATAAAATCGGGCCGTACGAGATACTGGAAACCCTGCACATGGGTTCCCAGCCGCTCTATCGCGCCAAGGCGCCGGATGGGCGCATCGTGGCGCTGAAGACCACGCCCGTGAAGGGGCTGACGCCGGAGATGCGCGAGCGCTTCCTGCGCGAGGCCGAGACCTGCCGCACCCTGGATCATCAGAACCTGGTGCGCATTTTCGAAAGCGGCGAAGCCAGCGGCGTGCTGTACCAGGCTATGGAGTTGCTGGAGGGGTCGGACCTCGGGAAGGTAGAGGCGGCGGGCCGGCAGTTCACCTGGGAAGAAAAGCTTTCCATCATGGAGCAGGTGTGCGACGGCCTGCAATACGCGCACGAACACAAACTGGTGCATCGCGATATCAAGCCCGCCAATCTGTTTCTCGAAAACAGCGGGCGCGTGCGCGTCGTGGATTTCGGCATGGTCCGTGTAGCGGAGTCCGATCTGACCAAGGCGGGAACCTCGGTGGGAACGCTGAACTACATGGCTCCCGAGCAGATCCGCGGCGAGCGCTGCACACCGGCCACCGACGTGTTCTCGGCGGGCATCGTCTTCTTCCAACTGGCCAGCGGGCAGCATCCATTCTCACGTAAGGATCGCAGCCTGGTGCAGGTGGTGAGCGCCATCGTCTTCGAGAATCCGCCCAGCCTGAGCGCGCTTTGCCCGGACGCGCCCGAGGGTCTGGAGTTCATCCTCAATAAGGCCATGGAAAAAGATCCGGCCAAGCGCATCCAGAACGCCGGCGATCTGAAGCAGGCGATGGCGCTGTGCCGCATCACCATGAGGCTGGCGCCGACTCCCCCGGCGGCGGTCCCCGGGCCCGTCGGAAGCGAAACCAAGATAATGCCGAGTGCGGAGTTCGCGGCGGGGTCCGCGCAGCCTCCCGCGGCGGCAGGCCCGCCCGCGCCCGCCGTGCCCGGCGACGAGCAGAAGGCCCAGGTATTGGGGCGCCCGGTGCCGATGGGACCCGTCGCGCCCACCCCGAGCGTCACGCCGAAACCGGCCGCGCCAGCGCCGACGCCCACGCCGGCGCCCCGCCCGCCCTCGCAACAAAATTTGCCGAAGCCCAAGTTCTGCCCTTCGTGTACTACCGCGAACCCGCCGGGCGCCACGGTGTGCCGCGGCTGCGGAAATCCTCTAGGGGGACCCGAGCCACCCACCGGGTCCCAATCAACGGTTCAGTGGGGCATGTACCTCGCGATCGGCGTGGCAATTCTGCTCGCCTTCGCGCTTATCGTGGTGTTGATCGTGAAGAAGTGATGGAAATATGAGACAATTTCTGATTCTGTTGGCCGTCGCCGGTGCAATGCAGGCCCAACCGGCGCAGCGTTCTTACCTGGGAGCGGGTTCCTGCAACTCCGCGAACTGTCACGGAAGCACGACGCCGTCGCCGGAAAGCGACAGCCGCATTCTGGGCAATGAGTACGCCACGTGGGCGACGTTGGACAAACATTCTCTACGCGCCTACAAAGGGCTGGAGGAGCCCCGCGGCAAGCGCATGGCGGACATCCTCAAGATCGACGCCACCAAGGACCGCCGCTGCGTGGTGTGCCACGTGGTGGGGAATCGCGACCAGAAGACCGCTTCCGATGGTGTCTCCTGTGAAGCCTGCCACGGCGCGGCCGAGCAGTGGCTGGGTCCGCATGTCAAGTCCAATCCGCCCCCTACGCAGCACGCCGAGAACGTCAAGCTGGGGATGATCGATACGGGCAACATCGAGGTCCGCGCCAAGCTCTGCCTGAGCTGCCACCTGGGCTCGGGCGAGCGAATCGTGGATCACGAATTGATCGCGGCCGGGCACCCCGACCTGGCGTTCGAGCTGGACACCTTCGACGCCGCGCAGCCATCGCACCATCGGCCGCGTGCGGCGGCCGTGCGCCTGCACGCCTGGGCCGTGGGGCAGGCCACCGCGCTGGGCGAAGCCATGCGCCTCCTGGGCGAGCATGGCGACAAAGCCTGGCCCGAGTTCTCGGACCTGGAGTGCTATCAATGCCATCACGACCTGCGCGCCGATAGCTGGCGAATCCAGCGCGGCTATGCCGGCCGCAAACCCGGAACCCTGCAAGTCAACCTGGCGCGCTACGAGGTGCTGGACGTGTTGGTGGCCACCGCCGCGCCCGACCAGCGGGCCGCGCTCGAGGGAGCCATGAACGGCCTCGCGGCCCAGATGTCCAACAAGTTCACGGACGGGCCGGGAATCGCGCGCGCCGCCAAGGCCGTGGAGCGCGAGGCGGACGCGCTGAGCACGCGCTTCCTCACGCAGGACATAGACGCCGCGGCGATGGTGCGCGCCATCTCGGGCAATATCCAGCGGATCGCGGATGCCGGAGTGAATGCCGCGGAGCAGGCCACCATGAGCCTGGACGCGTTGCGCGCCGCGCAGGGCAAACCGACCGACGTCATGGCGCCGCTCTACGACTACCTGGAGCACCCGTCCACTTACCGCCCGTCGGAGTTTGCCGACAAATTTCGAAGGGTCGCGGGAGAGTAGCAGGCCGCCATGCGCTCACTGTTTCCATGTGGCGCAGGCACTCGTGCCTGCCGCGCCGGCACTCATGCCGGCGCTTGGGCGGACGCGCGACGCCTCGCCGGCTTGTGGCTTCTTCTCTTCTCGCTTCCGCTCCTCGCGCAGCGCGCCCAACTGCCCCGCAAAGGCCGCCAGATCGAGACGACCCCGCCGCGCGTGCTGCAACCCGTCCGCAAACTGCCTCGCCGAACCGGGGCGCCCGTGTTGATCACGGGCCCTTCGCCTCTGCAGCAGTTCATCGACGCACAGCGGCAGTTGGTACAACCGCAGCAGCAGGCCGAGGATCGCTCGCGGCCCCTGATCCGCGGCACGGTGATTCCGCTCTCGCCCGAGATGCTGGCGTATGCGCCCCACATCCTGCCGAAGCTGGCGCTGATCCCCGTCCTGCGGTCCAACCCGCCCGGCGTCACCACGGCCAGCACAGTGCCCAATCGCTGGTGGGTCTTTCCGAGCCCCCCCTGGCGCCGCTACGACAACCAAAAACTCGACGCCATTTACGACCAGTCGCACCTGTGGGATCCTTTCAACCGCAACACCATCAAGGGCGATTTTCCGTTCCACGGACGCCGCGATTTCTTCACCTTCACCGGCGTGAGCGAAACCGTCTCTGAGATCCGCCGCCTGCCCGTGGGGTCCGGCCAGAGCTTCGCCGAGCCCGGGGAATTCACCTTCTTCGGACGCGGCGGCCAGTTCGCCGTCGACCAGAACTTTCGCTTCAGCATGGATCTCTTCCGCGGCAGCGCGGGCTTCCAGCCGGTGGATTGGGAGCTGCGCGTGACGCCCGAATTCAACATCAACTACACCCTCACACACGAAAACGGCCTGATCAATAGCGACGTCCGGCAGGGCATCCGCCGCACCGACAGCAACTTCGGCATGCAGGAGGCCTTCCTGGAGAAGCGCCTGTTTACGGAGAAAGCGCATTTCGATTTTGCGTCCCTGCGGCTGGGCATCCAGCGCTTCACCAGCGATTTCCGCGGCTTCATCTTTTCCGACGAGCAGCCCGGCGCCCGCCTTTTCGGCACGTTCGACAACAACATCTTCCAGTGGAACATGGTGTACTTCGACATGCTGGAAAAAGACACCAACAGCGGCCTGAACCGTTGGCGCATGCGGCAGCAGCAGGTCGCCGGTGCCAACCTCTACTGGAACGATTTCCTCACCAAGGGCTACAACCTGAACTTCAGCGCATTCTACAACCACGACCAGCCCTCCTTCCTGGTCGACAAAAACGGCGTCCTGGTGCGGCCCGCGCCCATCGGCGGCCTCGTGCCGTCCAGCGGAGGCCTGCCTTCCGTGGAGTCTAAAATTCGCGCGGCGTACGCCGGCATTTCGGGAGACGGACACATCGGACGCATCAACGTGTCGCACGCGTTTTACGAGGCCTTCGGGCGCGACTCCTTCAGCGCGATTCCGTTTAGCAAGAACGCCCAGCACATCAACGCGCAGTTGGCCGCGGCCGAATTCTCCTACGAAAAGGATTGGATGACCTACCGCATCTCGGGCTTCTACACCTCGGGCGATGGCAAGCTGAACGACGGCCGTGCCAACGGATTCGACGGCATCGTGCCCAACCAGCAGTTCGCCGGCGGCGGATTCCTCGGCAACCCGTCACTCGCCGATCGCGGCCTGCTCAACAATAATTTCGAGGCGGGCGGCGTGAATTTTCTCAACCGCGAGCCCATCCCGCTATCGGACACGGGCGTGAATCTCTTCGCGCCCAACAACCTCATGCCCACCATGCGGGCCGGCCTTTTCGAAGGCCAGGCGAACTTCATCAATCCGGGCATCACGCTCATCAACGCCGGCTTCGACGCCAAGATCACGCCCAAGCTGAAAGCCAGCCTGAACGTGAATTGGGCCAAGTTCAACCGCACCGAAGTGCTGCAGGCTCTGCTCTTCCAGGCCCACATTCGCCACGCCATCGGGCTCGACTCGGGCCTGGGCTTTCAATACCGCCCGCTCCTCAGCGACAACATCGTGATCACCGCGGGATTCGGAGCCCTGGTGCCCGGCGATGGTTTCAAAGATATCTACACAAGCCGGACTCTGTTTTCCGGGTTCATCAATTTAAGGATGGTGTTCTGATGCGGCCGATACTACAACCCTTGTATTACAACACCTCCATTTCTTCTCTGCC
>Ga0116221_1002882_pt1 | contig 11189 bp, 8 predicted proteins | sample Sb_taG_5_FD_88965 | JGI IMG/M metagenome (GOLD analysis project Ga0116221, IMG submission 88965) | Peat soil microbial communities from Weissenstadt, Germany - Sb_50d_8_FC metaG | ecosystem: Environmental > Terrestrial > Soil > Wetlands > Peat | place: Germany: Weissenstadt | collected 2010-09-21 | reverse complement strand
GTCGCCATGAAGGGCGAGACCAGCGACGGCAACCGCTTCATCGATCAAGCCATCGCTGCCGGAGCGATTGCCATCGTCACCGACTCCGCGAGCGAAGCGCCGCGTCCGGCGGTTGCCTGGGCGCAGGTCGTGCATGGACGCCGTGCGCTCGCCCGCCTGAGCGCGAATTTCTACAAACGTCCTGCCGAGCGAATTGCGAATACTGGAATTACCGGCACAAACGGAAAAAGCACGACCGCCTTCCTGATCGAATCGATATTGCAAGCGGCCGGACGCAAGACCGCGCTGGTCGGAACCATCGAATATCACGTTGCCGGGAAGATTCTCCCAGCTCCGCATACCACTCCGGAAGCGCTCGAGTTGAACCGGCTTTTGTCGGAGGGTCTGGGCCTCGGAGTCACCGAAGCGGTGATGGAAGTGTCATCGCACGCGCTGGAGCAACAGCGTGTTTTTGGAATTCCTTTTGATGTGGCCGTATTCACGAATCTCACGCGCGACCATCTCGACTACCACGGCACGATGGAGAATTACTTCCGCGCCAAACAGGTGCTTTTCGAAGGCTGCGGGACGGATCCTCCGCGCGTCGCCGTTCTTAACCTTGACGATGAATACGGCCGGCAGCTCTGGAAGTTTTGCAAAAAGAAGAGCGCACTGGTGCTCTCCTATGGTCTGACCTCGGGCGACTGCGACTTTCGTGCCGAGTCCGTCGAAATCACGCCGCGCGGAACCCGTTTTCAAATGGTGACGCCCTTGGGTAAGGTCGCCATGTGGTCTCCGCTGATCGGCAATGTGAATGTTTACAACGTGCTCGCCGCTTCTGCAGCCGGTCATGCGCGCGATTGTTCGACCGAGGCGATCGCCAAGGGAGTATTCGACCTTACAAGTGTTCCCGGCCGCTTCGAACGCGTGGATTGCGGCCAGCCCTTCACGGTGGTCGTCGATTATGCGCACACCGACGACGCACTCCGCAACCTCACCGCGCTGGCTCGCGATTTTGTCGCTCGCGCCGGACTCAAAGGCAAGGTCATCACGCTTTTCGGCTGCGGTGGAGATCGCGATCGCACCAAGCGTCCGTTGATGGGCGAGGCCGCGGGCAAGGGCAGCGACTTCGTCGTTCTCACTTCCGACAACCCGCGCTCTGAAGATCCGCTGGCCATAATGAACGATGCTGTCGTTGGACTACAGAGGTCCGGATTGCAGAAGTCGGGCGCAAAATATTCCATGGAGCCCGACCGCCGCAAGGCTATCGCTTTCGCTTTCCAGCAGGCAAGCCCCGGCGACATCGTGCTGCTCGCGGGCAAGGGGCACGAAAAAGTGCAGATCACAAAAGAGGGAACGATTCCTTTCGACGATGTGGACGTCGCGCGCGAGAACCTGAAGGCCCTAGGCTACGACTGCAAGAGTGCTGCGAAAGCTGGCACCGCGGGGAAGACCACATGAAACTTCTTCTCTCCCGCATCGCCGAATTCGTGTCTGCGACCAGCCAATACGACGGTCGCGCGACGGCCCAGGGATATTCCATCGATTCCCGCACCGTGCAAGCCGGGGAACTATTTTTTGCTGTCAGGGGCGATCGCCTCGACGGTCACGACTTCGTCGAGCAGGCAATGAACCGAGGCGCGATTGGCGCGGTGGTTCGGAAAGAGCAATGGGCGCGCTATTCCAATTCCGCCGGCCTGCTCGCTGTCGACGACACTCTGGTTGCGCTCCAGACTTTGGCGACGGCGGTGCGAAAAATTTGGGGCAAGACTGCCATCGGCATCACCGGTTCGATGGGCAAGACAACTACCAAAGAAGCGATGGCCCATTTGCTCGCGATCAGGTACCGCGTGCATCGTACTAAGGGAAATTTCAACAATCATTTTGGTCTGCCGCTCGGGCTGCTGACTCTTGAGCCGGAATACGATCTCGCCGTGGTCGAGATGGGGATGTCCCACCCCGGCGAAATCTCCGCGCTGGCGCGCATCGCCCTGCCGAACCAGGCCGTGGTCACCAACGTTGCGCCCGTGCATCTGGAGAGCTTCGACTCCATCGCCGGAATCGCTCGCGCGAAATATGAACTGATCGAGGCTCTTCCGCACGGCGGCACAGCGGTGTTGAATGCCGACGATGAATATGTGAGCCAGTTCGGGCGCGACTTCAAGGGCAAGGTCGTCCTGTTTGGATTGAAGGCGACAGCAGTTGTTCCTGCGGACGTGCGGGCGGAAAACATCGAGGTGCTTGGAGCCGAAGGCACGCGCTTTGATCTCGTCAGCTACGAAGTGCGCCAGTTGGTGCAGAGTCCGCTGCTCGGCAAGCACAACGTGTACAACGTGCTCGCCGCAGCTGCGGTTGCGCTTGAGCACGGCATTACGCCGTCCGAGATCGCCGCAGCTCTGCCTTCCCTACAGCCCGCCGACAAACGCGGGCAGGTCGTCCAACTGGGAAACATCACCGTGCTCTACGATTGCTACAATTCAAGTCCGAAGGCGCTTATGGCTGCCTTGGATACTTTGGCTGCCATGCCCGCCCGGCGCCGGATTGTGGTCGCTGGCGAAATGCTGGAACTCGGCCCGACCGGCGAGGAACTGCATCGCGAGTGCGGGCGCTACATTGCAGGAAGTAAACTTGACTTTCTGCTCGGCGTGCGGGGCTTGGCGAAGCCTATGGTGGAAGCGGCTCGCGACTCGGGTATGAAAGCGGAATTCGCTGGGACGCCGGAAGAAGCCGGCGAGTGGCTTGCGCGCGAGACTCGGGAAGGCGATGTCGTATTGCTGAAAGCGTCCCGTGGCGTGAAACTGGAAACAGCGCTGGAGACGTGGAGACAAAGAAGCGGTACCTGAGGAGTAAACGAGGGCTCCCTCAGGGGCTAAAGCCCACGTCATTATTGGCTCCGAGCGGCACGGCTGAAGCCGTGCCCTACCCAAAACGATTGTATGAGACGGCGTCTAATAACTGAGAGCTGACAGCTGACGGCTGACAGCTGATGTCGGAGGCGGATTGCTCTACTGGCTGCTCTACCTGAAGCTCTTCCATTATTTTCCGCCATTCCGCATTTTTCGGTACCTGACTTTTCGCACAGCTTTTGCCAGTCTTACCGCCCTTTTCACGGGTCTGATCGTCGGGCCCATGGTGATTCGGCGTCTGCAAGATTTTCAGATCGGGCAGTACATCCGCGAAGAGGGGCCGCAGGCTCATCAGAAAAAAGCGGGAACACCGACCATGGGCGGGTTGCTGATCGCCATCGCCATCCTGGTGCCGACATTGCTGTGGGCGGACCTGAGCAATCCGTTCGTCTGGATCGCGGTGTTTGCCACGCTCGCGTTCGCTGCGATCGGTTTTGCCGACGACTACTTGAAAGTGGTTCATCACCGCAATCTCGGTCTTACTGCGCGTGTCAAACTGGGCTTTCAGGCTGTGGCCAGCATCCTGATTGCGATCGCACTGATCGCTTTGCAGCACCGCGGACTGTACTCCACGCGCCTGCTGGTCCCATTCTTCAAGCAGTTTCACCCGGACCTGGTGATCGAAAGATGGGCGGGTCATCCCCAACTCTGGCCGCTGGCCTTCCTGCCATTCGTGGCCTTCGTGGTGCTGGTGATTGTCGGATCGAGCAACGCGGTGAATCTTACCGACGGCCTGGACGGACTCGCCATCGGCTGTACGGTGATCGCGGCCGGAGCGCTCGCGGTTCTCACCTACCTCAGCGGGCACGCCACGTTTGCCACCTACCTTGAATTGCAGCGCATGCCGCAGATCGGCGAGCTCACCATTTTTTGCGGAGCCATGGTCGGTTCCGCCATTGGATTTCTCTGGTACAACGCACATCCGGCGGAAGTGTTTATGGGCGACGTCGGCTCGCTGGCGTTGGGCGGCGCGATTGGCACCATAGCCGTTATGATCAAACAGGAACTCCTGCTGCCGTTCATCGGAGGTATTTTCGTCATCGAGGCGCTCTCGGTGATCTTGCAGGTTGGTTCCTACAAGCTGCGCAAGAAACGCATTTTCAAGATGGCGCCGATCCACCATCACTTCGAACTTCTGGGCTGGTCGGAGTCGAAGGTGATTGTGCGCTTCTGGATCGCTTCGCTCGTCTTTGCGCTTTTTGCTCTGACGACGTTGAAGCTGAGATGAGAGGGGATTTTGTAATTTTGTAATTGGGTAATTTGGTAATTTGAAAACCAGCAGATCAATGGGCTCGGGGTTTCAAATTACCAAATTACAAAATTGCGCAATTACCAATTGAACTTGATGGATCTCAACAACAAACGCGTTCTCGTCGTTGGTCTCGGCAAATCCGGCGTGGCCTCCGCGCTTTTTCTGAAGTCGCGCGGCGCCCGGGTTACGGTGTCGGATTCCAAGCCCGCATCCGAGCTTCGCAATGAAATCCTGCTCCTGCTGGAGCATGGGATCACGGTCGAAACCGGTGGCCATGGCGACCGTACGTTTCGTGGGCAAGACTTGATCGTCCTTAGCCCGGGTGTGCCGTTCGATACGCCGCAACTGGTGCAGGCGCGCAACCTGGGAGAGCCGGTCATCGGCGAAGTCGAGCTCGCGGCGCAATTTCTTGCCGGTCCGATCGCCGCCATTACCGGAGCCAACGGCAAAACCACAACCACCGCATTGGCCGGCGAGATTATTGCCGCCGGAAATTTCTCCACACTGGTGGGCGGTAATATCGGCACGCCAGCCATCAGCCTGGTGGATCAGGCTGGGCCTGCGACCTGGACTGTGCTGGAAGTATCAAGCTTTCAGCTGGAAACGATCGTTGAATTTCGTCCTCGGATCGCGGTGATTCTGAACATCACGCCCGATCATCTCGATCGTCACAAGACTTTTGTCAATTACGTCGGCGCCAAAGCGCGCGTCTTTGAGAACCAACGTGCGGATGACTACGCCGTCCTCAACGCCGATGAGCCCACCACCGCTGGCTTGTCGGATCGTACTCGCGCGCAGTTGTTCTGGTTCAGCCGGAACAAGGAGATTGAAAAAGGAGCCTTTGCCCGTGGCACGCATATCTATTTCCGGGACGGCCATAGCGAACGCGAGATCATGCCGCTTGCGGACGTACCGCTGAAGGGCGCGCACAACCTGGAAAATGTGCTGGCGGGAGTTTCTATTGGCATGCTTGTCGGCTGCCAGCCGGAACAGATCCGCCAGGCTGTCCGGAATTTCAAAGCCGTCGAGCATCGGTTGGAATTCGTGGCCAAGGTGGCAGGCGTGGATTACTACAACGACTCCAAGGCGACGAACGTAGACGCCACCATCAAGGCACTGGAAGCTTTCCCGGCGAATATTCACCTGATTCTCGGGGGCAAAGATAAGGGTAGCGACTACACCGGGCTCACCGATTTATTGCGACAGCGCGTGAAACGCGTCTACACCATAGGGGCCGCGGCCGCCAAGATCGAATCGCAGATTCAGGGTGCTGCCGAAATCGAACATGCGGAGACTCTGGAAAACGCGGTCAGACGCGCCAGCGAATCGGCCGTGGCCGGCGATGTCGTTCTTCTGGCTCCGGCTTGCGCCAGCTTTGATCAGTTCCAGAATTACGAACATCGCGGGCGCGTGTTCAAGGAGATAGTGCACTCGCTGGCGATGTCTCGATCTACTCAATAATCGGGAGTGAAGAACGTCGCAAGACGTGCCAGCAGAATCGTTCAAGCAATTAGGGACAGATTATGGCACCACGCTCTTTCGCGCTCGCAGTTCGCTGGATTGCTCGCGTGTGGAGCATTCTCAGCATCCTTACCGTCCTGTTCTTCGCCCTTAACGAGCTTCTACCAAGTAGTGGCCCACCCCCCACACTCCAGGAATGGCTGGGACTAACCCTCTTCCCCATCGGCGTTAGTGTGGGACTGGTCATGGCTTGGTATCGCGAGGGTTTGGGAGGAATCCTCGCGTTGGGATGCCTAATAGCCTTCTATGTCTGGAATCTGCTTCGCTCTGGGCACTTGCCTCAGGGTCCGTTCTTTCTCTTGATTGCGATGCCCGGCATCCTCTTTCTCATTGCGGCAGTTCTGTCGCATCGTAGCGCTGCTCCGCTGAGCTAGAGCGGCTCTCGAGTCCCACGTGGAACCAACTCAGTTATCCCTTCTGGAAAATCCACGGCGGAAACTTCTCCGTGTCTCCGTGTGTACGTGATGAAATAGATTGTTTATGGCCAAACGCGTGAGTGTCGATCGCTGGATGTTTACGGTGACCATGATCCTGGTTTTTGTCGGGCTGGTCATGATCTTCAGCGCTTCCGCTGTGATGGCCAAGGAGCGGTTTGGGTCGGCCTACGAATTCCTGCTGAAGCAACTGGTATGGGCGGTTGCGGGACTGGCGGTGATGGTCGTGGCCATGAAGGTGGATTACAAACGCCTGCAACATCCGGCGCTGGTTTTCTCGTTTCTGGGGTCTACCACGCTTCTGCTCCTCTCGGTTTTTTTTCTTGACCGCGCCCACGGCACGCACCGCTGGTTTCACGTGGGTCCGATTTCGTTGCAGCCTTCGGAACTGGCCAAGCCCGCGCTGATCCTGTTTCTCGCGTGGTTTCTCGAAAACAAAACCAAGGCCATGGTGATGGATGACTGGCGCAATACGCTGATTCCCGCAGTGGCGCCCACCGTAATTTTTCTTGGGCTGATTGTTTTTCAGCCGGACCTCGGAACGGCCATCGCCTGCGCGGGCATTACCGCTTGCGTCCTGTTCGTGGCCGGCATTCGCCTGCGCTACTTCGGATACGCCTTTGCGGCCGCGCTTGTGCCGCTTTATTTCCTGATCTTTCACGTGTCGTACAGGAAAGACCGCATCCTGGCCTTTCTGAATCCCTACGCCGACCCCAAGGGGTTTGGCTTCCATATTATCCAGTCGCTGATTGCGGTCTCGACTGGCGGCGTGACCGGACTCGGGCTGATGGAAGGGAAGCAAAAATTGTTTTATCTCCCCGAACCGCACACGGATTTTATTTTTGCGGTCACCGCCGAAGAGTTGGGACTGGTGGGAGCGCTCACCGTCATCATTCTGTTTGCGATCTTCCTCTGGCGCGGCACGCGTGCGGCGCTGCGCGCGCAAGATAGCTTCGGCCGCTACCTGGCCGTCGGAATCACCAGCATGATCGTGCTGCAGGCCTTCATCAACATCAGCGTGGTGCTGGGGCTGATGCCTACCAAAGGGATTCCGCTGCCGTTCGTCTCCTACGGAGGATCGTCGCTGTTTGTGACGCTGATGTGCGTTGGGGTGCTTCTGAACATCACGAAACAGGTGGAGTAGGCGCCTCTCGTGAGAAGATGTGGCGATGATGGCCCGAGTCTGCCGCCGGCAATTCCCAGCTGATGTCAACCCCTTGTTTTCAGCAATGATTACAGATGCTAGGCTTCAGAGCGCAAGTGAGCTCTTGGCAACCGTTCTCTGAGAAGAACGGACAAAGGGAACCTTGGAGTTGTTCGGTGACTTGGAGTTGTTCGGTGATTCGGCATAAAGATTAGCCGCGCGGAGTAGCGCGGCGGGAGAGAACCAATGATTAACAAAATGAACGTTTGCATGAACGTGTGCATGGCATTGATAGTCCTGCTCAGCGCGTCTGCTCTGTCCCAGAGCAAGGACAGTAGGATTGGAGATGACCATGCTAAGGCAGCACTGCGGGCCGTGATCTACGCGGGTGGGGGTGGCATAACTCCGGAGCGTGCCTCCTTCTTGATCGATGAGGCCGACGTGGAAGCGAGCACTCCTGCGGAAGAGGCTTCTCTTAAAGAAATAAACCGCATCTTGGGCGTCTGGATAAGGAGGCCCAGTCAGGATAACCAAGTCTGCTACCAGGCCCTCAAAATCAACCTTAAGGCGCGTAACGGCGCTACGCCCGAGGTGTGCAAGTAAAATCGCATGCGGTTTCACCCGCCATTTAACTGTGGTTTGCGCGAGAGGTTCTTGAAACTGCTTGGCTCACTGCTTGGCTCAAACCGCGAGGCTGGCCGATGTTAGATCGCAGAGCCTTATCGTGTTAACAACACCTACGGCATTGGAGCATAATGCGGTTGAGGGACTGCGATACGCGTTTGGCTATTCCATGCTGCCGATCTGCTACGCATTGAGCGTCTTGCTACTGTGGGGCGCACTCGATGTTGGCGAGCGTAAGTGGTATCGCGGAAAAGATGGTATCAAACGCCTATTGCTGCACTCCCTTATTTTGGGAGCGACCTTCGCAACGGTTGTGTCGTACTTGCCAATGTGGTAGCGGTCTCTGCGGACGGTTCTGAGTGTAATTGCCTGTTATCGACACTGACGGGTGTGGGCCCCCTAAAATTAGGTCTGCGAGCGATTCGCAATCTCTGCTATGTACCCGAAAGAGACCATGATTCCTGATCTGACGTTCTTGTGGTCGGTTTGTTAGAGTGGAAGTCTTCGATGTGACATTCGTCACTGCGAGCTAGCCCCCGACGTTAGATTCTGAAAGGCCATTACAGTTTCCCATGCACGAGGTAGCAGTGAAACGAGATTTTGCCTCGCTCAGCCCCCAAGAAGCGTTCCAAGTTGCCATTGTCATCGAGGAACGGAACACCCAGCTTTATCACCGGATGGGCGAGATGTTCTCCAAATTTTGCCCCGACTCACCGCAGATTGTGTCTACGTTCTGCGACTTGGCAAACACGGAACGGCAGCATGGCATTCTCTTGACCTCGCGATATTGCGAGCGTTTCGGAGCGGTGCACGCGGACATCACCGAAGAGGACATTCAGGACCTCATCGAGGTGCCGCGCTTCCGCGTTGGAGACATCTTGGCCGCCGCCGAGGCAGGTGATGTGGCTTTTGCACGACGAATGGCGTTTGAGATGGCTCTTGCAACCGAGCGCAGTACCGTCAACTACTACGCCCGCCTCGTTGAAACTACACCCGATCCGGAACTGAAAGCCCTCTACAAAGAATTTGTGGCGTTCGAGCAGGAACACACCGACGAATTGGAGCAAGCACTCGGCCAACTAGGTCACACCTAAATCTTGCTCGTTAATCGGGTCGTGAGGAAACACCCGTTAACATCAACTATCGGTAAACAGCAAGCGACGAGGAAGGGCTTTGTCGGGCTATTGCAGCTTCGCGTACTCTGCCTTGGCTTCTTTCAGGATGGGGATGTTGGGGTCGGCGTCGCGCCAAATCTTTGAGAGGGTCCTGGTAGGCGGCCATCGCCAGAATCAGAGCCGCCCAGAACAGGGTTCAGTCATTTCGCTTTCACTGCCCGACCGGGCCATTGTCTTTTCGGGCGGGGAGGGAATACGATCAGCGGCATGATCTCCTCTAATTGTGGGCACCAACACGAGAACGCACGAGGCGAATGCCCATTCTGCACCTTTTCTGATCGGAGAGCTTTACCGAGACGCCAATTTAAGTGTATTAAATGCGGGGGAGAAGTGACGTTTGTGTCAGTGCCTAAAGATGGTTAGGCGCTCGACGTTCCGGTGCATGTTTCTTCAATAACCATTGCATGCCCGGATTCAAAGTAGCCCACTTACCTTGGTCTCGAAGAGACGCCCTCGTCATAGTAGAGACGCCCTAGCCCTTCCACCCGCGACTCCGGAAAAGTCTCGCATCAGACACCGCGCGGCCCGTGAGCCAACGGCAGTGGGCTACTTTGAATCAGAGTACAAATCGCGGTTTCGGGCGAAGTTGGTCACACTGCTGGCAACTGCATAGATACGAAGGATAGCTTGGGATTGTGACGTGCTCGCAGTGAGGACATAGAAACCAATCTCCCTCAGTCCTGGCCTTCATGATTTCGGCGCAATATGCGCAGCGGATGATTTCGGGCGTTTCTATTCCTCTGATTTCTGGCATCTCTACAAAACCTTCCCTACGCTGGGCGTAACCCTAGAATTCAGCCGCAGTTGCACGGCGTTCAGATGGGTCAGGCGAGGGATTAGGCGGCTTGCCGAAACGGTATCAGTTTCCACCCTTCAGCTATGACTCTCTCAGTGATGGAGTTTTCGACTTCCGCCAGGCTTTCAAAAGGACCAGTGACGTATTGATAGTATCCCGACATTCGCGGCAACTGTTGTTGCGTAAGGTGCTTATCTGGAAACCACGGTTTCTCCCAACGCCAAAGCAACCAGTATCCTTGGCCGTCATAAACGATCTTTACGTTCTTTTGCTCCATCGTTTCTGTCCGACCCAATCGTGGCAGTCTGACGGCACAAGAGAGCGGGTGCTGTGATGAAGATCACAGAGCATTGTGACAACCAAACACGAGGGCCGCTCGAAACACGCCCTAAAGACCCGCAAGAAGGGGATAACAAAAGGCGAACGCGCTGATATAAACACAAATGAAGCGCGTCCTGTCAGTGAGAAAAGTCACATCTTGATGTGCGGTGATCGCCAAGGCCACGGCGCAAGGCAAGACTGTCAATTGGCGTAAAATCCCGATTGCACTCATTAACCCAGCCGGGAAACTATTCTCTCGAAAAACCCGTACAATAGAGTATGCAGTTTCAAGAACAAGCCCATTTGGGAACGATTGAACGTGTGAGGAAGCAGAGCGCGTTGCTTCTAAGGTTGTACCAGGCAGAACTTGCCAGTGACCCTACCAGTCACGCTACCGAATCTTCACGTAGCAATCTGATGGCTCTGTGTCACACGATTGCGCAGATGTATGGAGATGTCTAGCCTCACCCCGTTGCCTGACCGCCAAGAGCAGATCGAATAGTCTTTCGGATTTGCATGGAGCAATCCTGTCCAAGTCGGTTTGTGAGGAAGATCCGGGTCAACTGGCGATAAATCCCCATTGCGCTAGCAACGTTCTACGCTCCTGCCTCTTTCTCCATCGCGAGCAGTTGTTCTTTACGCTCTATGCCCCAGCGGTAGCCGCCTAACTCGCCATCTTGGCGGATTACTCGATGGCAGGGGATTGCTACTGCTACCGGGTTGGTGGCGCAGGCTCGGGCTACGGCTCGGGTGGCTTTGGGCATGCCGATTTTTTTCGCCACGGCGCTGTAGGAGCGCGTTTCTCCGCGGGGAATTTTTTGCAGCGCTTCCCAGACTCGGCGTTGAAAGGCGGTCGCCCTTATGTCGAGCGGAAGCGAGGGATTAAGTTCATGTCCTTGAATGAGGCGGGTGAGGTTGTCTCGCCATTGAGACATGGCGACATCGTCGCGGCGGCGAACGGCGAACGGAAACTCGCGCATTAATCCTTGTTGGAGCTGCTGCTCGGAATCGCCGAACTGAATGGCGCAGATGCCCTT
>Ga0116221_1002879_pt1 | contig 11191 bp, 7 predicted proteins | sample Sb_taG_5_FD_88965 | JGI IMG/M metagenome (GOLD analysis project Ga0116221, IMG submission 88965) | Peat soil microbial communities from Weissenstadt, Germany - Sb_50d_8_FC metaG | ecosystem: Environmental > Terrestrial > Soil > Wetlands > Peat | place: Germany: Weissenstadt | collected 2010-09-21 | reverse complement strand
GGATTGTGCCGATCGGCGCCTCGGGAGCGCGGACGGCGAAGCTGGTTCGCGGGGCTCGCCTGGTGGTGGTGAAGGATGGGCCGCACTGCATCACGTGGACGCACGCGGAGGAAGTGAATCGCGAGTTGGTCAAGTTCCTGGGGAAAGGAACGGAAAAGCGCGCGGGTTCGTCGAGTGAGGGCATGGCTAACCTTCCTTGACCCCTATGTAGATCGCCGCGCGATTTGCGTGCACGCCTTCCAGCTTGAGCCCCAGCCAGTGATTCTCCGCGCCCGGCGATTCTTCAGCAGCATCGGCGGCCCGCCGTTCACCCCGATCACCACGGTCTCGCCGGCAACCCCGGCCTTCTCCGCGACATCCGTGAACGTACCATCGCGATTGTCTCTGTAGAGCGCATTCCGCAGAGGCTTGGACCGATCGAAGAAATCGCTTCCTACTCGCCGCCTTCGTTACGTTCTTCGACGAGTTGCCCGAACAGCGCTTGTGTATCGAACGGAAGGGAGCCGGAGGGCAGATCCAGCGAGGTGAACTTCTCCTGGAGCAGGGAACCATCCTCAAACCGAAATGCCACGAGCTGCTCGGGATCCAGAAGCACGACATGGCGAACGCCGATCTGTTTGTAGTCGCGGAATCGCTGGAGTTGTTCCGGCATCCTGTCGTCAGGCGACAGGATCTCGACAACCGCCCACGGCACCGAGTTCACTACCTTGCCGGCCGGAAGGGGCGTGGGGCATAGCATCACGTCCGGGATGCGATATCGGGCCCGTTCGACGATCTGGGTCCGGACCTCTGGCAGCGGCAGAAAGTGAAAACGCCCTCCGATACTGCGCAAAGTAATAAATCAAGATCATCTGCAGAACGCTGTGCGCAATAGTCGGCATGCCGCGCTCCACCAGAACGCCGTCGACGTACTCCATGTCCGGGCGGAAGCTGGTATTGAGGTATTCGTCCACGCCCATGTTGCCCTACCCCTCCTTCACTCCTATATACCGATCCATGGGAGGATTCTCGATCCGCTGCACCCGCGCGCTCGGCCTCGGCCAACTAATCTCTACCCAATCGATCTTCGCCGCGCTTCCAATTCCCAGCACCTCGCGCGGATCGTGCGAAGACAGATAACTTCCCCCGGCATTCTTCATCCGCGAGCGCACCACGCCACCGGCCGACCAGCGAATCCGCGCTCCGATCGCGTCGCGATTCGCGTTCACGCCTTCCAGCTTCAGCCCCAGCCAGTGATTCTCCGCGCCCGTGCGATTCCTCAGCAGCACCGGCGGCCCGCCGTTCACGCCGATCACCACGTCCAGCAGGCCGTCGTTGTTGAAATCTCCCACCGCCAGTCCGCGCGCCGGGTACGGCCGGCTGAATGCAGGGCCGGCCTCCGCGCTCACATTGCGCAGCCTGCCGTTTTCCTGGTGGAACAGCAGCAGCGGCTCCCGATACTTCACCGTGGGCGAGTAGCTTTCGATCATGTCGTCGGGATGGCCGTTTGCCAGCATCAGGTCTAACCAGCCGTCGTTATCGTAGTCGAAGAATTTCAAGCCCCACCCGCTCAGCAGGCGCGTGGCCTGCGCCACTTCGTTGGCGTGCGCCACGTCGCGAAACGTCTCGTTCTTCTGGTTACGGTAGAGCGAGAACATCTCCTGGTCGACGTTGGCCACGAACAAGTCCTGATAACCGCTGCCGAAAACGTCCGCGGCATCCACCCCCATCCCGCTCCGCGGCTGACCCGCGGCGCTGAAAGCCACCTCGGCCGGCAGCGCCATCTCTTCGAACCTCCATCTTCCGCGGCTCCCCGGCGCTTTGTCCGGCCCGCGATTCACGAACAGAAAGTTCTGCACCGTGTCGTTGGCCACGAACAGATCCATCAGTCCGTCGTTATTGACATCGGTCGCCACCACCCCCAGACCCTTGCCCAACGATCGCGCGATGTCCGTGCCCTCGCGCACTTCGCGAAATGTGCCGTCGCCGTTGTTGTGGTACAGGAAGCTGGCGGTCGGTTTGAAGAATCGCGGAATGCAGTAGTAGTTGCGGCCCAACTGGTTTGCGCCGCAGTTACGGTGCGCCGAGCCTCCGTAATCCACAAAACTGCAAACGAAAAGATCCAGCCTGCCGTCGTTATCGTAGTCGAACCATACTGCGCTGGTGGTCCAGCCCGGCGTCTCCAGGCCGGCCTTGCGCGTCACATCCGTGAAGGTGCCGTCGCGATTGTTCCGGTAGAGAATACAGTTTCCGTACGATGTGACGAAGATGTCCGGCCAGCCGTCATTGTCGTAGTCGCCAACCGCGACCCCCATCCCGAAGGTCCCGCCGCCAACCCCGGCCTTCTCCGTGACGTCCGTGAACGTACCGTCGCGATTGTTTCTGTAGAGCGCATTCCGCAGAGCCTTGGACGGATGGAAGAAATCGCAAGGCCCGCTGTTGACCAGGTAGATATCCATCCAGCCGTCGTTGTCGTAATCCAGGAATGCGCAACCGGGCCCCAGCGCCTCGGGCAGATAGTGCTCCTTCGACCGGGCGTTGTCGTGGACCCAGGCAATCCCGCTTTCGGCCGGAGGAACCTCTTCGAACAGCGGCGGCGCCGCCGGATCGCCCTTGAGCCGCCGTGCCGCGCCCCATCCGGCGGCGAGCGATAACCATTCGCGTCGAGAGAGCTTCATGACGAATCAGTTCGGGTAGGGCGCGTTGGGCTTGGCGATCCGGATCCAGTGATCGGTGAACTTCGCGTGCGCTCCCGGGAGATCCAATTTCGGCATGTGGCACTTCACGCATTCCCGCACTCCTACCCGGCAAAGCCGCGTCGCGGCCCCGTTCCGCCGCGCTGCCAGCGAGTGGCACGCGGCGCACTTCGTATCGTAGGCGGCGAGCGAAGTCTCGATCTCGTGGTGCGGATCGTGGCACGCGGTGCACCGGATCCGCCGGTCCGCCGCGTCGTAGCATTTGCTGTTGGCCAGACGATACGGTTGGAACCGCACGTTCTCGATCCCGTGCGGCCCGCGGACCGCGACCTGGGACCACGTGCGGTGGCACTGTCCGCAGAAGTCCGACAGTTCCTCCGTGCTCAACGCTCCCAGTCTCTTCATGGTGGCGCCGGGGCTTCTCGCGCGCACGGCCTGCAAATGAGCTTCCGCCCCTTGATGGCATCGCTCGCACTGCACTCCCTCGATCATTCCCGCCAGATCGAGGGCCGGCGTTTTCACTACGTTGGTCGCATGGCAATCGAAGCACAGGCCCATTTCCGCGGGTCCCACCAGGCGTCCGGCCGCTTCCAGCAGGTTGTGCGGCGTGATGTCTTCCATTCCCAGCGTGAGGTCGAGCCCGCCCGTGCCGGAGAAGTAACTCACCCGGCTCTCGTACCAGCGGTCTTCCATCTGAAAGACAAATGTCTGGCCCACGGAGCCCTGTCCGAAGACCCATGCGATGGGCACTCGCAGGGTCTCCTTGCCGTCCGAGACCGTCAGGATCGATTCGTTGCCGGCCCGCGCAATCACATACGAGTACAGCCCGATTCGCGCCGTCAGCTTCGGAAGGGCCCGCAGAATGGAACTGTTCCGGGCGCTGGATAGCGCGCCCGCCATGCCCGACGCGGCGAACGCCTGGGTTTCGGCGCGGTGGCAAGCCCCGCAGGTCTCGAGCGGCGCCGCGTCCACGAGATACACTGTGGCGGCCATCCACGCTAAGCAGACCACCGATCCCCGGGATAACGCCGTCATTTCACGTTTACGCCCTGCTGTTGCTTCACCTGCGCCGCCGCGTTCAACTTCTGCACGATGGCACGCTCGCGATCCCCATCATCTTTGCGCCTAAGACGATAGTACACCGTTGCCAGCGCCACGTGCGCCTCGGTGTACCGGGGCGCCTCCTTCACGATCGATTCCAGGTCGCGGCGGGCGGCATCCAGCTTTCCATCGTGCAAAGCGATGGCGGCAAGCTGATAGCGCACCGCCAGGTCGTTGGGACGCACCTGTTGCGCCCGCCCGAGGCATGCCAGGGCTTCCGCAATCTTCTCGTCCTCCGTCAACAAAACCGCGAGCTGCAGGTTGGCGGTGAAATCGTACGGATTGGCGGCCAGCGCTTTGCGATACGCGGCAGTCGCGCCGGCCGGATCCCCGGTGCGCAAGAGCGCCTGGCCGTAGTAGGAGTAGACGTCCGGCAGGTTCGAGTTCAGATCCACCGCTTTTGCCAGGTCCGCGAGCGCGGCCGGAAAATCGCCCGCGTTCAGCTTGGCGGTCCCCAGCAGCAGCCAGGTCTCGGCCGAATCTCCATGGCGCAGGATTCGATCCACCAGGACTTGCCCGCGTGCGGGCTGATCGTCCCGCACCAGCGCGGTTCCCAGCAGATAAGCGATGGCCAGATCGTCCGGCCGCCGCTCCGCGAACGGCGTGAGCAACTCGATCACCTTCTTGTTCTGCCCCATCCCCAACCGGCAGTCCGCCAGCAGCAGCACCGGCTGCAGTTCCTCGGGAGCCGCCCGATGCACTTTTTCGAGCATGCCGGCCGCCGTCTCCGTCTGGCCGGTCTTATAGTACGCCAGCGCCAGGTTCAGCTCCGCGGAGGGGTACCCGGGTTGAAGCTTCAGGGCGTGCCGGTACTGCACGATGGCGTCCTGGTAGCGCCCCACCCGGGCATAGGCCGCCCCGAGATTCGAAAGCGCGAGGACCGAGTCCGGCCGCCGCGCCAGGTACTTCTCGTAAGCCTGAATCGCCCCGGCGATGTTTCCGGCCTGGTGCAGGACGATGGCCTGCTTGAGAATCTCCTCGGTGGCATCGGGCTGCGCCCAGGCGGCAAGCCCGCACGCCAGCAGCGCCAGGAGGAGCAAGCGCGGCGCCAGCATCTTCTGTACCACAGTATCCAAGATACCGCGCCAATGAAACAGGCGCTAAAATGAGCGCCGATCTCCTGCGATGAAGTGCATTCTGAACGCGCGTCCCTGGATTACTTACCAGACACTGGCGCACATTCTCGGTACTACTATCCGCCTATTTGAAGGACGCGCGAATCAAGCCGCGGCGTGGAGCTATCTTACTGGTGCGCCTTTGCCGGGCGGCAACGCCGGACAGGTACGCCGGTAGGGCACGTTGATCCCGATATATTGGTGCCATTCGGCCAGGGAGAGGTTGCGGTTCGCGAGGGGGCAGAGGCGGGCCAACCAGGAACTGGGGTCGATGTCCCACAGCCAAACCGTTTGGTCCCAACTCGCCGAGGCCAGCATTTTGTTGTCCGGGCGGAACGCTACGCCCAGGACATAATTGGTGTGGCCTCTCAGAGGGACGACTAGCGGCTGGCGGCTGGCCACATCCCACAGCCGCACCGTTTGGTCCCAACTCGCCGAGGCCAGCATTTTGCCGTCACGGCTAAACGCTACGCTCTCGACAGCGCCGGTATGGCCTCTGAGCGGATCGCCCACCGGCTGGCGGCTGGCCACGTCCCACAGCCGCACCGTTTGGTCCCAACTCGCCGAGGCCAGCATTTTGCCGTCGGGGCTGAACGCGACGCACCGGACAGCGTTGGTGTGGCCTGTCAGCGGATCGCCCACCCGCTGGCGGCTGGCCACGTCCCACAGCCGCACTGTTTCGTCAAAGCCCGCCGAGGCCAACATTTTGCCGTTGGGGCTGAACGCTACGCCCAAGACAAAACCTTTGTGGCCTTCCAGCGGAACGCCCAACTGCTTGTGGCCAGCCACGTCCCACAGCCGCACCGTCTGGTCCCTGCTCGCGGAGGCCAGCATCTTGCCGTCCCGGTTGAACGCGACGCTCTCGACTGAGTCCGTGTGGCCTTCCAGCGGAACGCCCAACTGCTTGTGGCCAGCCACGTCCCACAGCCGCACCGTCTGGTCAAGGCTCGCCGAAGCCAGCATTTTGTCGCCGGGGCTGAACGCGACGCTAAACACGGAATTGGCGTGGCCCCTCAGCGGATCGCCGAGCGGCTGGCGACGGGCCACGTCCCACAACCGCAACGTATAGTCCTCGCTCGCCGAGGCCAGTATTTTGCCGTCGTCGCTGAACGCTACGCTCCAGACTTGCCGGGTGTGGCCTTTCAGCGGACCGCCCAGCGGCTGGCGGCTGGCCACGTTCCACAGCCGCACCGTTTGGTCAGCGCTCGCCGAAGCCAGCATTTTGCCGTCGGGGCTGAACACCACGCCCTCGACATACCCGGAGTGCCCTTTTAGCGGATCGCCCACCGGCTGGCGGCGGACCACGTCCCACAGCCGCACAGTCTGGTCGTCGCTCGCCGAGGCCAGCATTTTGCTGTCGGGACTGAAGGCTACGCTATAGACATAGCCGGAGTGGCCTGGCAGCGGATCGCCCAGCGGCTTCTGGCTGGCCACATCCCACAGCCGCACCGTCTGGTCAGCGCCTGCCGAGGCCAGCATTTTGCCGTCGGGGCTGAACGCCACGCCTCGAACCTCGCTGGAGTGGCCTTTCAGTGGCTCGCCCACCGGTTTGTGGATGGCCACGTCCCACAGCCGCACGGTGCCGTCGTCGCTTGCCGAGGCCAGCATTGCGCCGTCCGGGCTGAACGCTACGCTATAGACAGACTTGGTGTGGCCTTCCAGCGGAACGCCCACCAGCCGGTGGCTGGCCACGTCCCACAGCCGCACCGTGTGGTCGACGCTCGCCGAGGCCAGCATTTTGCCGTCGCGGGGCCTGAACGCGACGCTCTCGACAGCGTCCGTGTGGCCTCCCAGCGGATCGCCCAACTGCTTGTGGCTGGCCACGTCCCACAGCCGCACGGTGTCGTCAACGCTCGCCGAGGCCAGCATTTTGCCGTCGGGGCTGAACGCGACGCTCTTGACTGCGTCCTTGTGGCCTTTCAGCGGATCGCCCAGCGGCTGGTGGCTGGCCACGTCCCAAAGCCGCACGGTGTGGTCGTCGCCGGCCGAGGCCAGCATTTTGCCGTCGGGGCTGAACGCTACGCTATAGACAGAGTCGGTGTGATGCAGGACCGAAATCAGGCCCGGATTAGCCAGGAGCGACGTGAGAATGGCACTGCGGACTTCGAAGCCGTCAGCCACCCGCCTTGCCTCGACACTCAGGAGCGCGGCCAGGTCCGCGCGGGCTTCCGCGTTGAGAATGGCCGCTGCGGCCAACCGTCCCGAAGTCGCCGAAACAGCCTGGCTCTCTGCTTCGCGCCTGGCCTCATTCGCAAGGAACTCCTGCCGCTCGGCGGCAGCCCGCTGCTTGCTTTCCTCAGCCGCTAGCTGGGTGCTGGCCTCCCTCAGCCTGTCGGCTGCGTTTCGCTCCGTTTGGGCCTCCATCACATTTCGCTCGGCCACTACGCGCTGGCTCTCCGCCCTCCTTTTTTGAATGTAGGCATAGACGCCCAAAGCGCTAGATATCAAAAACGCAACCGCGACAATGATCGCTACCAGGCGCGTGCGCCGCAACTCCCGCCGTCGCTCCTCTATCCGCAAAGCCGTCTCGCGATCCCGCTGGCTGCGCTCCAGAAACTCCATGGATCCATGAAATATCGCGTCGTCCGACCGATAGCGGCGCGCCCAAGGGGCGTTGGGCCTTTCCTGCTCTTTCCACAGAAGCGCCCGGTCCAACTCCATCCCGCGTAATAGCTCGAATCCCGCGACCCACGAATCGGCCAGCCGCGTGTAGACCGACGCCGACTGACCCTCCTCATTCACCCAGGCTTTCAATTTGTCCCACAGCCGAATCAGACTCTCGTGGGATATGTCCACTATCGGGTCCGCATCGCCGGAAAGCACAAGAAACCCCCGGTCCAGAAACGGCCGAATCGCTTCGCGCACCTCGATGTCTCCCGCCTCGCAAATAGCGGTCAACTCGCTCAGGCGGGTGGGCCGGCGCGTCTCCTCGTCCTCCGCGCCCGGATCTACCACGCGCTGGAAAACGCGCCGCGCGATTGCTTCCTTGCGCTGATCACCCAGCAGTTTGGCAAAAGCCCGGTCGGCATCCAGGTTCAGAGCCTTACCCATGCCGCCGACGGACTTGTCCTCATAGTGCGGCAGATCCATGGGGTCGGCCCGGCCGCGCGCCTGGCTCGACACCTCCCAAACCCGCATCAATGCGTGCTGCAGTACGGGAAGGTGATCCGGGTTATCCCCCGTGTCGCTCAGCAGGCGCTGCACCAGCCGGGCCGTGATGCGGGCGCCCGCCATGCCCGCTGGTCCTTCAATGGCTTCCTGCAATTGTTGCCGGCTCAACCGCGGCACCAGGTACTGGCTGTCGTTGAGAGCCTCGGGGAGGCCGCGGAATTGCGAACTTTTTCCCAGGTAGTCGGAGCGCATCGTTAACACTACGAAAATCCGGAGTTGATCGAGATCGGGTAAGGGGATCTCGGAGCGGCCCACGGCGGTCAGCAGAAGTTTGACGAAAGCCGACGATGCCTCGCGCTCGTCGCGGCTCACTGCCGCTTTGTGATACCGAAAAACCTCCTCAAACTGGTCGACCACCACCAGCAAGTTGTCGCCCGGATGGATATAACGCCGTGCGAGCTCAGCCAGTCCGACGCTGGTTCGCGAGAGCTCCGTGAGGGCCTCGCTCTCCGAAATTCCAAAGCAGGCGCAGGTTGAGCGGGCCAACTCGCCCATCGGATCGCCCGCGGGATGCAGCGTGGCGATCCGCCACACCGGACCGGCTCCGGCCAGGTAGCTGTTCTCAAGGGCCGGGATCAAGCCCGCACGCACGAGGGACGATTTGCCGCTGCCAGAGGAGCCCACCACGGCGACCAGGCGGCGCTCCTGAAGGCGCTCCAGAAGTTCGTCGGTCTGTTCGTCGCGGCCGAAGAACAGGTCGGCTTCACTGGCCTGATAAGGTCTCAGCCCGGGAAATGGGCTTGTCGCCGCGCCAGTCATGGTGTGGACGTCTTGGTCTTACGGAGCCGATTCAGGAACGGGCGCAAGTCCTCGGGCTGAAAGTCGTTGAATTGCTCGATGAGGAGGTCCAGATGGGTGCGGTACATGCCCTTCTCCTGGCGGGGCGGGGGGCTGAGGTAGATCGCCTCGGCGGCGAATGGGCGATTGCGGCGGGTCGTCGAGCGAGCCTTTGTAAGTTCGCGCAAAGCTCCTCGGAACCAAGCCTCATCCGACGCTCCCCAATAAAGAATCACGGCTTCGCTCATTTTCAGAGTCTCCCGGTGATCTTTCTCCCGCACGCGCGGATTGGTGACGTTGGCCGGAGGCAGCCAGGCGCAGAAGCCGCGGCTGTCGAGAAACGACTTCAGCTTCAAGGCGTTCGCACCGTCCCCTGCTGCGCCTGAAAGGGGAAGGTCCCTTTCGTGGCACACCAGGTAAATGTTCAGTTTCGGGCCGCCGCTGGGGATTCCGCCGCGCTCGTCGAGGCCCTTCAGCTTCGCAGCCAGAATTTCTTTCACGTCCTCAATCGTATTCAGGCCTTCCAGCCGCTCTAATCCGTTGGCCGAACCTGCCTGGAGCGCCGCTTCGACGCTCGCATGCGGCTGCGCATTCGGAAGAACCCACACGATGCGGTCCAGCCCGCGCGCGTTCGCCAGTTCATACTGAAGCGCGATGATCGATTCGTTCTCTTCGTCCGGGATCGCGCCGCGCTTGTCGCTGAGCAGGTGCACGGACATAACCGCCTCGCCCATCGCCGACTCGATGGAGGCACGCAGTGCGGGGGAGTGGATAGGCAGCGGTTCGATAGGGGCTACGCGATAGCCCCAGGCGCGCAGTTGTTCGACGATTCTTGTGCGGTCCGGTTCCAGGTCCGATGAGACCTCGGCAACATAGACTGCAGGCTTGCTGGGATGCAACTCGGCGGAGGCGAGCGTCTGGAGAATCGTTCTACTTTCCTGGGCCAGGCGGTCGACCTGCTTGTCAAACCTGGCATCCGACGGGAGATAGTGATCGGGACGGCCGGTCTGGCGGTCTTTCTCGAAGAATTCGTAGCCGATGGTTCCGAAGACTGGCCGGTGAGCGTCATTACTGGCTGGCGTCATGACCACCTTGAGCGCCCGCAGGATGTTTCCAATACGAAAGCCGCCGTTCGCTTCCGCGTACAGCTCGAATCTTTGGCGCTCCTTCTCGCACCAGTTCGAGTGCATGCCGTTGGGCGAGAGGATGGAAATCAAAAGGGCAGACTGTTTCAACTGGTCGAGTATTTCGTCCGTGAAAACGTCGCCGCCGGTCAGCTTTGTATCCCGCCAGATCCGGGCCGTGACGCCAAGTATTCCGAGCCAGTTTTCGAGTCGGGTGTGGAAGGCGTCTACCCAGCCGTTTCCGTTATCGGCATGCGCGTAACTGATGAATATATCGTTCCGAAAGCTCGCCATTTGCCATTTCCGTCACTTGATCTTACGGCGCACATATGCGAGTTGTCCACTCGTCGACCAGACTCTCCCAATTAGTAACCTCCTGGTCCCTCAAGGCCGGATTCCGCCCGAGCCAACGCCCTGCGCTTTCTCCTGGCAACCCTATTAGAACGTAAACGTTGCGGCAAGCTGCACAATCCGATGGCCCTGCTTGGTAGTGACCGTGCCGAACAGCGGCGTATTCACCAATCCGGTGGTGCCGTTGAATCCGAGATTGAGATTGCTGCCGTTGAACGACCACAATGGGTGATTCAGGAAGTTGTAAGCGTTCATGCGCAACTGCAGTCTCTTCCTCTCCGCGATCGCGAAGTTCTTGAAGAGTCCGAGGTCGGCGTTGAAATAGGCCGGTCCGTAGAACACCGGCAGCGTGGTAGGGCCGTTCTGCCCAATCTGGTTGGGGAAGGTGAAGCAACCCGGGTTGATGTATTGGTTCGGCCCCAGGTTGGAAGTCGGATTACAGGTAAGAATCGGGCTCAGCGTGATGTTAGGCGTGCCCAACAGCGAAGTCGAGCTGATGTTATAGGTGGTGCCGGGAATCTTGTAGCTGTTGAGCGCCAGGCTGAAGGTCTGGCTTCTCTGGCCAGTCAGGTTTTGGCCGCTCTGGACCTGGACGATGCCGGACACCTGCCAGCCATTGACCATGGCCCCCGCGAACCGGCTCCGCGTTACCCTCCCCAAGTCGTAAGAGTAAGCCACGTTGAAGATATGCGTGCGATTCGTCGACTGCACTCCGTAATCGTTGTTGAGGTTGAACGAGTCCAGGGTGGGGCTGAGGATTCCCATGGCTTTGCCGAAGGTGTAGTTGGCGTTGATCACGGCCCTGCCCCTGGTGCGCAGATAACTCACCTGCAGCGAGTTGTAATTGGCGTACAAGTTGTTGGTGGCGAGAGGCAGG
>Ga0116221_1002878_pt1 | contig 11193 bp, 10 predicted proteins | sample Sb_taG_5_FD_88965 | JGI IMG/M metagenome (GOLD analysis project Ga0116221, IMG submission 88965) | Peat soil microbial communities from Weissenstadt, Germany - Sb_50d_8_FC metaG | ecosystem: Environmental > Terrestrial > Soil > Wetlands > Peat | place: Germany: Weissenstadt | collected 2010-09-21 | reverse complement strand
TGGCTGCCGGTCTACGCTCTCTCGCGCGACGGCCCCGCGGCGCCGACCGCGCCGGAGAGCCCCTACAACGAGGTGCAGCCGCTCTATCCCGAAGCGAAGCAGCTCACGCGCGAGGAGCATCCCTTCGACGTGCCCTACGCCTATCGCCGGGACAGCATGCTCATCGAGCCGGCCATCTATCTGAACGCCCTCACGCGCGACTTTCTGGTGAGCGGCGGGCGCATCGCGATCCGCGAGTTCAAGGCCCGCGAGGAACTGCTGGGGCTCCGCGAGAGCCTGCTCTTCAATTGCACGGGCCTGGGCGCGGGTGCGCTGTTCGGCGACGCCGAGGTCACACCCATCAAGGGACAGCTTACCTTCCTGCTGCCGCAGCCCGAAGTGGAATACATGACCACCGGGCCGGACAACATCTACATGTTTCCGCGTCACGATGGAGTGCTGCTCGGTGGCACCCACGAGCGCGGCGTCTGGAGCACCGAGCCCGACCCCGCGGCCACGGAGCGCATTCTCCGTCAGAACGGCGAGTTGTTCAGGAGGATGCGGGCGTAGGTCTCGTGGGCCGCGTGCTGGCCAACGGTCCAACACCGGCCGATCGCAGAGAACATGCTAGGATATGGGCAAATGCCCGAGATCATCGAGTGGAAGCCAGTGAAGGCGGGGCTGGCGGGGAAGCCTGAGGATTTTCCGTGGTCGAGCGCGAGCAACGTGTAGCGGCCACGCCGCCTGAAGGCGGCGGCGGGCAGGATTGCCCGCCCCACTCTCCGCACCGAAAATGTACAAACTCCAGTCATCAACGGGAGTTGATGCAGAACTGGCACCGGCTGCACAACGCTCAGCCAGCAGAGAGAATCAAGCCTCTGGAATAGGACGTGGCTCATGTTTCCTAGAGTTAAGCGGGTCCGGCACGTGGGCGGCCATCGCCTGGAGCTGAGTTTCGCCGATGGCACCACGCGCGAACTCGATTTTCGGCAACGGATCGCCGGCCGCGGCGGAGTGTTCCGCCCATTGGAAGACGTAGAATTCTTCAAGCAGGTTCAGGTGGACCCCGAGGCAGGGACGATCGTCTGGCCTAACGGAGTAGACTTCTGTCCCGACGTGTTATACAGCCTCGCCACTGACCGGCCAATCCGAGTTCTGGAGCCGGCTTGAATCGCGCCCCCCCGCCGCTACGCCGCCGCCAACCAGCTTCCCACGGCCGAAACCGTGCAATCGCCAACCTCTTCCCATGCCAGCCCGATGCCCTTCAACGACGCCTCCAGCCGGATAATGGACGGCAGATCCTCCTCCGACCCGCTCAGGTATTCGGCAACATACAGCAAATGGGCGAGCGGACCCTCGGCCCTCTCGGACCGGTGATGTTGCCGGATCGCCGAGACCATGCTGTCCGGCAACCGCCATCCCGTGGCGATCTCTGCGCCCAGCGCGGCATGATCGGTGCCTAGCAGCAGGCTCTCGGCATAGACTCGGGGACACCCGCCCGAAACCAGCCCCTCCAGCCGCGCCGAATCGTAGAGCCGCATCGAAAGCAGGGCAATCTGCCCCACATCGTGCACCAGGCCTGCCAGATAGGCTTCCGCGGGGTCGATGGCTCCGGCGCGCGAGGCCAGTTGTTCCGCCAGATCGGCTACCTCCAGCGAATGCTGCCACGCCTCCTGGAGCTTGGGGGAGCTGAACACCGGACGCAGGGCCGCCGATGTGATCACTTTCTGCGACGTGGCGAAGCCCAGCCGCCCGATCGCCCGGGAGATCGTCGAGATCCGCGTGCGCGATCCGAACAGCGCCGAGTTGGCCAGCCGCATGACCACTCCCGCGATGGCCGCGTCCAGGCTCGCCGCCTCGACCACATCGGCAAGGCTGGCGCGTGGGTCGCGCATCAGGTTCAGCGTGTGCAAGGCAGCCTGCGGGAATACGGGCACGCGCCAGGATTCCGCTGGCCCGATGGCGGGCGGCCGCGTCGACTCCACCAGCGCATGAATCGCGTCTTCCGGCCAGAGGCCCGCCTCCACACCGCCTCGCAACCGCTCTAGAATTTCGCCGGCGTCGGCACCGTCGATCGGCTGCGCCTCCATGTCCTGATCGAATGCCTCCGCCAGCCGCAGAATGCCGGCCAGCCTCGATTCCACCACCGTCCCCCTGCCAGGAACATCGTAAGCGTCCAAGACCCCGCGGACCATGGCGGGCAAGGGGTCGTTTATCACCAACCCAGGCGCCGCTTCCCCGAAAATGTCGGCCAGCAGCCGATCCAGGGATTTCGGCGCCAGCAGGCCGGTACTGCGGTGGTGCAGCAGGCATGCGGCACGCAACAGATCCTTCTCTTCCGACGGCAAAAACAGGTGATGCGCAATGAGTCTGGCAACCGCGGCTGTCCTCCGGCAGTGGGCCGCGACCCCCGCTGCGCCCGGAGAAGCGGCAGCGGTTTTGCAGTGTGGTCGCATGATCCGATCGGGTCCCTACTCACGTCTTATCGGCCTATGCCAGGCAACGATTAACAGTTTTCACGGGAATATTCGCATCCCGCCCGCAGTCTGGCAACACGATGCCAAACAAAAAGTCTCTCCTCCTTTTTCCAGCCGCCGCTCTATTCATTGTGCTGGCGGCATTGGCCCAGCAGGCCGCCACCGAGGCCCCCGCGGGCTTCGACACTCCGGCCCTGCTCCAGAATCCCGGCTCGCAGAGCGTCAGCAACGGAATCGCGGAACCCGCGGGCGACACATTCGCACTCGACCAGAAGGTCTTCGAAGCCGTGGAAGATCCCGCAACCAACGGCCTCGGCCCCGTCTTCAATGCCACGTCCTGCGTGGGATGCCATGCCAATCCCGTGACCGGCGGGCCCAGCCAGATTACCGAGCTTCGCGTCGGGCACAAGGACGTCAACGGCAACTTCGTGAATCCTTCGATTCCCATCAACGGCGGCGCCAACACCATCTCCGGGCGCTCTCTGGTCAATGACCGCGCCACCTGCGTCGAGGCGCAGGAGCATGTGCCCGAGACCGAGAGCATCCGCGCCCTGCGCGCCGTGTTGAACACCCTCGGGGATGGCTTCGTGGAAGCCGTGGACGACCGGACGCTGCTCGCCATCGCGGCCAGCCAGCCGCAGCAGAGCGATGGTTTGATCCAGGGCGAAGCCATCCAGGTTCCCATTCTGGAAGCCCCCGGCAAGACGCGCGTGGGCCGCTTCGGTTGGAAGGACCAGCACGGCAGCGTCCTCTCGTTCGCGGCCGACGCCTATCAGAACGAAATGGGAGTCACCAGCCGGCTGCGTCCCACCGACAGCACCTCCGTGTGCAAGACCACTTCCGACCCCGAAGATGTCCCGGATTCAATCGGCATAGCCAACATCGATCACTTCGCCCAGTTCATCCGCGGCACCCAAGCGCCCCCGCGCGATACCACGCTCGCCGCGACTGCCGACGCAATGTCCGGGCATCAGTACTTCGAGAGTATCGGCTGCAATATCTGCCATGTCGAATCCATGGTCACCGCACCCGTCGGAACCGCCGTCAATCTCGGCCCGTATGTCGTGCCGGATGCGTTGGGCAATAAAGTCATCCATCCCTTTGGAGACTTCCTGCTGCACGATATCGGCACGGGCGACGGCATTGTTCAGGTGGGTCCTCAGGACACGGCCAACAAGCTGCGGACCGTTCCCCTCTGGGGTCTCCGTACCAGGTCCCGATTCATGCACGACCTCGGCTCGTTGACCCTGGAGGATGCCATTAACCGGCATGGCGGCGAAGCGCAGCAGGTTACCGCCGGGTTTAATTCCCTGACGCCCGCGGAACAGCAGCAGTTGATTCTGTTCCTGAAATCCCTGTAGAGCTGGCCTGCTCCATCACCCACTCGGCCGGCAATGCCGTGGCGCCCGTCGACACAGGGTCCCGCCCATCGCGAACCGCGCTGACAAAATCCTCGATCGACGGGTAGTGCAAATTGGCGTGACAGGCGATCGCCTCCGTGCCCTGCGGATGCACCAGCAGGGGGCTGTTGAGCGGCGACAGATCGATCTCGCCCTCTGTGCCGCGGATGCGAAACTCATCGCGGGCCACGCGCGAGTGCCATCGCACGTCCACCATGCCGCGGACGCCGCTTTCGTATTCGATCAGCACCGTCGCGTTGTCCTCCACCGCGACCGGCTGGACCAGGGTCGACAGGTGCCCGCTCACGCGCACCGGCTTGCCGAACAGGTGGTTCATCAGATCGATGCGGTGCGAGGCCACGTCGCGCAGCGGCCCTCCGCCGGATTGTTTCGGATCGGCGATCCAGGCGCGCTGGCCATCCGCGAAATCGGACCATCCGTGCGAGGTCGCTTCGGCCAACACCGGACGCCCGATGGCGCCGCTTTCGATCAACTGCCGGGCCCGCGCCACCTTCGGATACAGGCGCCGGTAGTAAGCCACGCCCAGCGAACGGCCGCTCGCGCAGGCGGCCTTCTGCATCCCCAGAGCTTCGCCATAATTCAACGCCATGGGCTTTTCGCAGAGCACATGCTTGCCGGCCTCGAGTGCCGCAATCGTCTGCGGGGCGTGCAGGAAGACCGGCGAAGCCACATACACCGCGTCCGCCGGACACTCGGCCAGGGCACGCGCGAAATCCGTCCAGGCGGGCACACCGTACGGCCTCGCCTTGGCGGGATCGCGCGTCACGATGCCGCCCAGAACGCTGCGCGGCTCCGCGAGGATGGCGGGCAACACGCGCTTGGTAGTAATGTCACCGATGCCGATGACCAGCCAGCGGAACATGTCGATATGGTACCGCTCTGTCGGTTTCGTGGCGCACGCACTCATGCGTGCCGCGCCGAGACTCGTCTCGGCGCTTCTTCGAGCCGCGTCAAGGACACGGCTCCCATTAGTTCCCGCCCGCGCTACCATTCATCCATGAGCTTGCGACTCTTGGCCTACGCCCTGCTTTTGGGAATTCCGTTGCATGCCGCGGACCGCCGCATTCCCATCCGCGTCGTCGTGGTGACCATGTTCGAGCGCGGCGCCGACACCGGCGACGAGCCTGGCGAATTCCAGTACTGGGTGGAGCGCGAGAAACTCGACCGCGTCCTCCCCTTCCCCGCCGGCAGCCGCGATCTGCGCATGAACCGCCAAGGCGTCCTCGGCATCGTTACCGGCATCGGCACCGCCAAGGCGGCCGCCAGCATCATGGCCCTGGGGCTCGATCCGCGCTTCGATTTGCGGCAATCCTACTGGCTGGTGGCCGGCATCGCGGGCATCGATCCGGCCGATGGGTCGCTCGGCTCCGCAGCCTGGGCCGAGTGGGTGGTGGATGGAGATCTCGCCCACGAGATCGATGCTCGCGAGATTCCCGCCGATTGGAAAACCGGCTACGTCCCCCTGCGCAAGTCCAAGCCCTATGAGCTGCCCCGCGCGCCCGACGAAGGCGAGGTCTATCGTCTCAATCCCGGCCTGGTCGATTGGGCCTATCGCTTGACCAGGGATGTGCCGCTCGTCGACAACGAAGCCATGCGCCTTAGGCGTGAGCAGTACCCGCAGCCGAACGCGCGCCGTCCGCCCTTCGTGCTCAAGGGCGACACGTTGTCGTCCATGACCTTCTGGCACGGCAAGCTGCTCGACGAGTGGGCCAACGACTGGGTCAAGTACCACACCGATGGGCAGGGCAACTACGTGACCTCCGCCATGGAGGATACCGGCACCCTGCAGGCACTGACTTTTCTCGACAAGGCCGGCCGCGCGGACTTGAATCGCGTGATGGTGCTCCGCGCCGCCAGCAACTACGACCAGCAGCGGCCCGGGATCACCGCCGCCGAAAGCCTCGCGGAAACCAGGATCGGCCAGTACAGCGCCTACTATCCGGCGCTCGAAGCCGCTTGGCGCGTGGGCCGCGTGGTGGTGGAGGAACTGGCCTCGCACTGGGAGCATTATCGCGATCGCCCTCCGGCGTCTGTGGAGCGGTGACCCCCCCAACGTCACTCTGTCTTCCTTGTCTTGGCGCGCAGATTCCGGCAAATCGTCAGCTCTCCCGAGCGCTGTAGCTCGTAATCGAAATCGGACAACGCGCGGAAGAACGCCTCCTCGCAATCCCGCCCGTGAAGCTCGATGCAGATGTTCCGAATCCTCGGCAGCCAGGCCTTCGCGCGGTGGTCGAATACGGCCAGTTCTGCCCGCTCGATATCGATCTTGAGCAGGTCCACCTCGCCGCCGCCCGCCATGGCAATCAGGCTGCCCATATCCCAAGCCTGCACGTCGCCGGCGCTCCCGTCCGCGGGCGGGACCACCTGCATCGCCCACTCCCGCTCGTCGCCGAAGGTGCCTGTCGAAAGGCACAGGCGCGTACCATCGGACCAGACGGCGCCGTGCAAAACGGTTGCTCGCTTTCCGAATGGCTTGAGGTTGGCTCTGCAAACCGCCACGTTCCGCTCGTCGGGCTCCACCGCGACAACCCTCGACTCTGGAAAACAGCTCAAGAAATAGGCCGAAGAGAAACCAACATTCGCACCCAAGTCCAGCACCAGCGAGACATTCTTCAGGTCTCGAAGACCGGCATAGTGGTCACGGACAAAGATCTGACGAAACGCGCTCACATCGCTGCTGCCGCGCAATCGCGCGATCAAAGCATACCGGGCCTGCGGCGGACGTATCCGCCACTTCGCGGGTCCACGCGTGCCGAGCCTCTTGCCGATTCGCACCAAAAACCAGCGCAAGGTCGATCGCAGACCCACCTCTCGTCGCAGCTTGTTCCACGGCTGTAGGCGATGCCACATGTTCGCCGCCTATGTCGCCACCAGCGTGCCGCGGCCCAGAATCGCCCGCGGGTCCAGACGCCGCTTCACCGCCTTCATCGCCTCCAGGTGCTGCGGCGCGTATTGCAGCTCGAGCAAATGCCGTTTGCGCTTCCCCAGGCCGTGCTCGGCCGAGACCGTCCCTCCCAACCGCACGGCCTGGCGCGCAAACTCCAGCAGCAGCTCCGACGCGTGCTCCGGATTCGCTGGGTCGGAAAAGAGATTGACGTGCACATGCGCGTCACCGATATGCCCGAAGATCACGTACCGCCCGGGGAACTCCTCTTCCAGGCGCCGGCGATAATACCCCAGCATCTCGCGATTGCGCGCCAGCGGCACCGCGAAATCGGTGTTCATCTTGAGCGCGCCGCTTTGCCGCACGGTGTCGTTCACCAGCTCCGGCAGCGAATGGCGGAAGTGGCGGAAGCGCTCCCGGTCGCGGGCCGTCAGCGCGATCCACGAATCGTCGGCGAACGCCGCGGAGCTTTCGATCCGCGCCAGCCACTCGTCCAGCTCCGGATCGTCGTCCGACGCCATCTCCTGCTCGAACAGAATGGCGGCGCGCGCCGCAGCCGGCATCTCGGGGAAGCGGCGCCGCAGCAGATCGAGCGAGGGCGCGTCGAAGTACTCCAGCATGCGAGGGGACGCGCTCAGGCGCCAGCTCTCCACGGCATCCACCGCCGATTCGTCATCCGGAAAGAAGATCACGCCCCCGAGCACGGCAGGCGGGTTCGGCAGCAGGCGGAGGTGCGCCTCCGTCACCACCCCCAGCGTGCCCTCCGATCCCACCAACAGGTCCACCCAATCCATGCCCGGGCGCAGCAGGTAGCCGGCCGTGTTCTTGGTGACGTCGGGCAGCGGGATCGTGCCGGGGTCGAAGTCGATTCGCTCGCCGCGCGCCACATCCATCACGCGGCCGTCCGCCAGCACCACGCGCAGGCGTTCCACCCAGCGGCGCGTCGCGCCGTATTTCAAACTCCGCGATCCGCTGGCATTCGTGCCGATCGTGCCGCCCACGGCAGCCGAGGTCTCGGTGGGGTCGGGCGGATAGAACTGGCCGCTGCGCTGCGCCGCCGCATGCAAATCGCGCAGCAGCACGCCCGGGCCCGCGACCGCGCGGCCCACCTCCACCTCCAGCGCATTCAACTTTTCGAGCGAGAGCACCCAGCCGCCGAACGGCACGCGAGCCCCGGTAACTCCGGTCCCCGCGCCCGCCACTGTGACCGGAGTTCCCGAGGCCGAAGCCGCACGCAACGCCTCCACCACACCCGCTTCGTCCGAAGGAATGATGACGCGCTCGGCATGGCCGCGAAGCCCCGAAGCGTCCTCCAGGTACGCCCCATTGACTTCCGATGCCACCAAGCCGGCGCCGGGTCCGCGGGCCCCAACCCCCAAACCCCAACCCACTCGCGCTTTGGCGAGCCCAACCCCCGGGTTTTTCACACCTCCAGAATCACCGGCATGATCAGCGGTCGGCGCGACGTCTCCTTCACGATGTAGCGCTTCAGGTCGGCGCGGATCTTCTCCTTCATCACACCCCAATCGGTCTTCTCCTCCTGGTTCGAGCCCTCCAGCGTCTTGGCCACAATCTGGCGCGCCGTCTGCATGAACGCCGAACCGTCCTCCGCCCGCGCAAACCCCCGGCTCACGATCTCCGGCAGATTCTCGATGCGCCCCGTGTGCCGGTTGATGGCGATGATGGGCAGCACGATGCCGTCTTCGGAAAGATGCCGCCGGTCGCGAATCACCACCTCCTGCACCACGTCGTCCACCGAGCCCGAATCGATGCACACGCGCCCCACCGCCACCTTGCCCGCCCGCCGCGCCCCGTGATGATCGATCTCCAGAACGTCGCCCGATTCCATCACGAACGTCTCCTCCAACCCCGCGAACTTCAGGTGGTCGGCCAGGTGCGCGTGCTTGGTAAGCTGGCGGTACTCGCCGTGAATGGGCATGAAGTAGCGCGGCCGCAGCAGGTTCAGCACCAGCTTCATCTCTTCCACGCTGGCGTGTCCGGAGACGTGCAGCGGCGGGCTCATGGAGCCGTACAGCACATCGGCGCCGCGGCGCGCCATGTGGTCGATCATGCGGAAGATGGCCTTCTCGTTGCCGGGGATGATCCGCGCGCTGAGCACCACCGTGTCGCCCTGCTCCACCGAAATGTGCTTGTGGTTGTCCACCGCCACCCGCGCCAGCGCCGACATGGGCTCACCCTGCGTCCCCGAAATCAGGATCGCGACTTTGTCCGGCGGCGCGTCCATGGCGTCCTGCGGCCGCAGCAGGATGCCGTCGGGTATATCGAGCAGTCCCAGCGAGTGCGCGATCTCCGTCACCGACACCATGCTCCTGCCCACCACCGCCACGCGGCGCCCGTATTCCTGCGCCAGGTCGAGCACCAGTTGAATGCGGTGAATCGACGAGCTGAAACACGAGACCACCACCCGCCGGTCCGCGCGGTTGAATACCTCCTCCATGCGCGGGCGCACCGCGCGCTCGCTCTCGGTGTACCCCGGCCGGTCGGAATTCGTGGAATCCGAGAGCAGCAGCAGCACGCCGCGCTTGCCGTACTCGGCCAGCGTGTGGAGATCGAACAGCTCGTTGTCGGTGGGGGTGGGGTCCACTTTGAAATCGCCGGTGTGGAAGATCACGCCCAGCGGCGTCGTGATCGCCAGCGCCACGGCGCTGACGATGGAGTGCGTCACGTGGATGAACTCGATCTTGAAGGGCCCGATCTCCACGGTCTGCTTGGGCTTGACGTGGATGAACCGCGGCTCCTGCTCCAGTTCGTACTCTTCCAGGCGGCGATCCACCAGCGCCAGCGTAAAATCGGTGCCGTAAACCGGGACGTCGATTTCCGAGAGGAAATACGGCACCGCGCCGATGTGGTCTTCATGGCCGTGGGTCAGGACCACGGCGCGAATCTGCGCCTGATTCTCCTTGAGGAAAGTCAGGTCGGGCATGACCAGGTCGACGCCCAGCAGCTCGGCTTCCGGAAACATCATTCCGCAATCGACAATGATGATGTCTTCCGCGTAGCGGATGGCGGTCATGTTCATGCCGAACTCGCCCAGCCCGCCCAGCGGAATTACTTGTAGTTTATGATCGGACATTCGTTATTCCCTAGCATGTCATATTTGAAGGCCACCAGATGCGAGCGTAGCGAGCCACATTTCCCACTCGCGCTCTGGCGAGCCTAACCAATACTGTTCACTTTGCAGCCACCTGTGGGGCAGGTTTCCAACCTGCAGGCCGATTTTCAATCGGCCCGCTGACTCTGTCTGTGCTCCCGCAGCCAAAGTGAACAGTGTTGAGCCTACCCCCCTTCTTCTCCCCCGCCGTCGGTTGGCCTCACGAGCGAAGCCATCTCAGCAGTTCCGGATCTGTGAATACCAGAATATTGACCGATTGCAGAAATGCCAACGCGGGAGAAGCGAAGAAGTCCTCGTCCGTTTTGGGCAAGACCTCCGCTGTCGTCAAAAGCCCTGACGAGGATGGTCGAGTCCAGAGTGATCTTCACTGGTGAGTGCGATAGCCAGGCCGGCTGCTCCGCATTGCCTCAGTGAAAATCTCCTCGACTTCGTCAACCGTGGCCGGTCTCAGGTTTGAGTCCACCTCAGCGAACAGTCTTCGGAGCTCCGCCGAAACTTCACGCCGCCGTTGCTCTGAAACAGGGGCGGGCTCGAAAGCCTGAACGCTGATCGACTCTTTCTCCTCGAGCGGGCGCCCCAATAGCAGTTCCGCGGCGGCTCTCTGCTCCGGTGACAACCCTCTGGCCTGATGAACCATTTGGATTCCCTCCCTGATTATCCCACGGTCTGCCGGCCGCCCTACACCGCACCGGCGGATTCCCTTCGCGAACTTGGCCGCCGGCGTGTCCGAAGAATCCGATGGGTAGGCCTCCGTCTACTACGCAGCACGGCGGCCGCGAGGCTTTTTTCCGAGCGCGCTTGTCTCACGCTGACCTAACGCCTGGGCTGCGGCGGCGACCATCAGCATGTTCAGGCTCACGCCTTCCCTTTCAGCTTGGGCCACCAGTCGAGCGTGCAAACTCCTGGGCATTCGTACACGGAACTGCCCGCTCGACCGGGCAGGCGAACTGGGCTTCGGTATGGCATCACCGTGCTTCCTGCAACTCAGCAGGTAGGAACGCACCGCATCGCGGCCATTCACGACAGCCTGTTCGGGCGTGTCACCGTCCGAATGGCATCCCGGAAGGTCTGGGTATTCAATCAAGAACCCACCGCCATCTTCAGCCGGGAGCGGGCGAATCGTGAATGGATACTTGTCGATATTGGCGAAATCACTCACGATCGGGATCCTCCAACTTGCTGATGAATTCCACGAAGTCGCGCGCTTGTGCCGCCCTGGCTATCGACATCAACCCCGAACCTCCGCGCGACCACTTCCAGATCCTCCATGCGCCAGTTGCGGGGGTTCTTCCGCATCCC
>Ga0116221_1002869_pt1 | contig 11216 bp, 7 predicted proteins | sample Sb_taG_5_FD_88965 | JGI IMG/M metagenome (GOLD analysis project Ga0116221, IMG submission 88965) | Peat soil microbial communities from Weissenstadt, Germany - Sb_50d_8_FC metaG | ecosystem: Environmental > Terrestrial > Soil > Wetlands > Peat | place: Germany: Weissenstadt | collected 2010-09-21 | reverse complement strand
GGCTTGTTGCCCAGTGATTTTCCTTCCTTAGCAATTCTGCTTTTGTGTTCACTCCCAGTTCTCACCTGCCTGCTTGACCTTTGTGTTTCCCCGTTCAGCGAGGCCTTATCTTGGTTTCATGAATTGTCGACCCTTGCCTCGCGAATCATGGTCGCATCGAGGCTTTCGAACCAACCTTTCTGGCTTGCTTCCCAAGCACTTGGCAATTGCGTCTAAAGGAGCGTAAAGTATCGTTTCCTCGGGAATCTGGCTGTTTCTACCACATAGGAGCACGTTGCATGCGTTACTGGCTGGTTCTGTTGCTCGCAGTTCTCTCCCTCAACCTTTCTGCTTCTTCTCAAACCGCGGAAGAATTGGTCAACAAGAATATCGAAGCCAAGGGAGGGCTGGACAAAATCAAAGCCGTCAAGACCTGGCGCATGACTGGCAAACTTATTGGCGGTGGCATCACGGCCATGTCGGGTCAGGAAAACATGCGCCCCAATCTGGTTCGCGAAACATTTTCGTTGCAAGGTATGACCGCCGTGCAGGCGTATGACGGTTCCAAGGCCTGGCAGATCCAGCCTTTCGGCGGTCGAAAAGATCCCGAACTGATGGGTGAAGACGACGCACGCGATCTCCTCATTGATTCCGACTTCGACGGTCCACTCGTGGATTACAAGGCTAAAGGCAACGTTGTCGAATATCTCGGCCACGATGTCGTCGACGGCGACGATGCCCTCCGGCTTAAGGTCACGCTGAAAGATGGCGACATTATCTACTACTACCTCGATCCGGACACGTACCTGGAAATCCGCAAGGAGACTCAGGAATTCATTCGTGGCTCGGTGCGGGAAAACGCCTTTGATCTCGGCTCCTACAAGCCAATCGCCGGTGTGATGTATCCATTTTCCGTCGCATCGGGACCTAAGAACGATGTGACGCAATGGCAAACGGTGACGGTCGACAAAATTGAAGTAAATGTTCCCTTGGACACTTCCGACTTTGCTCTACCGGCGTCCCTGAAGAAAGAATCGCCCAAAAAGTAGTGGCGTCCCAAGATCGAATTGAATTTATTGTTGCCATCTTTTTGCAGACAGGACATTCGCATTCCGAAGAGGACTAATTAGAGATGACAGTTCACGCGCGCTCCTATAAACAGTTCAAATCGTTCTTGCCGTTACTCGGTCTTGGATCACTTTTCCTGTCGGTCGCGGTTTCCGCCCAGCAAGCGCCTAAGTTCGACGCAGCCACTATTTCCGGGCTTCCCGTGCGTAACATTGGTTCTGCGACCATGAGCGGGCGCATTGCTGCGCTGGCAGCGGCGACGGAAAGCGGTCGCCTGACTATGTTCGTCGGCTCTGCGAGTGGCGGAGTCTGGAAGTCGGTGAACGGCGGAACGACTTTCAAACCGGTGTTCGACCGCCAACCCGTCCAATCGATCGGAGCGATTGCGATTGATCCCTCAAATCCCAAGACGGTTTGGGTGGGCACAGGAGAAGCGTGGACCAGAAATAGCGTTTCGGTTGGCGACGGCATTTACAAATCCACCGACGGCGGCGAGAACTGGACCAACATGGGGTTGAAGGACACCGAGCACATCGCTAAGATTCTGATCGATCCCAAAGACAGCAACAGCGTACTCGCGTGCGCCACCGGACACATTTGGAACGACAATGATGACCGCGGAGTATTCAAAACATCGGATGGCGGTAATAGCTGGAAAAAAGTTCTAGCTGGAGCGAACGGTTCCACAGGGTGCGGCATGCTTGCAACCAGCCCCCTCGAACCGAAAACGATCTTTGCATCGATGTGGGATTTCCGTCGTCAAGGCTGGACATTCCGCTCTGGCGGCCCGGGCAGCGGACTCTACCAGTCCACCGACGGCGGCGATCATTGGACGGAACTGAATGACAGCACTAGTAAAGGCTTGCCCGCGAAACCATGGGGACGCATTGCGCTGGCAGTAGCGCCTTCCAAGCCGCAAGCCGTCTACGCCATGATCGAGTCGAAGAAGAGCGCGCTCTTCCGCTCCGACGACAGTGGCAAGACATGGAATCGCCTGGATGCCAGCCGGTTCATGATCTGGCGTCCTTTTTATTTCGCCAATTTGATCGTTGATCCCAAGGATGAAAACAAAGTCTTCAAAACCGATGGACCGCTGCTGCTCAGCGTAAACGGCGGACAAAGTTTTAGCTCGGTTGGCAACGCAGCCCATGGCGATTTCCATGACGTGTGGATCGATCCAAACAATCCGAATATCGTTTACACCGGCGATGACGGCGGCCTGTGGCGCAGTGAAGACGGAGGAACGCGGTGGAAGCACCAGATCAATTTGCCGGTTTCGCAGTTCTACCACGTGAGTGTCGACAACGCAAATCCCTATCACGTCTATGGCGGCTTGCAGGATAACAGCAGTTGGATTGGCGACTCGTCGTATCCCGGCGGCGTAACCAATTCGCGTTGGGAAAACATTTATGGCGGCGACGGCTTCTGGGTCTTCGAGGATCCTTCCGATCCCGATTACCTTTATGCTGAGTACCAGGGCGGCACAATCGGCCGCGTCAATCGGCATACGCTTGAAACCCGGCCCATCCAACCGCTTCCCAACTACAACGAGAAGAAGTTGCGCTTCAACTGGAACACACCGATTCACATGAGTCCCAATGAGAAAGGGACGATTTATATCGGAGCACAGTTCCTGTTCCGTTCTCGCGACCATGGGCAGTCGTGGGAACGCATTTCTCCTGACCTCACCACCAACGATCCTGAAAAGCAAAAGCAGGAGGAATCCGGCGGAGTCACCGTCGACAATTCGTCCGCTGAAATGCACACTTCGATCTACTCCATTTCTGAATCACCGAAGAATGGGCAAATCATTTGGGTTGGCACCGACGATGGCAACCTGCAAATCACGCGCGATGGCGCGAAGACGTGGACGAATGTTGTGGCGAACGTGCCCGGCCTCGCCAAGAATTCCTGGGTGTCCACGATTGAGGCCAGCCGCTTCGACGAAGCCACGGCCTACGCAACGTTTGATCGCCATACTTTTGGCGATATGAACCCTTACGCCTACAAAACTACAGACTACGGAAAGACGTGGACTTCGCTGAACCTGCAGGAAAACGGCACCCTCGGCTATGCGCACGTGATTAAGGAAGACACAGTCGATCCGAAGCTGCTGTTTCTGGGAACGGAGTTTGGTCTTTGGATCTCTGTCGATGGCGGCCAGCGCTGGGCGCAGTACAAGGCAAGCAATTTCCCATCGGTGGCGGTCCGCGATCTCGTGGTGCATCCGCGCGAATCCGACCTGGTGCTCGCGACCCATGGACGCGGCATTTGGATCATCGACGATATTTCTCCGCTGCGGGCGCTGACGCCTGACCTGATGGCGAAGGACGCCACCTTAATCGAAGGGCGGCCGGCCATTCAATACTTCAATGCCAACGGCGGATGGTCCGAAGGCGACGAGAGCTTCAACGGGCCGAGCCGGCCGACTGACGCGTTCATCGACTACTACCAGCGGCGGCGGCATATCTTCGGCGACCTCAAGATCGAGATCCTTGATCAGGACGGCAAACTCGTGGATACGATTCCGGGCAGCAAACATCGTGGCCTTAACCGCGCGACGTGGTCGATGCGGCTCAAGCCTCCGATTGTTCCTCCGGCGGCCAGCGCGCTGTTTCAGGCTGCGCAGGGGCCGCGGGTTTTGCCCGGCGCTTACACCGTGAAGATGACCAAGGGCGATCAGGTTTACACAGAGACGCTGAACGTGGTTCTCGATCCGCGCGCCAAGTACACCGTCGATGATCGCAAGGCGCAATTCGATCTAGCAATGAAGTTGGATCGTCTGCTTGGTCACATGAGCTACGCTGTGAGCGCCATTGAACGCGTGCGCAACACTGCCGGAGCGCGCTCTGCCAAGCTGGCTGAGAAGGATCCTGTTCGTGGGCGCTTGCAACAACTTTCGTCCGAGTTGGATACGCTTCGCTCTAAGATCGTGGCTACCAAGGAAGGCGGAGCGATTACGGGCGAAGAGCGCATCCGCGAACATCTTGGCGGTCTGTATGGCGATGTGAATGGTTATGAGGGCCGACCGACCGATTATCAGGTCGCTCGGACGGAGTCGCTTGGGCATGAACTGGAAGACGTGATTGCCGACTTCCACAAACTAACGGATAAAGAATTGTCCGGAATTAATGCTGACCTTAAGAAGAAGAAACTTGAATCGATCTCGGTGCTGAGCGAGGCGGATTGGGAAAAGCAGCATGAGGAATCGGCGGCAAAGACGGCTGGCGCTGGGACAAATCTTCGAAACGACGACTAAACTGCGCTAATGTTCGTTAATCTTTGCTGCGCCTAGCTGGCGGCGCCGCAAAAGCTTGGGCCCGAAGTCTCGGTTCTTAGCAGCCCAACTGAAGTCGGGTTCTTCCCACTCCATTGCCGCCACTCTATCGTCAATTCAACGGCGGCGTAGAGGAGTGTGTGCCCCACACTTTTTTAGTCCAGGTTAGCGTCCGACGAAGGACGCTAACCTGGGTCAATGCGGCGTTCGTCGAACCGCTAGAGTTCGTCCGAATCGTCGTTGTCGGGGGTCTGCGGGTAAATGCCGGCAAAACATGATGATGGATCCAGGAAGCAGCTGGTGTCATATTTCGCTCCCTGAATAAGTGTGAAGCCACGCGGTATTGGGTTCTTGGTGAAATCGACGAAGAAATCGGAAAGAGAGAATGGGCACGCGGTCGCGCCACAGCCTGCGTTCGGTCCATCCGGGGCAAAATAATCGGCGTGAGGATATGCCAGGCCGCCGATTCCGCCCGGGTCACCGAGGTGATGGCCGCCCTGCCCGAAGACGTACTCAGTGAAGTTGAGGATGCTGCCAAAATCATGGATGTATGGCACGACCTCACCACCCTGGGCGGGCGTGCCGGAGATGTAGCCGGTCGGAGTCGCTGAGGAATTTTCCTTGATCCACGCCGACACGACCAGCAGGGGAACGCGGAAACCATAAACGTAGTCTGCCGAGCCGGTTTGGCCAGGATAGCCGTTGCAGGTTCCGGTCGATGAGCAGTCCCAGGGCGGGATGTCATCGTAGAATCCACCCCAATCGTCCCACACTACCAAGACGACTGTGTCCTGCCAATAGGGAACGGCCTGGCCGTTGATGATGTCGGTGCAGGTGTTGGGGAATTGCGCCCCAAAGTTAGTGTATCCTCCGACGCCGTTAACGATGGAGGCGACCCACGAAGGTCCGGCGTCCATGCCGTCTTGGCCCGGATGGTCGGACCAGGTTCCGTCAGGAATGACCCAGGTTACGGCTTGCAGGTCACAGGGCTGACCCGAGACCGCGCCGAGGTCTTGTAACACGAGGCCGGGATTTCCGACCCGGACGTTGGAAATATATTCGGGATTTGTGCAAGCTGTGTGGGTTGCGTTGGGGAGGCAGAGATGATCGATGGCGACGGGCGCGTTCCAGAACGCTAAGCCATCTTGCGCGTCGTAATAGCGCCAGCTGATCTTCGCGTTGTCGAGCACGTCAGTCATGGTGTTTGGATTCCAGCAGGGATATCCAGCGGTTTCACCCGGCGGAGTATATCCTTTTGACTCTTGCGGAAACTGTGGCGGGGCTGGAGGCAACTCCAGAACAAACGCGCCAGAAGGAGCGAGGCAACCCTGGCCGTTGCCGTTTTCTGCCACCCACCATTTCCAAAAATTGCTTGGGTCTCCGAGGTAGGCATCCGGCGCTGAGGTTCCGGTGAAAAGGAACAAGTGTGACGGCTGGCTAGGACCCTGGTGAGTGGAAAACATCCAGTTGGCGAAGCCGTACTGGTTGGCGATGTTGAAATACGGTGTCATGGTGCCCGTGTCATTCAGCGCGTAGGTGTAGTTGCAGTATTGAGGGTTGTTTTGGTAGCAAGCAACCTTGGAAGGATTGCCTATAGAGATGTGGCAGGCACCGTCCATGGCGCCACTGTCGAATTGGCATTGCCAGGCAGGGTAGTGGCTGTGGTCGCCGCCAGGTGATTTTTCCAGCTCAACTCCTGTCAGTGGAATGCTTGGGTTCTGGGTGGCAGCGACGCAGGCCTTTACCGGGTTCTGCAGTATCGGACCGCAGGCGCCGGTATCGCCAGGAGGTCGCACGTGCGCGCCGCGGTTAATCAGAGGTGTATCTTCGTGGAACAGGTTGGTGGGGGTGCGGTTTTCCTGGATGACGATGATCACGTGTTGAATCTGCGTGATGTTCTGGTTTGCAGTTTGAGAGTTAGCGAAGGTTGCCGCGAGCGCAAACAGAAATATTAGACTCTTGGTCGCGAGCTTCATGGGGGAGAACCTCCTCATTCTGGGATTGAATTTTCAACACGACTTACCTGGGATTGCTGCGATTCGAGTGATGGTGCGGATTCGCAGTGGCGAAATTATGCTCCGATAATTTCGCTTGTCAACAACTTTCAGCTATTGATTTCAGAATGTCTCGCTATTGGACAAGCGGATGTGAAACGTCCAATTTTTAGACAAAGCGAGCAGGTCTGGAGCGCCGGCTAGTCCTGGTTATCTGATGAGGCTAGCCTACTTCAGCTGCCTTTGCGGCATTGCTGAGTTGACGTAATTCCCCGAGCGGCAACTCGACGGTGACGCGTGAGCCACGCGGTTGCAGATTTGCGAGCCTGATTTCGCCGTCGTGCTCTTTGATGATTCCGTAGCAGATACTCAGTCCCAGGCCGGTGCCTTTGCCCACGGGCTTGGTGGTGTAGAACGGATCGAGAGCGCGGTTTAGATCTTTGAATCCGGGGCCCGTATCTTCCACCTCGATGATGGCGCGATTGCCGCGAGCGAAGGCGCGCACGGTAATTCGTTTTGGACCCTCGACATTTTCGACTGCATCGATGGAGTTGTTGAGCAGGTTCAGAAGAATCTGTTTGACCTGGTCTTCATCCACTGCCACGCGCGGGAGGTTGGAACGAATGTCGGCGAGAATTTCGAGTCCACGGGTATGCGCGTAGTATTCGCGTAAGGTCAGGACATCTCTGACCACTGGGGCGAGGTCGACCGCCTGACGATCGACGGTACTTTGCCGCGAGAAGCGCAGCAGGTTCTCGACAATCTTCTTCATACGGCGGCTTTCGTTGACGAGCTTATCGAGCTTGTCGCGGGCGGGGCCGACGGGTACATCGTCGGTGAGCAGATCGCCGTAGCCCATTACGGCGGTCAGCGGATTGTTCAACTCGTGAGCGACTCCGGCGACTAACTGCCCCAATGCGGCGAGTTTTTCCGAGCGGATCAACTGGCTCTGTAATGATTTTAGTTCAAGAGCCACGGCAAGATCGGCCGCCAGCAGTTCGATTCGCGCCAACTCCGAAGCGGTAACCGCTTCAACTTCCCGTGGATCATCGAGCGCGATGCAGCCGAGGTAGCCGCCGCGCGCGGAACACAAGGGGATCAAGAGTTCATCTCCTGTGTTCCAGTACGGATTTGTTTCGTAGCGAAGCGAACTTTTGAGGGGATCGTATTTAGCGGCCTCGGTTTGCGAGAGTAGAAACGAATTCTGTCCGATTGGCCGGCCGTGGGCGCAGAAATCTTTGATGTCGTCGGCAGTCCAACTTCGAGCTTTCTTTTCGAGTTCGGCCAGCGCGGCAGGAGGTAGTCCACTGGCGCCCGCTACCCGCAGACCATGGCCTTCAGTATCGAGATGGATGGCGGCGACACGAAAATTGCTCACCTCGGTGATGGCTGAGGCGATTTCATTGCAGAGCAGGTTCACAGTCGCGCCACTGAGCAATTGCGAGGTGATGGTCGAGAAACGTTCCAGTTGATGATTCAAAGAACGTTCCTTGCGCTGCATACTTTCGATGGATTCGGATTTGTCTTCGACAATTGCGAGGATCATGCCGAAGGCAACGAACATCTTGGGCGTATTCCAAAGTTCGGGTGGAACGTTGGCGTGAGGCGCGAAGTGATCAAGCAGCATCCCGATGGGAAAGACCGCTCCCCAGCAGAAGAATCCGCCTGCGGCTGTGAGAATGCCGGGAGAAGCGCGCCAGTAATTACGGCAAATAAAAACTCCGGGCAGGGCAAAGCCTAAGCCCAGGAAAGCGGTCAAACCCTCGTCAAAGGAACCGCGCAATGCTGCCCGGGTGGCCCACAGCGCGATGGCCGAACCGACCAGGGCGATCGAAACGGCGTACGGCGAGAATTTCCGCAGCCAGAAGAGAAAGAGAATTCCTCCGGTGAAACAAGTCAAGAGACAAAGCACATAGGGCCAGCGTACCTGCAGATCGAAGCTGGCCAGAATTGCGTAGGTCACTGAAGGCACGCCGGTCAGGAAGAGCATGAGAACGCGCTTGCTCTTATCTTCGGCGACGGCCGAGACAGAGACCACAAAGGCTACTGCGGAGGCTTGCAGGGAACCCAAATCGACTGCCAGAAGATATGGGTTAACGTCTCCAGTCGCGGGCTCCAGCATTTGGGCGACAAAATGTGTAAAAATAAGGAACCACGCAACCATCCAAAGCTGCAAACGAGCGGAATGGCTATGCCGCTTCAGGGCCAGGAAAATACCGACCAGCACAGCCACTGTTACTACAGTCGGAATTTTCTCGAGGAGCGTCATAAGAGATAACGAATAAGGCCCGGACTCACAGTATGCCAATTTGGCTAAAGAGCCAAGAGTCTTGGGGTTACCAAAGTAATCAAGGTCATAACGATCGTATTTTGGCAGGATGGGCGCAACTTTGGTGGTGCTTTCGGGGTTTAGACCGCTATCCGTTACGATTTTGGTCGATTACAAATCTTGACCCTTCTTTACGGGGTACTTACGCTAATTCATGATTGAAAGCGCTAGACTTGCGAATCGGTTGGGAGTGCAGCAGGGGAGGTTCGGAATCTCAGGGAGGATCGCCGAATCCAACTCAAGTGGTCGGAATTACATCCAAATCTCTGACAAACCTTGGAGAAAAACTTGAAAAAGCTAAGTTTGATTGCCATCCTTTTTGTATTCTGCCTTTCCATAAGAACCGCCTACGGGCAAGAGGTCGATGCCGCCTTTGGCCTTGGCACGATCAAGTCGCCAGCGGCCACCACCTCCGGAGGGCTGCTGTTTCCGACTATGGGCGGCGGAGCGTATCCGGGCTTCAGCGGGGATTTCCTGCTCACTCATCATTTGGGAATCGAGGGAGATCTGTGGTGGAGGGCAAGTCAGAATTTGTATGGAGGCTACCAGCCCTATCGTCCGATTCTGTATTCCTTCAACGCGATCTGGGCTCCAAAGCTGACCAAGTCAATTACGGCTGAGGTGCTAGGCGGAATCGGCGGCGAAAATCTTAGGTTTTATACGTCGACCCTGAGTTGCAGTTTCGTGACGGGATGCACGAATTACGTTAGCAGCAATCACTTCATGGGCGACTTTGGCGGTGGCATTCGCGCCTATGTCTGGCACAACGCGTTCATTCGTCCAGAGGCGCGTCTCTACGTGATTCACAATAACGTCGAGTTCAGCTCAGCGTATGCAGCCCGGTATAGCGTCTCCATCGGTTACAGCTTCGGTAGGAGATAGTTACTTTTCATTGGGTCATTGGGGGCAACTGGGAACTCATCGTGGTTTTCGGCCGGGCGCGTAAAGCGTCGCGGACGATTTGTCTGATTTGTTGAAGTTCGTTACCCACCAACTCCAAACGCGGCGGACGCACACGCGCGTTTCCAATTCCGACTTCCGCCTGCACCTGCTTGATCAATTGAACGAAGTTTGGCGTTGTATCCATGCGGAGCAATGGCAGGAACCAGCGATAGAGCTCAAACGCGTTGTCGCTCTCGCCGTTCATTCCAAAGTTAAAAAGATCGACGGACTCCCGCGGCAGTGCGTTGGCCAGGCCCGCAATCCAACCGGTCGCGCCTACGCCGATGGCTTCGAGTACGGCGTCATCGACGCCGACGAAGATTTCCAGACGGCGGCCCAGCAGCGCTCGAATGGCGGAGATTCGTCTGACGTCCGTGCTTGACTCTTTTACAGCCTGGAGATTTTCGTATTCTGCCGCCAGCTCTTGAATCTGCTGAGGAAGAAAGTCGGTGCCGTAGGCAACCGGATTGTTGTAAAGCATGCAGGAAAGCGGCGTGGCCGCGAACACGGTGGCGACGTGCGTTTTCATTTCGCGCCAGTCGCCCTGATAAACGTATGGCGGTAAGACCATGAGAGCATCGCAGCCCAAGTCCGCTGCGGCCTTCGCGATTGCGACAGCTTCGGAGGTAGTCAGTGCTGAAACCGAGGCCACGACTGGGCCACGGCCGTGCACGGCATCGACACAGGTACGCAGAACCTGCAACTTTTCTTCCTTGGACAATGTTGCACCTTCTCCCAGCGAGCCCAGCGCAACGATACCATCGCAGCCATTTTCCAGCAGCCACCGGCAATGGGTTGCCATGAATTGATGGTCGATGTGGAGGTCCTCGGTAAAACAGGTTGTGATGGCGGGCATCACGCCCTTCCAGTTCATCAGTGCCCTCCTGTGGTTTCGCAGAGTTCAGGGTTTGCGTGGCTCGCCAGGCTTTCGACGCGGGCAGGAAAAATCGGCGGGCGCACCGACTCGGGATTCCACTTGAAAAGAAATTCAGTTGCCGGTCCGCAGATTCGTCCTTGACATGGTCCCATGCCGCAGCGAGTTTGAAGTTTAGCCGCGCGCCATCCGGTGTGCTCGCGGAGCTGGGAGTAGCGAACGTCCTCGCAGCGACAAACAATCGTTTCTGGTGAGGGCAGGCTTCTGAGTTCCGAGCGCAGCCGGAAAGTACGCTCGAGACTACGGGCGAAGCGGCGCAGCTTCTCGCGCTTTCTAAACTGCCTGCTGCCCTCCGCAATACGCCCGGCGGCGGCGAGACCAGCGATTTCACCTTCGATCAGCGACAACTCAACGCCTCCGATGCCGGTTGGTTCGCCCGCACAAAAAACTGCGGACACTGTGGTTCGTTGGAAATCGTCTACCTGCACGCAGCCGTTGTGGGTCTGACATCCGAGCAACAGTGCTAACTTGATGTTGGAAACGAGATGAAAACCGCAGGCCAGGTAATCGCATGCAATAGTTTCCGTGCGGCCGTTTCGTGAAATGGTGACGCTCTCAAGAACTGATTCGCCATTCGCGGCGACCGGCCAGCTGTTTGCGCTGAACTTTGAGCGCGACAGTTCTTTTCTTAGTTCCAGTCCCTGAACAATCTTGTCTGGCTGTCCCAACAATGTCATGCTGAACCGCACCAAG
>Ga0116221_1002865_pt1 | contig 11222 bp, 4 predicted proteins | sample Sb_taG_5_FD_88965 | JGI IMG/M metagenome (GOLD analysis project Ga0116221, IMG submission 88965) | Peat soil microbial communities from Weissenstadt, Germany - Sb_50d_8_FC metaG | ecosystem: Environmental > Terrestrial > Soil > Wetlands > Peat | place: Germany: Weissenstadt | collected 2010-09-21 | reverse complement strand
TGTTTTCAACATCGACTCAAACCGCCGAAAATTACCGCCGGAACAGGCAGCGCGAGCAAGGCGAGCCGCTTATCCCCAACCCCCAACCCCTAACCCCTAATCCCCAACCCCCTTTTCCCGGCGCGTCTCCGGAGTCACAGGTTGTTCAATCCGGCGCCCCGGCCGGGGGCACAGCTAAGTTCTGGCTCCTCGCCCTCCCGGTTTGGTTGCGGCTACGCTGCTCTGCGGGGCAGGCCATCGTTTTCTAAGGAACATGTCGCTAAAGCCACTGAATATAGATTTGTTAGCGAATTCAGAAATTTGGCGAATATTTGGCGAAGGTCGGCCTGTTCCTTTACGTCTTGGCCCGCCCCGCGGGCAGCAAGCTTTTGTGGCCTGCCTTGTTGGGATGGTTCGGCCAGTCTTCGTGGCGCAGGCGCCTTCGCTTGCCAACAGCCGGGCTTCAGCCCGCTCAAGCCGGCTTCAGCCGGCGCTCCAGCTCATCCTCAATTCAGCATCCAGATGTCGCCCCGCTGCCTCCCCATCGCAAACACAATCTGGTCGCCACCCACGGCGAAGCCGAACAACGCTTGCGAAACCAGCCCCGGCGACTCAGCCTCCGCATGAAAGTGCCGCACCGCCACGATTGGTCCTGTCGCCGCGCCCCGCTTGCGATCCCATGCCCGCGCATAAAAGCAGCGATGCCCGTCGCGCTGCGAGGTGAAATAGACCCGGTCCCCCGAAACCGACCAGTGCGCCGGCCCGTTGTATTCCGTGTCCCCCGAAACAGCGGCCCACTCCCCGGGCGGCGCGCATCGTGAGCCGTCAAACGCTGCCACAAAAATCTGCGACCGGTCCGGCGCCACCTTGGCCGTGAACAGGATGCTGCGCTCATCGGGCGAAAACGACGCGCGGTACAGGTTCCATTGCGGATGGCTCAAAAGTTCGCTGGCGTGTTGCGAGGCGATCTCGACCAGCGATACAGTGCGGCGCTCGCCGGCGGACATCCCGAGCAACTTTTTGCCGCTGGGTGAGACGTCCCACAACTCGGGGCAGTCCGCGCACAGCGTCTCGCGTTGCCCCGACTTGCTCGAAACACGAATCACAGTGTACCGGTCAACATTGCTGGTTGACCGTGCGAACAGCAGATCGCTGCCGGATCGCGCAATGAATGGCCATGGCGACGTCTTCCCCGCCCTCTCCACAATCGTTTCCGCCGCGCTTCCGAAATCGCGCTGCACAAACTCCCAGCCGGTTTCCAGCCGCGAGTAGAACAGTGTCGAGCCGTCCGGCGAAAGTGCGGGAACGCAGCCTGCGCCGGCACACTCCACCACTCGCGCCGGCGGTCCCGCGCCACCCTCCGCGTCGATCGGCATGGTCCAGAGGCTGGATTCGCTGCGCGGTTGCGGAAACGCCATGGTCGATTCGTCAAGCACCGACGCGATATTGACGCCATTGACCGGAAGCACCACCCGCTTAGCCCTTTCGGTGATCGCGCCGGTGGCGGCCGAAAAACGCAATTCGAACAGGCCCGCTGCAGCGTTGCTGGAGTACCGGAACAGCAAACGGTCTCCCGGCAGCCAGCGATCCAGCAGTGCCATTTCGATTGGGTTGCCGATGAAATCGGCGGAGCTGCCGATGCCGATCGGAGCGCACGCCGCAGCTCTCGTGATCCACACGGTGGGTTCTGCGCCCTGCACGGGAACACTCCGCCGCCCCAAAAACAGGATCGATTTTCCGTCGGGGGACCAGTTGGGATACGCCGCCGCTGCGAACTCCGGACAGACCTGCCGCGGGATGCCGCCCTCGGCCGGCAGCACGTAGAGCTTGCTGCCGCCGGGCGCCAGCAGGTCCCCGCTGCCATCCAGGCCGGTCCAATAGGCGATTTGCTTTCCGTCCGGAGAAAACTTCGGGCGCAGTCCGCCTCGCGCCACCATCGGGGAGACCGTCAGGCCGGGCGCGGGATTCACCATAGCCTGGAAAATGCCGCCGCCGTCGCGATCCGAGCGAAACAGAATACTTCGCCCATCCGGCGTGAACTCCGCCTGCCGCGTATGGATCTCCCCGCGCGTAAGCCGGCGCGGCGATCCACCGGATGCCGCCGAGATCCACAAGTCCAGGTTCCCCTCCCCACTTCGGTTGGAGGCGTAGGCGATCCACTTCCGGTCGGCGGAGATGGCGGGCTCGGTATTCAACGCGAAATCGTCGAAGGTGATGCGCGTCAGGGAAGGCAGGCGTGCCCCGGGGTGGAAGCGGTAAACCGCCATCACGGCCGCGAGCGCGATGCCCGCCGTAGCGGAGACCACCACCCAGCGGCGCGACAGCCGCGGCCACCGGACGCGAATCCGCGGCCAGCGGACGCGAATCCACGCCCGGCGTTTCTCCAGTGCCGCGGCCAGCTCACCCGCGAACGGCCCCGCGCGCGCCGGCCGGTCTTCCGCGCGAAACGCCAGCGATTTTCGAATCAGGCGCCAGGCGCGCGGCGAGACCTCGCGGCGTATCTCGCGCAAGTCGCGCACGCGTCCGGCGCCTTGCTGCATCAGGATCTCCGCCGGGCCGTCCGAAGGATATGGGCAGGTGCCGGCAACCATCTCGTAGGCCATGGCGCCGAGGGCGTAAATGTCGCTGGCGTTCCCCGGCGCACCTAGCAGTTGCTCGGGAGCCATGTAGCGCGTGGTTCCCGCCATCAGCCGCACGCCCGTTTCGGTCTCCGCGCCGCCGCCGCGCACGCGCGCGATCCCGAAATCGATCACCTTCGCGTTGGTCTGGACTCCCTCGCCCGCCAGCATGATGTTTTCGGGCTTCAGGTCCCGATGCACGATTCCGCATTGGTGTGCGGCATCCAGCGCGCCGCCGATCTGCCGCACGATCGATGCGGCCAGCGGCAACGGCAGCGGACCTTTCTGGATCTCGCTGCGCAGCGTGCGGCCGGCAATGTGCTCCATCACCAGGAAGGGCTCACCCCGCTCCGTTTCGCCGTGGTCCAGGATGCGAACGATGTGCGGATGTTCGAGCCGGTCCAGCGCTTGCGCCTCGCTTTGAAACTTGCGGCGCAGCCATGGATTGTCGCGCGCCTCGTCGTGCAGCAGCTTGATCACCACCGTACCGAACCGGCCCGTCAGATCGAGTGCCCGGTAAACCACGCCCGCGCCGCCCCGTCCGATGGCCTCCTCGATCCGATAGCGGCCGGCCAGGACCACCCCCACCAGGTTCTCGGACGGAGCGTCTATAGCCTCCTTCACCCGCGCCACCGGCTGCCCCAGAAAATCGCCGGCATCCGCGTCCTCCTGAATGAGTCGCCGGAGAATGCGCCGGGTCTCGCCGTCCATCGGCGCCGTCTCGACGAAGCGCAAGCGCTCGCCGGGAGGCAGCGCCATGGCCTGCCCGAAGAGTTCCGCGATCCCTTCCCAGTCTTCCTGACTAGCCCCCATTTCTCCCACTCCGCCCGCCGATGACCTCTGGACAACCCTCTGATTCTGACCTGCTTGTACTACAACACTCTCAAGTCTTCGCAGCCTGCGACGATTTGGTGGGGCGGACCCCCCGGTCCGCGGCCGACCCCCTGGTCGGCCTCTTCAGCCGGCACTCCTCGACTCGCCGAGCGCCCCTCCCATGAGTACCCCCGCCCCCTGCACCGCAATAGGACGCCCCCGCAGATACGCATGCAGCCAAGCCCGCGCCATGCTCCAATCGAGCTTGACGGTCCGCAGCGCGGCCCCCGTCACCTCGGCGATCTCCTCGAACGTCAGCCCGCCAAAGAACCGCAGCTCCACCACCCGGCTCTGCCGCGGGCTGAGCCGGGCCAATTCCGTCAGACCGTCATGTATCGACAGCACGTCCTCGATCTCCGGCGCCTCCGGGTCCGGGTTCCACACAATGCCGGGAATCTCCTGCCGCTTGGAGCGCCGCGCCCGCCGCGCATGGTCCACCAGAATCAGGCGCATCAGGTGCGACGCCAGCGCCAAAAAGTGCGCCCGGTCCTGCCATTCCGGACGCTGCCGCCTCAGGCGCAGCCAGGCTTCGTGGACCAACGCCGTCGGCTGCAGCGTATGTCCGGCCGCCTCCTGCCGGAGATGGCGGGCCGCCAGGCGCCGCAAATCGGCGTACACAAGCTGGATCAGTTGCGTCCAGGCCGAATCGTCGCCTCGGCCGAGGGCCTGCAATTCACGCGTGACGGCGCCAGGCAGCATACCCAAAACTCAAATTGCACTATTTTCTCACGAATAGCGCTTATTCAGCAAAGGAGGCATGCTGTCAATGCTGCTCGACATTTGTACGCCCAATGCCGCGCGAGGGTGCGCTGCCCGGACGGCCCCGCCAGGAAGCCGGAGAACCCGTTGGCTTATATCGGCCCGGCGCCGCTTGCGGTGTTGCGGGTTCTCTGCTAATCGGGGGCTGCAGCACTCCGGTTCCCACTGAATTACCAATCTTTAAACCCGGCGGCGGCGTTATTTCCGAGGAGCAACTCCAAGCCATGTCCCAAAGTCGCGACCTGGATCTCGAACTGCACGCGGACGATATCCGAGCGGCAAACGGGGGTTGTACTCGGCAGGCCGCGGGGTCGGTGACGGTGCAGTACGAAAAGGGGGACGCGATGCGGTGCACGAAACTTCTAGTCGGTTTGATCCCGTTGCCCAGCCTCACGCTGGCGAGTAACTCCACTTTTGCGATCTTTTTTACTGCTAGCGGCAAGGTGAATTCTGAACCCATTATTCGCTATGGGCAGAAGGAGGAATCAACATGAGACTCAGACATCGGACTTTCCTGGCAACCACGATTCTCGCGCTGGCCGGCTCGGCGCGAGCGCAGTATGTGTACGTCACTTATTCGGCCGCGAACGCCTTCAGCGTAGTAGGTATTGGCTCGGGTGCCCTACTGGCTACTTACACACCCTTGTTTAGCGGAGCACCGTTTCCAGCAGGTTCGGGTCCCTGCGGAGTGGCGGTCACGCCCGATAGTCTGACGGCATACTTCACCTTTCTGAACACCGCCCCCACCTCGGTGCTGAATCTCAACGTGATGGCCGCGCTCAGCACCACGACCAGCGCCCTTATGGGCGTCGGAACGGGCGCGAGTACCTATGGCGTACTCGCGAGCCCGGACGACATGTTCATCTACGCTGCCGGGCTGGATTCCTCTTTGCAAGAGGTGGTCATCCAGATCTCCGCGGCGAGCGAGACGTTTAACAACGAGTGGATCGTCCCACCCATCGCCGACATGGCGATCAGCCCGGATTCCTCGACACTGTACCTGGCAGTCCAAAACACCGGCACGATCATCGCGCTGAACGTCGCGACGGGCGTTCAGACCCCCATAACTCCCCTCGTGCCCGTGCAGGCGCTGGTGGCCGCGCCGGATGGCGTCACGATCTATGGCGCCTCGGGCAGCTCCCTTTTCCAGGGGATTGTCGCGATCGATGTGGCGACCGGCAACCAGACGCTCCATCCAATTATCCCGGTAGTCAACGGCAGCATCATCAACGTGATGGGAATGAAGCTGACAGGACCTGGAGACACCATCTTCCTGAACGCCGGGAACTACGTCTACGCCATCAGCACCACCACCTGGCTGCCGAGCTACATCGTCGGGGCTCCGCCGGCGCAGCCGCTCTCGATCCCCTCACTCGGAATCGCGGTCTCGGCCGACAATTCCACGCTGCTTGTGCTCAACAACGGCGGGAACCTCAGCAACCTGCTGCAGTACAGTGCGGCCACCGGGGCACTACTTGAAAACACCGCGCTGCCGTTTTCCATCGGCGGGAATAGCGGAATGGCTTGCGGAATTGGAACCAATCCGCCTCCGCCGGTAGCGCCGCCCCCGGCAGTGTCGGTAACTCCCAGTCCGGTGGCACTGTATGCCGGTCAGCAAGTCAAGCTGACGGTGGCTCCACTGGCGGCTGGAGACACCGTCAAGTGGTCCCTGGCGCCGGGCGCTCTCGGGACCCTGAGCAGCCTGACTGGACCGGCCACGACTTACACCGCTCCGGCTTCCATCTCGCAATTTGTGGGTGCGCCGGTAACGGCCACGGTCACCAACCCTGCCATTGCTACCCGGACCGCCGCCGCCGCCATCTCCCTCCTGCCGCCGATTCAGGTAACAGTGGCGCCGTCGGCGCCGGTACTGAACCCGCTCTACCCCGGCCAAAGCCAGACCTTGACCGCGGCCGTGCAAGGCGCAGTCCCGACCGGAGTGAACTGGTCCATACCGGCCGGCGCGCCAGGATCGATCACTCCCGGCAACGGTCAACGTTCCAGCACTTTCCCTCCCCAACTCTTGGCGACGGCGGTCTACACTTACTCCGGACCTCCGGTAACCCAGCCCACCCAGGTGGTGGTAAGCGCCACCAGCGTAGCCACACCCGCGGGCACCGGGACTTATACCGTGACTTTGTCGCCGGCGGTGGGCCTCACGGTAACTCCCACCTCGGGCAATGTCGTTTCCGGCGCGACACAGCAGCTTACGGCCCAGGTGTTGAACGCCGGCAACACGGCCGTCGCCTGGAGCGCATCGGCCGGTTCGCTCAGTGCGACTACAGGATCGACCGTCACCTGGACCGCGCCTACAGTTTCGGCCCCGACCCAGGTGACGATCACCGCCACGAGCGTTTTCGACAACACCAAATCGGCTACGGCCACCTTCCAGGTGAGTCCGCCGACTGCGGTCACCATCGTCACGGTTCCCGCGGGCTTGCAATTCAGTTTGGATGGCGGCGCGCCGCTGACCGCTCCTCAAACGCGCAACCTGGCGCCGGGAGCGCATAGCATCGGGCTGCTGTCTCCGCAACCCGGCCCGGCGGGCACGCAATACCAATTCATCAACTGGAGCGACAGCAGCACCGCCAACCCGCGCACCATTACCGTGGGCGCGTCGGCAGCCAACTACACCGCGAACTTCGGAGTGCAATATCTTCTGACTACCGCGGTTGCTCCGGCCGGTGCCGGCAGCGTGGCGGCCAGCCCGTCTTCCGTTAGCGGTTATTACACCGCGGGGACCAAAGTTCAGTTGACCGCCTTGCCTAACGGCGGCTCTCAGTTTAGCAATTGGACTGCCGATCTGAGCGGTAGCGCGAACCCGCAAACGATCGCCATGAATGCGCCTCACAGCGTGATCGCCAACTTCGCCGTGGCCTCGGGCGGCAGCGGCACGCCCAGCGTGATCGGCACTTCTCCTGCCTCGGGAAACACCGCCGCGCAGAGCTTCACGTTCACCTTCTCCGACTCGGCGGGCTATCAGAGTCTCTCGGTGGTGAACGTGCTCATCAATAACTTCTTGGACGGCAGACACGCCTGCTTCCTGGCCTATTCGGTGCCGTCGACCTCGCTGTATCTGGTAGACGATGGCGGCGACGCCGGTGGGCCATTTGCCGGCGGCGTGGTCTTGGGGAATCCCGGGACCGCGATCCAGAACAGCCAGTGCTCGGTGAACCTGACTTCCGCCACCGGCAGCGGGAATACGCTGACCCTGGTCCTGAACATCGCCTTCAACGCCGCATTTGCCGGGAATAAGATCCAGTATCTTGCCGCGCGCGATAACTCGGGCGGCAACACCGACTGGCAAGGGATGGGCGTGTGGCAGGCGCCGCCGGCGCCATCCGGACAGATCACCGTCATCAGCCTGACGCCGGCCAGGAACGCGGCGCCGGCGGGCACGGCTCAGACGCTGACAGCCGTCCTGACGGACACCAAGGGCGCGGCCGATTTCGGCGTGGTGAACGTACTGGCGAACACTTTCATCGACGGGCGGCAGGCGTGTTTCCTGGCGTACGTGGCGTCGAGCAACACCCTGTACCTGGTGGCCGATGGGGGCGATGCGGGCGGTCCGTTCGCGGGCGGGATGGTGCTGAGTGGAGCGGCAGGGACGATACAGAACAGCCAGTGCAGCGTGAGCGGCACGGGATCGTCGGCGGTGGCTAGCGGCAATACGCTGACCCTGACCTTGAACCTCACGTTCAAGTCCGGCTTGTCGGGGAATCGCATTGTGTGGGTCGCCGGGCGCGACGGCGCGGGGGGCAATAACACGGACTGGCAGTCGATGGGGACGGAGAGCATTCAGTAGGTGCATGGCCTTAAGGGCTGAAGCCATGCCATCGCCGTGACGAGGGCCGCCCCGAATCCGGATCGTTTGAGCCTTTTCGCGTCCCCCGAATGCTCGCTTTACAAGAATCGGGTTTGGCCTCATGACAGAAACCTCTGGCCGATCCAGCCCGAGTCGGCAGAATGACATGACAGAGTGCCGTGTTCGCGCCAAACCTCTACAGGAAGGGTGTCGGGGATGGTTCCCTCGATCGGAACCGGGCCTTTCGCCGCGAGGCGCCGGCCAATCGAGCCGGCAATAGCGCATCACTTGGACTCGTCCGCCTCGAAGCCCGGCGCGACTCAACGGATCAACTCCTCCGCCTTCCGCACAACGGCCCAATCGTCGTACATGTCCTGAAAGCGGTCGCGCGAGGCTGCCAGCCTAGGGCCTGTCAGGAAATAACTGTGCCAACCGCTCCCTAACGGTCGCGGCTCCGATGCGCCTTCAGAGCCGCGACCGTTAGGGAGCGGTTGCGGCCGATTGAACTGGGTTATTTCCCGACGGTGACTTAGGTTAGTTAGTCTCCCGATCGAGCGTGTCGGTGACGATCTTGATCTCATCGTCAATCCTCGCGAGTTGGGCCATCGCGGCCCCCCCGGCCGGCGCTTTTCCGTGGTCATCCAGGTTATGTCGGCTGGTCCCCCGCCGAACGGGCGCCGGACATCACTTTTTACAAATGACTGCTTCCGGGTGCCGTAGGCTGCAGCGTATGTCCGGCCGCCTCCTGCCGGAGATGCCGGGCCGCCAGGCGCCGCAAATCCGCGTACACAAGCTGGATCAGTTGCGTCCAGGCGGAATCGTCGCCTCGGCCGAGGGCCTGCAATTCACGCGTGACGGCGCCAGGCAGCATACCCAAAACTCAAATTGCACTATTTTCTGACGAATAGCGCTTATCCGGTAAAGGAGGCATGCTGTCATGCTGCTCGACATTTGTAGGCCCAATGCCGCGCGAGGGTGCGCTGCCCGGACGGCCCCGCCCGGAAGCCGGAGAGCCCGTTGGCTGACTAACGCCCTGGCGCCGCTTGCGTTGTTGGGGTGTTCTCTTCTAATCGGGGGCTGCAGTACTTCGGTTCCCACCGAATTACCAATCTTTAAACCCGACGGCGGCGTTATTTCCGAGGAGCAACTCCAAGCCATGTCCCAAAGTGGCGACCTGGAACTCGAACTCGAAGCCGACGAAATCCGAGCGGCCAACGGGATTTGTATAGTAATGGCGACATGCGAGCCCCGGTCGACTGAAGCGGCTTCGCAATATGACGGGTTAATCACCATCTCTGCCATCCCCACATCGGACCCCGTCTCCACCTTCTTCGGCGAGCTCTACGGGTATGACGACCGGGCCGACCTGTACTTGGGCGGACCGGCGCACCTTGGCCTGGTGCGCTACTACTCCTCCTTCGGCCAATTCGCATACATTACTGGCATCTCCGCGCTCGGAACCAACTGGATGCACAATTTCGATGCGAGGCTGCAGATCGTTTCCTCGGGCCCTTTTACGTCTGCCAATTTGGTCCTGTTTCACTTCGGGAATATTTCCTTTGGCCTGAACGGCGTACTCGGATTTCAGATCTTCCATCCCACCGATCTCCGCTACCAATTGGTCGCGATCAACGGCGGCTATCAGTTCATGAGCCCGATGACCAACCTGATCTACACCTTCGATTCGTCCGGCAACCTCCTCAGCATCGTCGACCGCAACGGCAACACCGCTACCGTCACACGCACGGCCGGCTCGCCGGGGCCGACCCAGGTGAGCGATGGTCTTGGCCGGACCATCACGCTCTCTTATACCGGGTCGAACCTCACCAAAGCCACAGACCAATCCGGCCGCTTCGTGACTTATGAGTACTCCGGCGGCAATCTGTCTGCCTTCACCGACGCCAACGGCAAGCGCACCACTTACTCCTACACCTCGGTCAGCGGCTACAACACATTATTGACTTCCGTAACACGGCCGGCCGGCAACAAGCCCCTATCGCAGACCTATGTCTCGTCGGGAGCCTTCACCGGCGCGGTGGCCTCCCAGTCCGACAGTTTCGGCAACACCATGACCATGGGCTGGCCGGCCAACACTCCACCGTTTGGCGCGACCATCACCGGACCGCTGGGCGTCACGCAAACCCAAGTCGACGGCAATACTTGGGAGGACCTGCTCTCGGTGACTGATGCCTCCGGCGCATCCAGCATGTATACCTGGGATTCGAACGACCACAAGATTAACGCCGCCGATAAGCTGGGCCACAGCACGTCCGCTACCTACGACCCGGCCAGCGGCCTTCCCACCTCCACCACGGACCAACTCGGTAACACAACCACTTACACCTACACTTCCACCGTGCAAGGTCCATTCACCTTTTACGACCCGGCCGGCATCCAGTTCCCGGATGGGACTTCGATCTCCATCGTCCGCGACGCCAAAGGCAACATCCTTTCGTTCACCGATCAAGCCGGCCAGAAGTGGCAAACCACGCGGAATTCCCGCGGCCAGATCCTGACCTTCACGAATCCCACCGGAGCCGTCACAACCTACACGTATGGGCCGGATGGAACGCGAACCTCCGTCAAGCTGGACTCGGGCGACACCACCACTTACTCCTACGACCCCATCAGCCGCCCGATCACCATCACCGAAGCCGACGGCAACGCCGTCCACCTGCAATACGACGCGGTTTCGAACTTCACTAAGTTCACCGATGAGCGGGGAGACAACACCTCCGCCGCGTACGATGGCAACAATAACCTGGCGGGTACGACAGATGCTCTGGCCGCCTCCACTGTCACCGTGTACGACACCAACGACAACCCGGTCTCGTACACCGATCGGGCCGGCAGGACGTCCACCCTGGCCTACGACGCCCTGCAGCGCCGCCAAAAGATCGCCAACGCCGCCGGCAACGCCGTAACCTACGCCTACGACACGCTGAACCGCGCCACTTCCGCCGTGGACGCCACCGGCAAGGGTGACACCTACGGATGGGACAAAGAAAACCGCCTCACATCGGTCACCGACGCTCTGGGGCGCGCCTGGCAGTTCCTGCGCGATGCCGTCGGACGGGTCACCCAGCTCACCACTCCCAATAGCGAGAAGTACTCCCGCGTCCTGGATAAGCTCGGCCGCGTAACCTCCGCCACCGACGCGCTTAACCGTTCCGCGCAGTTCACCTACG
>Ga0116221_1002863_pt1 | contig 11225 bp, 5 predicted proteins | sample Sb_taG_5_FD_88965 | JGI IMG/M metagenome (GOLD analysis project Ga0116221, IMG submission 88965) | Peat soil microbial communities from Weissenstadt, Germany - Sb_50d_8_FC metaG | ecosystem: Environmental > Terrestrial > Soil > Wetlands > Peat | place: Germany: Weissenstadt | collected 2010-09-21 | reverse complement strand
GGTTATACGGATGACCTAAAGTACACGGCCGAACGGCTGGCTTCCGGCTGGCTGCGCCGCGTCATGGAGGCGGGGGCTCAGGAGTACGCGCTGCCTTTTTACCTGGATGCCGGAATGCCGGGCGGAGATCCAGCTACTTACCTCAAGCTGTGCCCGCGGACGGCGTTCGTGGGGAACAACCTGTACAGGAGCTCGGCCCGCGAGGCCGATCTGCGCCTGCGGATCGAGCGCTATCGCGTGGAGCGCAACATCGTGGCGATCAGCGAGACCGACTCGGATCGCAGCGCGGTGGCTCCACGCCTGGCGTTTCTGGCGATCGGCGATTACGCGGCGCCCTTGTTCTCGCCGTGGGCTTTCAACATATCATGGCCCATCCGGGGAGAGCCTTATGTGCTGAAGGATGGCACTTTGGCGAATGGCGCGTTCGACCTGATGCGCACATACACAGGCGTTGCACGCGCGGCTGCACCCATCGCGCTATGCGCCGGGACCGACCAGTTGAAGGTTCTCCTGGACGGAGAAACCAGGGAGACCGAGGTGGCCGGAGCCAAAGTCAGCGTCGTCTACGACCCCGGCGGGCAGCTAATGGTTCTGCACCCAGAGCCGGACGAGTTCCTCGTGATCGGCTGGAAGGCGTCGGTAACGCTCGAAACGCCGATGGCGAAGTGGCCGGCGCTCAAGAAACTGCGGGTCGAAGCGGGCCGTTGGGAAGGACCACGGTGGATACCGGCTCCCGACCCGGTTTACTATGCCGTGCAGGACGAGCGGGCGGTGAGGATCCGCTTGTTTGAGGAACCCCTGGTAATCAGGATATTTGCGAAGTGATGGGGCAACGAAGATGGCCAACGACCATAAAGTTGCTGTCTTGGTTACGCGGTCAATGTCACGGGCCCGTTCCTGTGTTACCAGACGGTCGGAAGGGTCGCCTTCCCGATGGCCTGACTGTACCAAATGGTCGCCAGGAACGACCCAACTGGACGGCTGGAACGGGAAATCATGCAGCCGGTAACTCACTCACCCGGCGGTTTGCACGTTCGGCGTCGCGAAATCTTGACGAGTTGTGTGTCACTTCGGCCCGGGCGCCGCTGCCCCAGGTTCTCGCCGTTCGCGAGTCGCGCGCTGGAAATCTATTCCGGATCAGAAGTGGGCGCGGGAGGAATCGAAAAACCGTATTTTCGGGGATGACAGCAATTGACGACAGCAATTAAGGTAATGAGCACTTGGTTATTGAAACTCTCGGTTCCCAGTCGGGCGCTCAAGCGCAGCGGGACTTATCCAGGGTCAAAAGTCGCATGACTACCTTGTGTGCAGGGTGCCGGGCGCTGCCGGGCGCGCTACTAAGCAATTCCCGCAAGCTACTGATTATAAGGGAGATCTGCTTACGGCAAAAAAAGGTTCAAAATAGCTGAAAAACTCGTTGACTCTAATGCAGCCCCGCAGTATTCTTCATCACAGCTTGACATTCCCGGCGCCTTGTGTGGGCACGATGGGGTGTCTTGGAGCCTTGGTGGGATGCTGGAGAGAGCAAGGGAGATTAGAACCTCAAGTGTTAAGGCTTCCTCTGGTAAGGAGAAGATCATGAGACGCATATCCTCGTTGATACTGCCGACTTTTGTGCTGCTTTCTGCTAGTTCGCAATTGCCGGCGCAAGTGGACATTTCGGCTCAATTACTGGGCACTGTCACCGATTCGAGCGGGGCCGTTGTGCCCGGCGCTCACATCGAAGCCAAGAGCCAGCAAACCGGAGTCGAAGTGAGAACGTCCGCGGACGACCGGGGGAACTATCTTTTTGCCTCCCTTTCAGAGGGCACCTACACAGTCACGTGCGAGGCCGCTGGGTTTAACAAGTATGTGGCTTCTAATATAGTTTTGCAGGCGCAGAAGACAGCCAGCTTGTCGATCGTCCTCCAGCTCGGGGCCGTAACCCAGACAGTTGAGGTGTCGGCGGGAGCCACTATGGTGGATACTGTAACGTCTACGGCCCAGAGCACGTTCGGCGAGAAGGTCATGACAGCGCTCCCCGTTTGGGGGCGGGACCCCCGCCAGGCCATGGAGCTTTTGGTGCCCGGCGCGGTAGCGGCCGGAACCGGGCCGAGCTCCAACGTTACGATTACCAGTTTCAACGGCGTCGCAGGGACGTCGAACAATTACAAAATCGATGGCAGCGACTATAACGACTATTTCCACGCCACCTCGAACGCTATGCCCCCAGTCGAGAACATGGCTGAGTTTTCCGTAACGTCCAGCCAGCCGGACGCCTCCTTCGGACGCTCCGCGGGCGGCCAGATCACCGCGGTTTTGAAATCCGGCACTAACGAACTCCACGGCCAGGCTTGGGTGTACCTCCATAACGGCGGGTGGAACGCTAACAGTTGGTCAGACAACTGGCTGAACATCTCCCGGCCGACTTTCTCGCAACGCTGGTATGGCTTCAATACCGGTGGTCCGGTGTTCATCCCGAAGTTTTACAACGGCAAGAACAAGACGTTCTTCTTCACTTCCTATGAACGTACCTCCACCGCGGCTGCAACCGTCTCCACCGGCCAGACCATCACCAATGCGGAGCGGCAAGGTGATTTTTCGAATTCTCCGGATGGCATTCCAGTGCTTAATGGCGTGCCAACACCGAACATAGCTCCCGCTTACTTTTCGACCTTGGGCAAGACCCTAATGACAAATACGGACATAATGCCGGCCCCAACCAGCGGCTTGGACACGTTCACTTGGGAGCCGCTGGAGAATGAGGTGGTCCAGCACTTCCTTGCCAAGATCGACCACTATTTCAGCCCGAAGCATCGCTTGTTCGGGAGCTTGTGGTGGTCCCGGGACGTTGCTTCCGACCCGGACCTGTTTTTCAAGTTCGCCTTCGCGAGCGCCGACACCCAATACCCAAACAAGAACCTCGAGTATACCTGGCCGGTAAAAACCCAGATCTGGACGCTGAATGACACTTACACGATCTCGCCCACTACGCTGAACAATTTCATTCTCGGAGTGACCCGATATTCGGCCGTTTTTAGCAACACGGCAGCCAACAATCCGCTCTTCGGGGATAAGGAAGTTGGCGTCAGCGCAGTGGGGGATCTCGGCGCTCCAAACATGCAGCAAATTACGACTCCACGGGGCATGGGCTATGGTATCTATAACGGGTACACGAACTATTATCTCCAAAATTTCGTTTACGCAACCGACCACTTCACGGTCATTCGCGGCCGGCATACCTGGAAGATGGGCTTTGAGTTCCGTAATTACCGGGAGCTCTTCCAACAGGCTTGGGAGTCCGGCGGCGGTCTCGGCTTCGCCGACGGCAGACAAACCTACGGCGCAACTGGAAACGGGATTGCCGATATGATGCTCGGCCTGGGTTCGAACTTTTATCAGAATAATACAGAGCATCTGAATAATACGTATCCGGCGAGAGAAGCGTACGTGCAGGACGCCATCAAGCTGAGTCCGCGGCTGACAGTGACGCTGGCAGCGCGCTGGGAACCGCACTTCGGCGTCCGTGCGGCAAATGGGGATTTCAGCGCCTTCCGGCCTGGCCAGTCCTCCACGATTTTTCCGACGGCGCCTGTCGGTCTGGTTGTGGTGGGCGACCAGGGCGTTCCGGGGAACACTTACGGAACCCGGTGGGGCAACATCGGGCCGCGCGCGTCATTCGCCTGGGACATTTTTGGCAACGGCCGAGCCAGCATCCGGGCTGGCTACGCCTGGATGACCGACTACCAGTACCTGCAGATCTTCAACCAGTTCACCACTACATTCCCGTACGGCATCTCGTACACGCCGCCGATCGATTCGCTGGCCAACCTTTCGAATCCATATGCGCAGTACGAGTCGAGTGGCGGCGGCGCGCCGTTCCCCTTCACCGCTCCGAAGCCCGGTGACCCAGGGAACACCAAGCTCCAATTCCCCAATCCTTTGAACACCCTTGGATTCGATAGCCACTACAATTCGGGGCAAATTCAGCAGTGGAATGCCACGTTCGATCTCGAGCCCATCCGGTCGTACCTGATTTCGGTGGGCTACGTCGCGACACGCGGAACTCACTTATCCGAAACCCATAACCTGGATTGGCCCCAGTTCGTGCCCGGCACGAGCGCCAATACCACGGCCAACATCTATTCCCGCGAGCCGTATTATACGGCTGGCTTTAACACCATCAGCGAATATTTCGCAGATTGGAACTCGATGTACAACTCGCTCCAGGTGCGTTTCACCAAGCGGTACTCATATGGCCTGACATTCAGCGGAAATTACACTCTGAGCAGTAGCCGGACCCAGAATGGCTGCCGTTACTATGGAAACTGCAGCCTCGACTATTACAGCCCAGGACTGATGCAGAGCACTGCCATGTCTTTTGTCTACGACCTCCCGATTCCGCCCGGCCGTACGCGCCTGTCCAAGGCCCTCATCGGGGGATGGACTCTTGGCGGAGTCATCACCGGAAGTTCCGGTCAGTACGGCAGCGTCGGCGATTACAGTTGCGCTCAATTCAATTTCGGCTCAGCGAGCTGCACTGCTACTTTTGTGGGCGGAAGTCCATACGCTGCAAATCAGGGCAAACCGACGCTCGCGGGTGGTGCTCAGGTCGGAGTTGCCTGGCTCAACCCAAACAGTTTCATCCGGGGCGATCAGGTTCTCGTCAACGGCGTCGCTACCACGCCATCAACCGTGGGGCAGCGCCTTTTCCTTGGCAATGCCACTACAGGCGTTTACAAGGGACCCGCGGTCTTTATGCTCAATGCCAGCCTCAGCAAGACCTTCTCCATTTTCGAGAAGCTCAAGTTGAATTACCGGCTGGAAGCTTTGAATGCGCTCAATCATACCGTTCTGCTGATGCCTGGCAGCACGACTGTAAGTCCCAACATGACTCAGTTCGGCGCAATCACTTCCGCGATGAGTCCACGGCAGCTTCAGATGTCAGCGCACGTCGTGTTCTGACCTGTTAAGAATGGGGTCGACTTTCTGTGCGTGCTTCTGCTCCGCTCCTTCGAGGTATTCGCGCAGGCGGAGACCCGGAATGCCAGGAAGTACCGCCTTTGGGGTGCGTGACCATGACGGTGCGATCAAGGTTGTGTCTGGCGGGGCCGCGGCGCAGGATTGTCTGACATGAGACGACGGAACTTCGTGGCCACCTGCGTCCTTGCCCCCGGCGCTGTGGCTGCCTGGGCGCAAAACACTTCAGGCATGCCACAAATCCGGGAGTTGAACGGTGGGAAGGCGCTATTCGTGGACGGCCTGCCCTTTCTGATCCTAGGCCTGCAGTGGGATTGCGATAGCTGCTTCGCTAGGGAGATCATGGACCCCCTTTTTCCCGAGGCGGCGAAGATGGGATGCAACACCGCGGTCCTGCCGCTTTACTGGCGGGAGGTCGAGCCGCAAGAAGGCAGGTTCGATTTCGCCATGCTGGACGACCGCATCGAGATGGCGCGCAGGAACGGCTTGCGGATCGCGCTGGTCTGGTTTGGGACTTGGAAGAACGGGTGCCTGAACTACGCTCCCGATTTCGTCAAGTCCGATCTTCGGCGTTTCCGCCGGGCGCACCAGGCGGACGGAAATCAACTGCGGAACTTCTCATGCCCCACTTCTTCCGAGACATTCGCCGCCGACCGGACGGCGCTTCAGGCGATCTTCAAACACCTGAAGGCCGTGGATTCCAGCCACCGCACCGTCATCCTCTTTCAGATGGAGAACGAAGTGGGCATCTTGGGCACCGACCGCTGCTACTGCCCAAGCTGCACCAAGGGATTCGAGGAAGGCGGCTGGAGCAGTCGTCATAAGAAGCGCGCGGCGGAAGCATTCACGGCGCACAGCATCGCGAAATACCTTGACGGGCTCGCCGTGGCTGTCAAAGAAATCTATCCGCTGCCTGTTTACACCAACTGTTGGCTCGGCTCGGAAAATGGCGTGCCAGGGGAGAATTATCCAGCCGGCGGACCCGTCGAACGGGTGCTTGACATTTATGCAGCCACCGCCAAGAATGTCGACTTCATCGCACCCGACATTTATTTGCACCGGCTCGACTCGTTTCGCTCGATCTGCAAAGGCTATTCCGGAAAGGGCTGGCCGCTCTACATCGCCGAGCACTCCAGCGGCAAGGACAGCCGGGCGGAACGGAACGTCTACTACGCGCTGACGGAGCTCTCGGCCATCGGCTTTTCACCCTGGGCCATCGATATGCCGTACCCCGACGTCCACGGACAGCCGCTGGTTAACCAACTCGATCGGCACTGGAGCGAAGAGGCGTACGATCTGCGGGATTCTTATGTCCCAATCCGCGACGCTATGGTACCGCTGGCCATGGCGCAGAGCACCGAGAGGCTGAAGTTCTTCGTCCAGGAACAGCCCGATCAGAAGGAGATCCGGCTGCCGTTCGAAGGGATTGTCGTCCACGCGGTGTATCACCACCTGAAGGGCATGGCGCGGGGCATCGTGCTGCAGTTGAGCCGGTCGGAATTCGTGGTGCTCGGGAGCGGATTCGACGTTCGCTTCATAACGCCGGAATTCCAAGGCATTCCGCTGGCGCGGGTCGAGCGCGGCCGGTTCGAGGGCAGTGCGTGGCGGCTCTTATTGCCAATCCGCCGCGAACGGGAGGACCGCAGCCTGCCATTTCGCATGACCGTGCCGCAGGTCGTAAAGGTAATGCTCGATCTGTCGTGAGCTGCCGTCGCTGGGGAAGTGCCAAACGACAACAATCGCGGCTCGGGCTTCTCTCGGCGCCGCTCTCTAATCGGAGAACTGCGGTACGGGCATGTACTACGGGCATGTACCAGTCGGGCACCTCGGAGAAGCCTCGGCTTGGATAAAGGTCAGTTTCCCGGCTTCACGTGCGGGCGGGGAAGACGCGGACGCCGCTGCCGATCCGCGCTGCTAGCGCCTTGCCTGACGCTCCTTGCGCATGCGCCAAAACACGAGGTAACCGACTACGTAGGCAAACACACACCACATCGAGCCGTAGAAGCACAGGAACGGCAGTCCGATCGCGGCGCTGAAGTTGGGCGAGATCAATACACCGCCTTCCGGTAGTGCCGGCGTGGGACGGGGACCAAAGTCCACCAGCACTTCCCCCTGGCTCGCGTGGCGGGTTTCGTCGCCCTGGTAGTTGACATTCATCCGATATTGGCCGAAGCGGCGGTCGGTGACGACCAGTTTGACCTGGCCTTCGTCATCGGTGGGACGGCGGCCGAAGTCCAGCGTGCCCAGCGACGTCTTGAGCGCGAACCCCACCGCCTGGTAGGCGAGAGGCCGGCCTCTGGCGTCCAGCAATTGTGCCGACACCTCCACCACCGGATAACTCTGCTCCCGGGGGCTTTTGGTTTTTGGCCAGAGAAGGGGCATCCCTCTGGCTGAGAGATAAACCCGTCCGGACGAAGCAGATGGTTGGCTGGTCCGGGCATCCTCCAGCTTGAGAATCTCTGCGGGCGGGAGCGCTTTCCAAGTGACGGAAAGGGCCGTCGGCTCGGGTGCCGCCGACTTGGCCTTGGGAGCATCCTGCGCGCGCGCGAGCGACGCGGCCGCCAGAACCAAAAGCAGAAGGATGGCCGATGGAACCGCCGGCTTCCACGCCGGCCGGAACGGGGCGGGAAGTTTGGCCATCGCAACCAGCCGCTCGGCCGGGCGCGTCTCCCAGATCGAGACCGACGGAAAAATCTTAACCAACAGAGTGTAGAGGAGCAGGAAGGCGGCAAAGGCCGCTGCGGTAATCGACCATTCCACCATGCTCGGAACATAGTGGCCCCACGTCTCCGGCATCCCCTGGATCGGCAGGAAGGGGCTGGAAAGGGTCGGCACGACGATAAGATGGCGCTTTGCCCAGGCGCCCACGATGGCCAGGAATGAAGCCAATCCCAGGCCTGGAACGGTGAACTGCCGGAACCGCTTGGGGCCGAGCACCGCGATCATCAGCAGCATGGGGAGACCCACGCCGACCACTTGTACCGTCCAGAAGTACGGCGCGTAATCGCCATACAGGAGCCGGTCGAGCAGCAGCCTTTCCCCGTTCTGAAATTTGTATCCGACGGTGAGGTATTCATTGATGTTGAAATACAGGTAGAGCAGGGAAAACGACAACAACAGCAGTCCCAGGTTGCGGAAGTGCAGCGGCTGCAGATACGCTTCCAGCCGCAGAACGCGGCGCAGAATGCACATCGCCAGGACCACGGCCGCCGCGCCCGAATAGATGGCGCCCACCACGAAATAGGGGCCGAAAATGCTGCTGTCCCAGCCGGGCCGCAAGGTCATGGCGAAGATCCACGAAACCACCGTGTGGACCGAGATGGCCAGCGGGATGATCGCCACCGCCATCACCGAAATCGCCTTCTCCAACAGATGCCACTCGGAGGGAGCGCCGGTCCACCCCAGCGACAGCCACCGGTAGAACCGCCGCCGCGCGGGACTGACGCCCGGCTGCGATGCCAGGATCCCCAGATCCGGAATCAGCGGCAGGAAGAAATATAGCATGCATCCGGCCAGATAGGTGCTCACGGAAAGCACGTCCCAGACGATCGGCGATTGGATCCGTCCATACCGGATCAGGTTCAGCGCCCTCTCCGGACGGCCCAGGTCCACCAGCACCATGGAACCGCCGATACACAGCGCGACGACCGTAATCCCTTCGGCCATGCGGGTGATCGGGCACCGCCAGCCCGAGTCGGTGACGCGGAGAATGGCCGAGATCAGGGTGCCGGCGTGACTGATGCCGATGAAGAATACGAAGTTTGAGATGTAGAGGCCCCAGGAAATCTGGTCGCGCATGCCGGTCTCGATCAGGCCGAATCGGAGTTGCCGGCTATATGCGAAGATGCCCCAGAGGATGATCGTGCCCAGGAGCAACACCCAGGCACGAAAGCCGCGTCCCGACATGCTGAGCGACTGCAGGAGATTGGTCTCTCGTTCGTTCACGTGTTCCTCCCTCAGGCCATACCTGCTTCGTGCTGGTGTTTTTCTCCCGGCGACGGGTATTTGCGGTTGACCGGGTCCATCAGGACGATCCCGTCGGTGCGCTTGTAGGTGGCTCCCACCGGAGCCGCGGCCCCTGGGATTAATCAGGTCTATAGATCTCTATATCTTGTAATCGGATTCGGAGCCGTGTCGTCCGTCCGGTTTTCGTACAACGTCTGAGATTCTTACACGACACGATCCGCCCGGAGACTCCCGCATAGACGCGTGTGTCCGGATCTGATTGTGCCGGCAGACAGTCGAGTGGGCAGGCCTGTTTGGCCGCTGGCGTGCTCAGCGCACACAGCGGCTGGGCAAGCGAGGTGTTGCATGGTTCCCAGGCGGCAGATTGTGTTCTGGCTGGTGGCTGCGCTCGGCGCCACGAGCCTGTTGACCGCTGCACTCATTTGGCAGCGGCGGAACGACCAACAACGTTGGTCTATCTTCATGGTCGGCGATCCCCACGCCGGCGCCCACCTGTTCTTTGAAAAGGACGGTTGCGCCCACTGTCACTCGGTGAATGGAGTGGGGGCCAAGCTGGCGCCCGATCTCGGATTCTCGCCGTCGCAGCAAGCCGGATTGAACCAGATCGTCAGCGCCATGTGGAATCACGCGCCGCGCATGTGGGAACGGATGCAGACCGAAAAGATCGCCTACCCCGATCTACGCAACGAGGACATGACGCATCTGTTCGCATTCCTCTACACATCGCGTTACCTCGACGAGCGCGGCGACCAGGATAACGGGGAGCGTCTGTTTCTGAAGAAAGGCTGGGCCGCTGTCATGCCATGCGCGGCGGAGGCGGCGGGATCGGTCCCGATCTCGCCGCCCTGGAGGGCGTGGACACGCCGATCCGCTGGACCCAGGCCATGTGGAACCACGCACCCGCGATGGAAAAAGGCGCCCAGAGCCTGCAGATGCCCTGGCCCGTATTCGAAGGGCGCGAGATGAACGATCTGCTGGCGTATGTCCGCGCCAATTGCGGCGGCCAGCGCCGCGAGACCGAGTTGCTGCCGGCCAGCCCGGAGCGCGGCAGGAAGATCTTCCAGAGCAAGTCGTGTATCGAGTGCCACGCGGTCGAGGGCAGGGGTGGGCACGTGGGACCGGACTTGGGGACCAGGCGGCAATCGCCTCTCAGCATCGTCCAGTTCGCCGGGTTGATGTGGAACCACTCGCCGGAGATGTGGCGCGCTTCCGAAGCCCGCTCCATTCCCCGGCCGACATTCGAGGGCCGGGAATTCGCCGACCTGCTGGCTTATCTTGCCAGCCTGAGTTACTTCGATCCGGCGCCGTCTTCCGCGACGGGACAGACCGCCTTCGCCGAGCGTGGCTGCGCCGGCTGCCACGGCAGCCAGGCCGAAGGAACCGGCGACGGGCCGGCCCTACGCGGAAGGGACCGAACGGTCACGTCCATCACGCTGGCCACCGCCCTGTGGCAGCATGGGCCCAAAATGTACCGGCGCACGCGTGAGCTTGGCCGTCCATGGCCCACCTTGAACGAAGGCGATGTGGGCGACGTGGTAGCTTTTCTCAATGCGCCGCGGGAACGGGTTCACTAGCTGGCAGGTGGGACAGACGATCGGTTTTTGTCGTCTGTCACCCAGCCCGCACTGGACCATCGCCACAGCTCTCTGGCTTCGACCAAGCCGGCCTTTAGCGGGTTGCTTTCCACGTATTCGATCAGATAACTGAGTTCCCCCGCGGACCGTATCCAGTGATCGAACGACTCGTCTTGCCAGAAGGGTGTGCCGGTGCGGCCCAAAATCTAGTTGGCCACGCGGCTAGTTCTCCGTTCTCCCCTTGAGCCATCGCATGATAGTGGACATTGTAGTATGCGGTTGGAAGATGGCGTGGACGTGATTGGGCATGACTACCCACGCGTGGAGTTGGTAGAACCGACGAACCGTCTCGCCATACAGGAGAGCGTTCACCACAACGCAGGCGACTCGCGAATCCTGCAGCCAGGCGGGGCCGGATCGCTCACGGTCGAGCCGCTCGTCTTGGTGCAGGAAGGGAGTCCGACCGCTTTGCTCAACGGCCAGATCCCGTGCTTGAGGCGGGCGGGAGCCCGCTAAGCGCCAGGTCACGAAGACAACCGTCTCCTCCGGAATCCAGTGAGTGAGGTGTCTGCGGGTAAAGGGCATCGTCGTCTAGCGAGGCATGACACCGTTGAAAAACTCCCGGTCGGTCACGATGCAGGGGATAGCTGTACTTGATATCCGAGACTTCGGAGATGGCGGACCATCTTGTCAACGCGCCGTCGGATAGTCTGGGGATCAGGCCGG
>Ga0116221_1002859_pt1 | contig 11237 bp, 11 predicted proteins | sample Sb_taG_5_FD_88965 | JGI IMG/M metagenome (GOLD analysis project Ga0116221, IMG submission 88965) | Peat soil microbial communities from Weissenstadt, Germany - Sb_50d_8_FC metaG | ecosystem: Environmental > Terrestrial > Soil > Wetlands > Peat | place: Germany: Weissenstadt | collected 2010-09-21 | reverse complement strand
TCGAATATTCGCTGATCTCACGCGGGATCGAGAGCGAGATCCTGCCGGTCTGTCGCGAGCTCGGCATCGGGATCAGCGCCTATGGCGTCCTCTCCCGTGGGCTGATCAGCGGGCATTGGTCGACGGCGCGTGCCGGCGAACGCGATTTCCGCGGGAACAGCCCGCGCTTCCAGGGCGCGAATCTGGAGGCGAACCTTGCCTTGGTCGAGAAGCTGCGGGGGATCGCGGAGAAGATCGGAGCCTCCGTGGCGCAGGTCGCGATCGCCTGGGTCGCGGCGCAAGGCGCCGACATCGTCCCCCTGGTCGGCGCGCGGCGGCGGGACCGTCTCGCCGAGGCCTTGGGCGCGCTCGATGTCAGGCTTACACCCAATGACCTTGCGGCGCTGGCACAGGCGCTGCCGGCGGGCGCTGCGGCTGGGGATCGCTATCCCACAGCGCAGCTCGCCCATATGGACAGTGAGAAGGGCCGGTCGCGCGCTTAGCCTGTGAAGGCTGCTGTCCGGCTAACGTCGATAAGCGGCAAGAAAGGTGCGAACCGCTGTGGCCACGACATGCTCGATATGCGCATCCGTCGGCAGCCCGGCAGCATTGAACAGGAGCGGCTTGAACGTCGTCGACTGACACGAATCGAGGAATTGCGCCGCGGCGAGCTCGCAATCCTCGACGGCGAGAATGCCCGCCGCCATCTGGTCCTCGAGATAGCGCGCGGCGCGCGCGATACCGGAAGCGGGGCCGGTCTCGTAGAACCGCTTGCCGAGTTCGGGCATGCGGTCGGCAATGCTGATCACCGTGCGCAACGGCGAGACGCGATATGGCTGGCAGAGGAAGTACAAAAAGCTCTTGCCCAAGCTGAGCAAGACCGCCTCGACATCGTGGTCCTCAGAATCGAGGGCAAACACCTGCTCGGCCTGTGACCCGCACTCCTCCTCGACGATCGCCTGGAACAGCCGCTCCTTCGAGTCGAAATAGACATAGAGCGTGCCCTTGGAGACGCGGGCTTCACGCGCGATCTCGCCCATGCTGGCGGCATCGAAGCCCTGCGCGAGGAAGACTATGCGCGCGCCGTCCATGATCTGGCGGCGTTTGGCGCTTTCGGCGACTTCTTCTGTGGCTACGGCCTCTAGAGACATGGGCTACCGGCCTCTGTCCAGGTCGACGACAACGCCCATCTGCGCGCCGGCGACGTGATCGCCAGAATCGATGACGGCGACTACCAGCTCGCGGTGGAGACGGCGAAGGATAACGTCGCGACCGAGCAGGCGACCATCAACCGGATCGACAAGCAAATCGCTGCCCAGCGGGCGGCCATCGACCAAGCCAAGGCGCAGCTCGCCTCGTCCGAGGCAGGGCTTACCCGCGCGCGGAGCTTGAACTCAAGCGCCAGCAGGAGCTTGCCGCGCGGGATTATGCGAGCCGTCAGGCGCTCGAGCAGGCGCAAGCCAACCGGGATCAGGCCGCCGCCGCTGTTCAGGGCGCGCAGGCAGCGGTCGATGCCGCGGAAACTAATATCGACGTGCTGAAAGCGCAGCAGGACGAGGCTGCGCACTCGCTGAAGCAGCTTGAGACCTCCCTTGCCAAAGCGGTGCGAAATCTTTCCTTCACGGTCATTCGCGCGCCCTTCGACGGCGTGCTCGGCAATCGCGCCGTGCAGACCGGCGACTATGTGGAACCGGGGCAGCGGTTCGCGAGCCTGGTGCCGCTAAGCTGGTGGAGGACCTATCTCACCAGCGACTGGGATTTTTGGGAGCTGGTTTGGCCGCAGATTTTCCGCGGCGTCAGCTTGATGACAGCGATCATCTCGATCAACAATGTCGCGCTCGGGACGTTGCCGCCCGAGCGGGTGAAGAATGCGTCCGGCCTCTACAATCTGACCCGCAATCTCGGCGGCGCGTTCGGGCTTGCCGGCCTCACCACGGTCCTCAACGACCGCACCGACCTGCATCTCGCACGCCTGCACGAAAGGCTCACTTTCGCGTCGCGGCCTGCGGTCGAAGCCCTCAACGACTTCGCCACGCAGCTGAAAAGCCACGGCAACGACACGAAAGTATGGCGTTGCAACAGCTCATGGCGATCACTCACGCTCAAGGCGTGGTCATGGCCTTCGCCGATGTCTTCTTTCTCCTGGCCTTGCTGTTCGTAGCGCTTGCGGCGTTTGCCATCGTCGTCAAGAAGCCAGTCGCGCCGCGGCCAGGCTAAGGCATGACCGATCTCGCGCCGGGGCGCCGCCCGCGCTGCTTGACAGGGGGTCCGGTGTGCCGCTATTCCCGTAACTCGGTTGTTGGCACTCACTTGGCTTGAGTGCCAACAAATCCACCCCATATCACCCTGACCCAGGCAATTCAGGAGGAAAGTCATGAAATTTCGTCCGCTCCATGATCGCGTCGTCGTTCGGCGGCTCGAGGAGGAGCTCAAGACCAAAGGCGGCATCATCATCCCAGACACGGCGGCGGAAAAGCCACAGACTGGGCAGGTCGTTGCGGCGGGTCCCGGCGCCCGCGGCGAGGACGGCAAGCTGCAACCCATGGGGGTCGAGGCCGGCGACAAGGTGCTGTTCGGCAAATGGTCCGGCACCGAGGTCAAGATCGACGGCGAGGAGCTCCTGATCATGAAGGAGTCCGACATCATGGGAATCCTCGGCTGAAGCTTCCCCACCCCAAGGCGACAAGAATTCAACGGAGATACGTAAAATGGCAGCGAAAGACGTAAGATTTTCCGCGGACGCCCGCGAGCGGATGATGCGGGGCGTCGACATCCTGGCCAATGCGGTCAAGGTCACGCTTGGGCCCAAGGGCCGTAACGTCATCCTCGACAAATCCTTCGGCGCTCCGCGCTCGACCAAGGACGGCGTTACCGTCGCCAAGGAGATCGAGCTTGAGGACAAGTTCGAGAATATGGGCGCGCAGATGCTGCGCGAGGTGGCGTCGAAGACGAACGACACCGCTGGCGACGGCACCACGACCGCCACGCTGCTCGCTCAGGCCATCGTGCGCGAGGGGCTGAAATCGGTCGCGGCCGGCATGAACCCGATGGATCTAAAGCGCGGCATCGACAAAGCGGTGACCGAGGTCATCGCCGACATCAAGAAGCGCGCCAAGAAGGTGAGCGGGTCGGCCGAGATCGCCCAAGTCGGCACCATCTCCGCCAATGGGGAGAAGGCGATCGGCGATATGATCGCCAAGGCGATGCAGAAGGTCGGCAATGAGGGCGTGATCACCGTCGAGGAGGCCAAGAGCCTCGACAGCGAGCTCGAAGTGGTCGAGGGCATGCAGTTCGACCGCGGCTATATCTCGCCCTATTTCATCACCAATGCCGAGAAGATGGTGGCGGAGCTCGAGAGCCCCTACATCCTCATCTACGAGAAGAAGCTCTCCGGCCTGCAAGCGCTGTTGCCGCTGCTCGAATCGGTGGTGCAGTCCGGCCGGCCGCTGCTCGTCATCGCCGAGGACGTCGAGGGCGAGGCGCTCGCCACCCTCGTCGTCAACAAGCTGCGCGGCGGGTTGAAGGTCGCGGCGGTGAAGGCGCCGGGATTCGGCGACCGCCGCAAGGCCATGCTGCAGGACATCGCCGTCCTGACGGGCGGTGAGCTCATTTCCGAGGATCTCGGCATCAAGCTCGAAAACGTCACCGTGCAAATGCTTGGGAAGGCCAAGCGCGTGACCATCACCAAGGATGACACGACCATCGTCAACGGTGCCGGCAAAAAGCCCGATATCGAAGCGCGCATCGGCCAGATCAAGCAGCAGATCGAGGACACCACCTCCGATTACGACAAGGAGAAGCTGCAGGAGCGGCTGGCCAAGCTCGCTGGCGGCGTGGCCGTGATCAAGGTCGGCGGCGCCACCGAAGTCGAGGTGAAGGAGAGGAAGGATCGCGTCGACGATGCGCTGAACGCGACGCGGGCTGCCGTGGAAGAGGGTATCGTGCCCGGTGGTGGCGTCGCCCTGCTCTGGGCTTCCAAATCGCTGAAGGTCAAAGGCGACAACGAGGACCAGGAGGCCGGAATCAACATCATCCGCCGGGCGCTGCAGGCTCCGATCCGCCAGATCGCCGAGAATGCCGGCGTCGAAGGCTCGATCGTGGTGGGCAAGATCCTCGACCAGAGATCGCCGACCTTCGGATACGACGCGCAAAACAACGAATATGTCGATCTCGTCGAAAAGGGCATCATCGACCCGGCCAAGGTCGTGCGCACGGCGCTGCAGGATGCAGCCTCCGTCGCGGGCCTTCTCGTCACCACCGAGGCCGGCGTGGCCGAGGCGCCGAAGAAGAAGGACGAGCATGCCCATATGCCGGGCGCCGGCATGGGCGGCATGGACATGATGTAAGCCCACAAAATCAGGGCCTTCGGTTCATCAAGGGGGTGGCCATTGGCCGCCCCCTTTTCCGCCTCAATCCCACCAGTCTCCGCCCCTAAGGCTTACGCAATCGTAATTTCCCAAGCGGCCGGTTGCGCCCTATCGTCCTAAGGCAGGCGCCCGAGTCACCGTGCAACCCCCTGGAGCATCCCTGGATTGGCCGGATTCCGTAATTCAGCCCGAGAGTTCACGCGCATTGCGCTCCCCTATTTCCGCTCGGAAGACCGCTGGGCGGGACGGGGTCTGCTTATCACCGTGATCGCGCTGCAGCTGTTCCAAGTCTGGCTGAACGTGCGCTTCAACACCTGGTACCGGGCCTTCTACGACGCGCTGCAGAACAAGGACTGGGACATCTTCATCTACCAGATCGGCGTGTTCAGCCTGCTTGCGGCGCTGTTCATCGTCAGCGCCGTCTATCAAATCTATCTGCAGCAATGGCTGCAGATCAGGTGGCGCCGCTGGCTCACCACCCGCTATCTCGGCCGCTGGCTCGGGCAAGGCACCCATTACCGCATGCGGCTGAAGGGGGATTCCGCCGACAACCCCGACCAACGCATCGCCGACGACATCAAGCAGTTCATCAACAATACGCTCGACATCGGCATCTCGCTGCTCGGCTCGATCGTCACGCTCGTCTCCTTCGTGGTGATCCTGTGGAACCTGTCGGCGAGCACCCCGCTGATGATCGGCTCCGAATCCTTCAACATCCCGGGCTATCTCGTCTGGGCCGCATTGCTCTACGCCATCGTCGGCACCTGGGTGACCCACCTCGTCGGGCGTCCCCTGATCCGCCTCAATTTCGATCAGCAGCGCTACGAGGCGGATTTCCGCTTCTCTCTCGTACGCTTGCGCGAGAATGCGGAAGAGGTGACGCTGCTCGCGGGCGAACGGGCCGAGGAGGAACGCCTGCTCGATCGCTTCGGGCGCGTGGTCGGCAATTGGTACGGGATCATGCAGCGTACCAAGCGTCTTACCTTCCTCACCGCGGGCTATTCGCAGGTCGCCATCATCTTCCCCTTCATCGTGGTGAGCCCGCTCTATTTCGCCGGCTCCATGATGCTTGGCGGGCTGATGCAGATCGCCTCCGCCTTCGGTCAGGTGCAGGGCGCGCTCTCCTTCTTCGTCAAGGCTTACTCGGACATCGCCGATTGGAAGGCGGTGCTGAACCGGCTCGCGGGCTTCGACGCCTCGATCGATTGGGCGCGGTCGCTCGACGCCGCCGCTCCGCGGGTCGAGCATGTGAGCGACGGCGGGACCGCCCTTCTCGCCGAGGAGCTCGTCGTCGGCCTGCCGAACGGCGATGAGATCGTGCGCGTCCGCGGCCTCGTCATCGAGCCGGCCGAGCGAGTGCTGGTGGCGGGGCCCTCGGGTTCCGGCAAGACAAGCCTCTTCCGCGCGCTTGGCGGCGTCTGGCCGTTCGGCTCCGGCAGCGTTCGCATCCCCCGCAGCGCCAATGTCCTGGTCCTGCCGCAGCGGCCTTATTTGCCGCTCGGGACGCTCAGAGGTGCGCTCGCCTATCCGGGGCCGGATGACGCCTTTGCCCCTGCCGAGATCGAGGAGGCTCTATTGGCGACCGGCCTAAAGGCTTTGAAGGACAAGCTCGACGAGACGGCCTATTGGGCCGACCAGCTCTCCGTCGGCGAGCAGCAGCGACTGTCGATCGCCCGTGCGCTGCTGCAGAAGCCGGACTGGCTGTTCCTCGACGAGGCGACCAGCGCGCTCGACGAGCGCGCCGAAGACATGCTCTACCGCCTGCTGCTCAAGCGTCTGCCGCGCGCGGCCATCGTCTCGATCGGCCACCGCTCGAGCCTGATCGCCTTCCATGAGCGCTTCTTGGAGCTCAGGCCGGATGCCGACGGCCTGCACCACCTCGTGCCGCTGTCGCAAAGCGAGGGCGAGGACGCCCGGGACGAGCTGGATCTCAGCCTCGGTGAGCGCCTCACTCCGACGCGCCTTTGAGATCGCAGCCGCTTGCGCGCTTTAGGCCATTGGGCGCGCCCCAATCGTTCGCCGGAAGCTTGTCGTAGGGCGCCCCGAACTCCTGCTTCATCATGCTGAAGCTCGTCGGCACGCCGGAGCCTTGCTTGTCGTAGCCGACGATCCAGAAATAGTCATAGGTTCCGGAAGGCCAGGTCTCCGGCGCGCCACTGAGTGTGTGGAGCTGCAACAGCTGGCGAAGCGTCACCGCTTCTCCGGGGAAGGCAGCCTCAAGCTTGGCATCGGCGATATGCTTGTGCTCCCACAACCATCACCACCGTCTTGCCTTGCCATTGCGGATTGGTCATGAGGTCGTGGGCGGCCTCTTGCGTGCGGCGGTTGAGTGCCATTTCGACGGCGTCCTTGTCCTTGGGCAGCGTCCCGTCCGGCACCACGGAATAAAGCGCGAGCGGCTTTCCCCGGGTCGCAGCGGCGGGTGCGACAAGCTCGAGGGTATGCAAGGTGATGGCGAGGAAGGCGGCAGGCTCCTCACCTTGGGCGAACAGCGACTTTGCCGCGTGGCGGCCGAGATAGAAGGCCGCGAGCGCATCCGCCCGCTCTTGCCCCACGCCGCAGAGCATCCATGCATCGGCCTTCTCCCCGTGACGCAGAATGACGATGCGGGACGGGGCGGCACCGCCCGCGGCAAGGGGAAACAGACAGAGCAGCGCCGTAACTGCGAGGCGGATGAGCATGACGAGGATCTCAGCTCGAATCGGCGGAGAGGCGGTCGAGAATGGCATTACGGAGCCTCGAGGCCGCGCCGCTCCATGCTGCCGCGCGCGCCGCCACCAGATGCGCCTGCGATCTCAGGATCAGGCCGTCCGCCAACAGTTTCAAATGATTGGCTCTAAGCGTCGTGCCCGTGGTGGTTATGTCGACGATTAGCTCGGCGGTGCCCGCGGCGGGCGTGCCTTCAGTTGCACCCACGCTCTCCACGATGCGGTAGCCCGCAACGCCGGCCCTCGCGAAGAACCGCCTGGTGAGGTTCAGATATTTGGTCGCGACACGGAGGCGCCGGCCATGGGCGCGCGCAAATTGCGCGGCGACGTCCTCGAGATCGGACATGCGGGCGACATCGATCCAGCAATCGGGAACGGCAACGACCACGTCGGCGCGGCCGAAGCCCAGCGGCCGCAAGAACTCCACGCTGCCCTCCACGTCGGCAAGCGTCTCGCGGATCAGGTCTTCGCCGGTGACGCCCAAATGAATGCGCCCGGTTCGGAGCTGGTGCACGATCTCGGCAGCGGAGAGGAACACCACCTCGACGCCGTCGAGCCCCTGCATCAGCCCTCGATAGCCGCGTTCATGGCCGCTTTTCCGCAAAGCGAGGCCCGCCCGCTCGAAGAGGCTGTCCGTGGCCTCCTTGAGACGGCCCTTGGCGGGGACCGCGATGCTGAGTTTCGGCACGGCCATCAGGAGAGCCCCTCGACCGCGGCGAGCAAGCGCTCGGTGTGAATGGCGGAGCCGACCGCCGGCACCTCTACGGGAGCGCCGAGCGACCGAAGCAGCCCATCATAGCGGCCACCGCCGGCGACCGGGCTCGCGCCCCCGCCTCGGCCCGCCTCGATCTGGAAGACGAGGCCGGAATAATATTCGAGGTCGCGGCCGAACTCGGTGGCGAAGCTCGCGGTGCTGAGGTCGACGCCGCTCTCCTCCAGGCGTTCGAAGCGCCGGGCCAGCATATAGAGCGCGGGACCGAGATCGATGCCGGCGCCGCGCGCGATCATGTCGATACGGTCGGCCGCCTCGCGTGGGGGCGCTTTCACCGCCAAATAATAGTCGATGACGGTCGCGACCTCCTTGGGCAGCGGCTCGGCGCGGAGGTCGGCGGCATGGTCGAGCAGCCGCTCGGCGATCTCGCCCAAGGAGCGGTTGCCGGAGAGCGGCAGGCCCTTGGTCTCCAGATAAGTCGCAACCAGCTCCTCGGCGTGGACCGGATCTTCCGTGCCGAACGTCGCGGCAAGCGCCGCGACCGGGCCATTGCCGTCGGGCCGCTCGCCCTTGGCGAGACGCGCGAGCAACGCATGGAACACGGGCGGGCGCCAAAAATAATGGCGGAGCTTGCGCCGCCAGCGCTCGGGCAGCGCCAGCGCCTCGATCAGGGTGTAGAAGAGCGCGATGTCGCCGAAGCGCAGGCGGAATTGCTTGAGGCCGGCGCCACGCACGGCCTCGACGGCGAGCCGGACGATCTCGGCATCGGCGCTGTCGCCGTCGGCCGCGCCAAAGCATTCGATGCCCGCTTGGCGAAACTCGCGGGGGTGGGTCAGGCTCGCTCCGCCACGCTGGAAGCGAAAGGCCGGGCCGTTATAGCAATAGCGGGCTTCCACGTCGGCGACCGGATGCCGCTCCAGATAAAGCCGCGACACCGGCACCGTGAGGTCTGGCCGTAGGCAAAGCTCCTCGCCGGCGAGATCGGTGAAGACATAGGTGCGGCCCCTGACCGCCTCGCCAATCCGGTCGAGAAAGATGTCGGCGGGCTGGAGAATCGAGGGCGCAACCTGCTCGTAGCCGGCCCGCCTGAAGGCATCGAGCAGGGTGGCGGCTTGGGCTTCGAGGGCCTCAAACTCTCGCGCCGATTCAGCGGTCATGGGCTGTTACGCCTTGTGGCGGGCGAGGACGTCGCGCACAGCCTCGACGAGCTTGCTCTCGGGCACGGGGAACTGCGCCTCGGCCTGCTTCTTCAGATATTCGTCGCGGTCCTTGATCGCCGTGAGCGTGGCGCCGAGGATCAAGTCCTTAATCTGCACTTCGCCTTTGGCGTGCTCGTCGCCACCCTGAATGACGACGCAAGGGGCGCCACGTCTGTCGGCATATTTCATCTGCACCTTCATGCCGGACTCGCCGAGATAGAGCTCGGCACGAATACCCGCTCGGCGCAGCTTCATGGCCATAGACTGATAGTCGGCGATTCGGTCGCGATCGAGCACCGGGACCACGACGGGGCCTTGCGCGCTTTCGGTCGAGAGCTTGTCGAGGGTCTTCAGCCCGTAGAGCAGCCGCGAGACGCCGATGGAGATGCCGGTGGCCGGCACCTTCTCGCCGGTGAAGCGCTCGACGAGCCCGTCATAGCGTCCGCCGCTCACCACTGAGCCCAAGCGGATCGGCTGGCCGCGATTATCGGTGATGGGCGCGGTCAGATCGGCCTCGAACACGGGGCCGGTGTAATATTCGAGACCACGCACGACCGTCGGGTCGACGCGAATGCGATCAGAGTAGCCAGCCACGGCGATGAGACTGTTGATCTGTTCCAGCTCCTTGAGGCCAGCCGTTCCGATCTCCGAGCCACCGACGCCAAAGTCGATGACGGCAATCTGATCGCCTCGGTCCCGGCCTGGCTCAATCATGCTGAGGATGGGCACGATCTGATTGCGTTCCAATTCCGCGCCTTTAGTGAAGTCGCCAGAGTCGTCTTTGCGTCCCTTCCCCAGTAACGCTTCCACGCCGTGCAATCCCAGGCGATCGAGCTTGTCGATGGCACGCAAGACCAAGAGCCTGCGCGGCGCCTGGTTGTCTCCGCCAAGTCCAATTGATTCCAAGACGCCATCCAAGATCCTACGGTTGTTCACCTTGACGACGTACTGGCCCCGGAGACCGAGCGCTTCCAGCGTGTCGGCGGCGAGCATGCAGAGTTCGGCGTCGGCGGCAACGCTGGCCGCGCCCACCGTGTCGGCGTCGAACTGGGTGAATTGGCGGAAGCGGCCGGGTCCCGGCTTCTCGTTCCGCCACACCGGGCCCGATTGATAGCGGCGGAAGGGCTTCGGCAGCGTCGCGTAATTCGCCGCCACATAGCGGGCGAGCGGCGCCGTCAGGTCGTAGCGGAGCGACAGCCACTCTCCGTCGTCATCCTTGAACGAGAACACCCCCTCATTCGGCCGGTCCTGATCGGGCAGGAACTTGCCGAGCGCGTCCGAATATTCGATGGCCGGGGTGTCGAGCGGCTCGAAGCCATAGGATTCGAAGACGTCGCTAATGGTCGCGAGCATCGCCGCGCTCGCGCGGATTTCCTCCGCGGGAACGTCGAATAGGCCCTTTGGCAGGCGGGCCTCGGGGCGGACCGTCTCGTCTTTGTTGCTCATGGGGATAGCGGCTGACGTGAAAGGCTCTCTGCCTTGCGGCTTCTAGCCCATCGCCCCGAGCCCAGCAAGCGACGCAGGCATGCTTTGCGACGCGTGGATGCGCCCGGGGCTTGCTCCTTTCTCGCCTCATCGCGGACGTGGAGGGGAATGGCACGCCGAAAAGCGCGAATCCTAATGTTTCGCATCGTTTAAGGATGCGCGGGCTCCTCTCGGCGCGCCCTGAGCGGCGTTTGTTCGATCCACCGGGCCGCGCTGGCACCTGAGGTCGGGGGTCTTTGTCTCTGACGCAGCATCTTGTCCGAAAAGTCTTGCAACTTTTCGGGATGATGCTGCCGCCTCAGGTCGTCAGCCAGCCTGGCAGGAGGCCCTAGTACCTCCGGGCGGAGTCCCGGCGCCGCCCGAGAGCCGGCTTTGCGAAGCCGACGCGCGGGCGCCGCACCTCGTCCCGCCTCACGACGCCTCGCGAAACGCCACTCAAGCGGACGAGGCGGACGCAGGATAGATGCGGATTGGAGGGCGGGGATTACTTTCCCCTCCCCGCTTGAGCATAAGAGTGAGGCGCAACTTGCTAAGCCGACGCCAGCTCCATCAGGCTTTGGATCGGATGCACCTTGGACTTCAGGCCCTCAAGCCCCTTCGGGCAAGGACCGCCGGTTGCCCAGTCGAGCAGCTCGACGGTGTGGACGACGGGGACGGAGCTTCCCCGCGCGAGCTGGGTGATGCAACCGATATTGCCGGTGGCGATCAGGTCGGGCTTGACGCTCGCGATATTCGTGAGCTTCCGCTCGCGCAATCGGCCCGACAACTCGGGCTGGAGGAGGTTGTA
>Ga0116221_1002858_pt1 | contig 11238 bp, 6 predicted proteins | sample Sb_taG_5_FD_88965 | JGI IMG/M metagenome (GOLD analysis project Ga0116221, IMG submission 88965) | Peat soil microbial communities from Weissenstadt, Germany - Sb_50d_8_FC metaG | ecosystem: Environmental > Terrestrial > Soil > Wetlands > Peat | place: Germany: Weissenstadt | collected 2010-09-21 | reverse complement strand
TGGATCGACTGTAATACAAACAGTTCAGGATCAGTGGGTAGTCCAGGGGTTCCTGGAAAGCATCGAGTGCAATGACTGGAAATCGGACCCAAAAATCTGAGATACCGGCGCTTCAGCCGCAACTAAACCAGTTAGGAGGGAAATATGGAAACCAACTGGTTAATGATCGCGGTGTTGGTCTTCACGGGTGGGTTCAGTCTGGCCCTCGGAATTCGGCACCGCCGCCAGCAGTCGCGGGAGCGCTGGCGATGCCAGATCTCGCAGCGCCTCGAAGAGGTATGCAAGCCAGTTCACATGTGACAGAGCCTCAACCCGGCGTTACTGGCGCCGGGTGAATGCTCGAAGGAGGTCGGCGCTGGTGGTGGTGGGCGCCCAGTATTTCTCGATGAATTCGATCACCAGTTAGGTGCCCTGGCCGTGACTGACCCAGGGACGGTCCTGCGGGCTGTACATGGCGTCGGTCAGATCGCGAACCAGGATGCAGCGGATGCCCCAGGAGGTCATCTTCTTGATGGCGAACGAGCGGTTGAGGATGCACATGTTGACATGTACGCCCATGACCAGCAGGTTGCGAATGCCGCGCTCGCGCAGGAAGCTGTAGATCTCGGCGCCGCTGTCGGAGATCACGTCCGTCTCCGCGATGCGCAGGCCGGGATGCTCGCGCGTCCACGCTTTGTAGAACTGGTCCTGAGTGTCGCAGCCGCCGCCTTTGTCATCGATCGGCAGCGGCGGGTCGGGCAGAACGAGCGGAGGCGGAGGATCGACTGGGCCGATCGCCAGGATGCGCTTGCGTTGCGGCGCGTCCTGGTAGAAGTCCATGGTTTCGGAAGGCGCGTGAATGATCTGGATGCCTTGCTTGCGGGCGGATTCGAGGAAGGGCGCCATCCGGGTGACGAGACCGCCGACCCGCTCGGTGGCGCCGCGGCACCAGTGCTTGTCCCACATGTCGCAGATCAGGACCGCGGTTTTTTCCACGGGCAGGGATTGCTGGAGACGCACCTCTTGCCAATCGCCGGTTCCTTTGAACGCTTCCACGCGGGAGCGGAGATCGACGGTGATCTCGGCGCCGCGGACGGGCAGGGTCCCGAGAACGAGCAGGAAAAGCATCAGCGCGCATAGCGGAGTCATGGCAACTCTTATACACCCAGCGGCGGGGCGGCGCAAGCAGTATCGCGGTAGGGTATGCTGGACAGGTACACGAGACTATGCCTGTCACAATCCAGAATCAAATTGCACTTGTAGTGGGCGCCTCGAGCGGAATCGGGCGCGCGACGGCCGTATTGCTGGCCAGAGACGGCGCGCGCGTCATGGCGTCGGCGCGGCGTGAAGATCGCTTGCGGGAACTGCAGAGCGAGCTGGCCGGAGAAGGCCACGCCATTGAGATCGCGGTGGCCGACGCATCGAGCGCCGCCCAGATGGAGGACCTCGCCCGGCAGACGCGCGAGCGGATGGGGGAGATCGACATCCTGGTGTACGTCACCGGCACCAACATTCCCGACCGTTCGATGAAGCGCCTCAATACCGGCATCTGGGACATGATGATCAGCGTCAATTTGAACGGCGCGTACTACATCACACAAGCGGTGCTGCCGTCGATGCGGGAGCGGGGGTCGGGGCATCTGATCTACATTTCGTCGATCTCGGGGCTGACGCCGGATGTTTCGGGCGCGGCCTACCAGGCGGCGAAGCGGGGACTGCTCGGCCTGGCACACGCGATTCGCGTGGAGGAGAAGGAGGGTGGAATCCGCACATGCGTGATTTGCCCCGGCTTGGTGAACACGGAAATTCTGGAGCGCCGTCCGGTGAAGACGCCGGCGGAGCTGGTGGCCAAGGCTCTGCAGGCGGAGGACGTCGCGGAGGCCGTGCTGGCGGTGGCGAAGCTGCCGGCACGGGCGTGCGTGCCGGAGTTGCGGATCGAGCCGACGAGGGTGTAGGGGGCAATTTCACCGCGGAGCCGCGGAGACGGGCGCGGAGAGAATCAGAACCTGAGGAAACGGAGAAGGGGACGGAGGCACAGGGAGTGCCTCCCAAGGGGTGGTCTCAGCGCTGACGCGTTGAGCTATTTTCGAGCGCCGCTGCGGGGCTGAGCGGCCGTTTGTAGTACGATACGGGCATGCAGGCGGTCGTTCGAGCGAGATTGAGCGCGGAGGAACAGCGATCTCTCGCGCAGCTTGTCCAGCGGCTCCGCTGGAGCCCTTCCCGGATTGTGCGCGAAGGACTGCGGTTGATGGCAGCGTCGCATCTTGCCGGCGGACGCATGCGGGTCGCGGGACTGGGGAGATTCTGCTCCACGAAGCCGGACGTCGGGTCGAAGAAGCACCTGAAGGGCTTCGGACGTTGAACCCGGTATTGCCGCCTGACGACTACACGCTATCGGAAATCGGCGAGGGCGTTTCCGCGTGGGTGGCGCCGCACGGAGGCTGGGGCTACGCGAACGCGGCGCTGATCGCGGGGCACAAGGGTTCGCTGCTGGTGGACACGCTGTGGGATTTGCCGCGGACCGCCGCCATGCTGGCCGCGCTCCGGCCCCGGCTGGAGGACGCGCCCATCGGGCAGGTGGTCAATACGCATTCCGATGGTGACCACTGGTTCGGCAACCAGTTGACGGGCGCGGCCACGATCGTCGCGACGGAAGCCGCCGCCGGCGCCATGCGGCATCACGGGCCCGGCCAGATGCGGGCACTGCGCGCGGCGGCCGCCCTCTTTCGAGCGATGCGAGGGGACTGGCGGGTGGCGGGCGACTACTTCGACGGCATGATGCGGCCATTCGACTTTTCGGGCATCCGGCCGGCGCTGCCGACGGCGACGTTTTCCGGGAAGATGCAGATGGAGGCGGGCGGGAGGCGCATCGAGCTGATCGAAGTAGGACCGGCGCATACCGCGGGCGACCTGGTAGTCTATCTACCCGAGGAACGCATTCTGATGGCCGGTGACATTCTGTTTTTCGGGACGACACCGGTGCTGTGGGACGGGTCGGCCGAGAACTGGATCCGGGCGTGCGAGCGAATTCTGAAGTGGAAGGAGGATGTGGTGCTTCCCGGCCACGGTCCGCTGACGGACCTGGCGGGTGTAGACGCGGTGCGACAATACTGGCAGTTTGTGGATGGCGCGGCGCGGCGGCATTTTGAGAAGGGCGACTCGGCTTCGCTGGCCGCACTGCGCATCGCGCAGAGCGACGAATTTCGGGAGCAGCCGTTCGCGAAGTGGGATGGCCAGGAACGGATCACGATCAATGTTCACGCCATCTACCGGGGGCTGCGGGGGAAGCGCGGGATGGGCGTGGTGGAACGGTTGAATGTGCTGCGGAAGGCGGCTTTGATGACAGGGAACAAGCAAAAAGGGGGCTAGAGGTTGGGGGTTGGGGGATGGGGGTTGGGGGTTAACACTTCGGGGCGGCGCGGCGTCTTGGAGCACGAGGGGAAAAACGATGCAGGCTGTGATCGGTGACGTGCGGCACGCGTTGCGGACGTTTCGCAAGGCGCCGGGATGGACGCTGAGCGTTGCCGGGACGCTGGCGCTGGGCATCGGCGCCGCAACGGCGATGTTCAGTATCGGCAATGCCGTTTTGTTCCGGCCTTTGCCGTATCCGAATCCGGGGCGGTTGGTAGCTATTTGGGGCCGCAATCCGCAGAAGGGCCTGGAGCAGGAACGCGTGACCCTGGCCGATTTCGCGGACTGGCGCGCGCGCACTCACAGCTTCGAGGAGATCGGATATTCGTTCCTGTGGCCCGGCAGCCGATCGGCCATCGTCGCGACTCCAACATCCCAAGCGGTGAACAGCGCGCAGGTTTCGTCCGGGTGGCTGCGCGCGCTGGGCGTCCGCGCGGTCCGCGGCCGGATCTTTACACCTGACGAAGACCGGATCGGCTCGCATCTCGTGGCGATGATCAGCGACGGCTTCTGGGAGCGGCAATACGGGCGCGACCCGGCGGCGATCGGGCGCGCGCTGACAGTCGACAGCTTCAGTTTGAAGAGCTACCAGATTGTCGGCGTGATGCCGGCGGGCCTGTCATTTCCGCCCGAGACGGAAGTGTGGCTGTCACTCGGCGCGGCACAATTCGAGCCGCCCGCCCCCGGCGCTGGGAAGCGCTGCTGCGATTGGCTGCAGGTGGTCGGACGGCTGCGGAGCGGCATCCCGGTGGAGCGCGCGTCGGCGGAATTGAACGATCTGCAGAGGTCGATTGTGGCAGAGCACGGCCCGGCGGATGTCAATCCCGCGGTCGCTGTGATCCCGCTGGCGCGCTACCTTACGGGTGGGGTGCGCCGCGGCATCCTGATTCTGATGGCGGCGGTGGGGTGCGTGCTGCTGATCGCTTGCGTGAATGCGGCGAATCTGCTGCTGGCGCGCTCCGGATTGCGCAGGCACGAAATGGCGATCCGCAGCGCGCTGGGTGCGACGCGACCCCGCATCATCCGGCAGTTGCTGACGGAGAGCGTCATGCTGGCGGTGGCGGGCGGCGCCGCCGGCCTGGTGCTGGGGTCCGTAGCCCTGGATGGGCTGCGCGCGATGGCGCCGAATATTCCGCGGCTGAACGAGGCCCGGCCGGACGCGGCGTTCTTTTTCATTTGCGCGGCAACGGCCGTGCTGACCGGCATCGGTTTCGGCCTGTCGCCGGCGTTCGCATGGAGCGGAGCGGGGTTCGTTCACGGACACGCCGCAGTGGGCCAGGGACGGCGGCTGCGGGATGTGCTGGTGGTGGTAGAGGTGGCGCTCTCGGCGGTGCTGCTGGTGGGCGCGGCGCTGCTGCTGCGCAGCCTGGAGCGGCTGGAAAGCGTGGACCCGGGATTTCGGCCGGAGGGCGTGCTGACGGCCCGCATCGACATGACCAGTGCGGCGTATTCGACCAGCGCGGAGCCCGGCCCGAATCGGCCGCAGGTTTCTTTCCGCCGGCTGGTCGAACAGTTGCGGACGTTGCCCGGCGTGATTGCGGTGGGCGGCGCGAACCGGCTGCCGCTGGCGGGCATTGTCGAGGGCCAGGGCGACGTCGTAGCCGTCGAGGGCCGCGCGGACGATTCGCTGCGCGGCGACACGCGGGCGGTCACGCCGGATTACTTCCGCACGATCGGGACGCCGCTTCTGCGCGGGCGCGGCTTCACGGAAGCGGACACGGACCAGTCCGCGCCGGTAGTGATTGTGGACGAAGCCGCGGCGCGGCGGTATTGGCCGGGCCTCGATCCGATCGGGCGACGGATGGCCGGCATCAACACGCGGTTTCCATCCCCGACGCCACACTGGCTGACGGTAGTTGGGGTAGTGGCCGATGTGCGCTACGGCGGGTTGGAGGCTCCGCCGCGGCCGCAATACTACGTGCCCTATTTCCGCGGCGAATGGCGCAGTCCCTACGTGGTGGTACGCACGGCGGGCGATCCGGCGGCGATGGGGGCCGCGCTGCGGCGGCAGGTGGCGGCGGCCGACGGGAGCGCGGTGGTGACGGATGTGCGTCCGATGGAAGCGCTGGTGACGGCTTCCACGTCGCAAGCGCGCCTGCGCGCGCGGCTGCTGGCGGCGTTTTCGCTGCTCGCGCTTTTGCTGGCTGCGGCCGGGGTCTACGGAGTGATGTCGTGCGTGGTGGAGCAGCGCACGGCCGAGATCGGGGTGCGCATGGCGCTGGGCGCGCGCCCGGCGGATATTTTCGCGATGATGCTGGGGCGTGGGGTGGCGCTGGCGGGCGCGGGGTTGGCGATCGGGAACGGCGCGGGCTGGGTGCTGCATCGTTTGCTGGACGGGCTGTTGTTCGAGACCAAGGCTTGGGATCCCGGGGCGCTGAGTTCGGTCGCGGCGATTCTGATGCTGTGCGCGTTGGGGGCGTGCTGGGCGCCTTCGCGGCGGGCGGCAGGGGTGGATCCGGTGAGCGCGCTACGGAGTGAAAGGTGAGAAGCAGGAGACAGGAGTCAGGAGACAAAAGCCAGAATGGCTGCAGCGGGCGGGCCGGCCGGTCGAACAAGACACTCTCCAAAAAAAATTTGCCACCTGACCCGAAAAAGCGTCCCGATGAGTCGGGACGCTGCAGGCACGAGTGCCTGCGCCACGAGCCGGGCCAACAGTTTTCATCGGCTTTGGTGACCGATTCGACCATGGAAACAGACGACAGAAAACCGATCGTCTGTCCTACTTACTGTTCCGGATTGCGCGGGAACTTCCAGTAGGGCAGCCGGACGTCGCGGATGAAGATCTGGTCGGCGCGAATACCGGCGGGCGGCAGGAAGCCTTGTGCGCCGCCGGCGGTGACGAAATCGTCCTGCTCCACGCCGTCGCCCGAAACTCCCAGGCCGCCGACCATCTGGCCGCCGCGGTAGAGCGGCGCCGAGCCGGGGAAGAAGACGATTCCCGATTGGTTGCCGTTGGGCGGCGCGTTCGGGGGTTGGTTGGGGTTCACCGGCTGGTGGCCCTGCGTACACGGGTTGGCGATGTCGTTCAGAAACATCGGCTGGAACGGGCCCGGCGTGCTGTTGAAGATTCCCGAGGGAAAGAATGGCTGCGATCCGAAACCGATGGTGCGGTTGGTGACTGCCGTGCCCATGGGCACGCCGGGCAGATCTTGCGGGTCGCGATTGGGACCGGAGAAGTAGACGACGTTGCGCGCCTTGGTGAGAGCCACGTCGATGGAGAAGATGGTCGAATCCGTCATGCGGTAGAGCGCGAGGACGGTGCCATCGAGGTCGGACACCGAGATCGCCATCTTGGCTCGCGTGCCGACCGGCAGGCGGATCGCGGCGCGCGTGAGGTTCGCTGTTTCGATGGCATTGCCCACGATTGTCTGCACGTCGGACAGGCTGAGTTGCGTGCCGGCAGTGGGGCCGACGAGCCAACCTTCGGCCGCGGGCGATCCGTCGAGGGGGCCGAGTTGGTAGGCGCCGTCGGTGGCCGAGCCGGGGCTGGTGGGCGCGGGAGCGATGAATGGCAGCCGGAAACCATCGATGTACACGGAGCCGGGATCGGGCAGCGGCAGGTGGACGAAGAAGGCCTGCGAACCAACGACGGCGGCGTTCTCATCCTGGTCGTCGCTGCCCAGGCCCGCCACGCCGAGGCCGCCAATCACGGTGTCGCCACTGCGGAAGAGCGCCAGGCCGCCAGGTACGGTAGTGATCCCCAAGCCGTACGCGGTGCCCGTGGCATTGAGCGAGCGCGGCACCGACTGGCCGGGCAGGTACGTCACGTTGAAGTCGCATCCGCGATTGGTGTTTTCGATGCCGAAGAGCGCGCCGGCCGGCTGGTTGGGGATGCCTTCGGGGAAGTTGGGCCGGCTGATGGAGCGGACCGTGCGGGAAGAAAGCGGGGTCCGCTCGTTGCTGAAGAAGGCGCCGGTGCGGGCCAGGGAGAGCGCCTTTTCCACGTCGGCATCGGTGGCCTGCGAGCGCCGGTAAATGGCGAGTGCGTTGCCGGGACGGTCGACCACCGCGATGGCCATGCCGGCTCCTGCAGCGGCCGCGGCGGTGGCGGAGACGATGGAGCCCACTTCGGCGGCGGTGAGTTCCTGGGCGTGAAGAGCGAGGGGGAGAAGGGCGAGGGCCAGGAGCAGAACGCTCGACGCGGAGGCGCGGAGGAAGACGAAGAAGCGTCGACACGAATGTCGACGCGGCACGCTGAGAGCGTGCGCCACGGTTGGCTGCGAGACTGTAAGTGTAACTTGGGATGAGTTGCTTTTCATCTTGTGCCTCCTGCCGCGGGCCCGGGTGGCGTGTTGGTCACGGTGTACAGCTTTCCGTCGCGCAGATACAGCTTCTGCATTTCGTCGAGGTGGAACGGCCGCGCGCCGCGCCTTCCGAACACGGTCAACTGGTTGCCGCTTTCATCGACGGCGCGGTCGCGGTCGAGGCCCTTGGAGAGCGCGATGGCCTCGCCCTTGGTCTTGAAGGTGGCGATCAGCTCGGGCACCGGCTCGGGACTGAATCCCCACAAGCCCTCGGTGCGGCTGGGCGACGTCAACTGAAACACTTTCAGACCGTTCTTGCCATCGGCCACGTAGGCGAACGCGCTGGCGTTGGTCATCCCCACCTTCACCGCGTACGCGTCGGTGGCGCCGGTCACGAATTTGGGCGCGCCGGGATGCTCGGGCCGCTCCACATCCACGATGCCGAGTCCCTGCTTGCCGGCGGCCACGTAGGCGTAGGTGCGCGCCACGTAGACGTCGCGCGCTTCGGCGATGGGGACGGAAGCCTTCACCACGGGATGCTGCACGTCGGTGATGTCGACGATCTTGAGGCCCTCGGAATCGCACACGAAGGCGTAGCGGAACTGGATGGCACTGTGACCCGCGCCCTTGAGCGGGATCTCGGACACCACCGCGGGTTTGGTGGGATCCTCGAAGCTGACAATCACGACTCCGCGGTCGCAGGAGACGTAGGCGTAATTGCCCGCCGTCACCACGAAGCGGGCGCCATTGAGCACGCCGTTCGGATTGAAGGTGAGCGCGCGCTTGAGGAAGTTGTTGCGCGGGTCGCCATCCAGCAGGGTCGCGGCGTTGATCAGAATGAGACCCTCCTGCGCGTCGGCCACATAGAGGAAGGCGTAGAGCAGATGGACGGGCTGCTCTTCGTTGTCGGGATTGCGTTTGCGGGCGGGGTCCACGCCCAGAGTGGTTGGCGAGGCGATCCAGCGCGCGTCCTTGGTCTTCACGTAGAACCGCTGGCCGATGGGCGAGACGGGCGCGGTGACCATGCGCTCGGCGAAGCCTTTGTTATCGATGTTGGCCACGTCGTAGATCTCGACGCCGTCGTGGCCCTTGGCGGCGTAGAGATACTCGCCGCGAAGCTGGAGGCTGAGCACGTTGCCGGGATGCTCGTACGCCTCGGTGAGTTCCCGGGTCTTCTGGTGCCTGGAGAAATTTTCGGGGAAGGCGAGCTTTTGCAGGTAGCTGCCGATGACCGCTTGCGGCTCATCGTGCTCGGTGACGGCCACGGCTTCGAAGCCGTGGTGGCCTTCGCCCACGTACTGGTAGCGTCCGAAGAAGTTCACGAAGTTGGTGCCCTGCAGGAGCAACTGCGCCATCCAGGCGTTGTTGTCGTTCTCCTGCGAGACGTGGCAATCGGTGCAGTTCTTGGTCTCGCGCGTGCGCACGGTGTGCGGATAGTGCGGATTGAACGCCTGGCCGCTGTAGCCTTCCGACGAGATGGTCTGTTCCTGGTGGTAGATCCATTCGCGGTTGGCGTTTTGCGAGCTGACCACAATGGCGCTCGAAGAACGCACGGGCACGATCTTGTGGTTCTTGGCGGTGCTGTCGAGCCCCAGCATGAAAACGTCGTCGCGCAGCACCTGGAAGTTGTAGGTGGTGTAGTTCTTGGTGTTGACGTCGCCTTCCCAGTGCAGGGCCGTACGGTTGGCGTTGGCCTTCATGGAAAGATGACAGCCGAAGCAACTGGTCATCCACGAGGTGTGACAGGTGTAGCAGGACATGCGCTCGTCGGAATGCGCCAGGTGGTCGGGAGCGGTGTTGGCCGCGCCCCATGTGGCTCCGTCGCGCTGCATCGTCTTTGCGAGCCGCGCCTTCTCGTTGTAGTTCGACGAGCCGGGTGTCACCGAATCGAGCACCTGCGAGACATCCCACTCCACGTTTTCATCCAGCATGGAGCGCTGCATCAGCTTGCCCTTGACCCACTCGAAGCGGCGGGCGCCGAACGGAGTGCGGAGCAGCGAGAGATCGTTGCCGCCATCCGGGGCCGCGGTGTTGGAGGTCTTCAGCGTGGCGCGCGCGCGGATGGAGCCGTGGCAATCGATGCAATCGATCTCGACGGCAGCGCGCGCTTCGCCGTAGAGATGGCCGTTGCCGTGGCTATCCTGCTCGAAGTGGCAATCCACGCAGTGCATGCCTTTGTCGAGGTGGATGTCGCTCAGGTGCACGGCCTTGTCGAATTTCTGGGGATCGTTGAAATCGACTTTCTGGTCGTCTTTGTCGAGCCAGTTACCCTTGCGGTCGTGCTTGAAGACTGCGCGGTAGATCCAGCCGTGGCCGTTGAAATCGGCGAACTGCGTCTGCTTCAGCTTGGGATTGAGACCGGCGACATTGCGCAGGAAGGCCGGGTCGGACCAGTTGCCTTTGAGCGATGCGGATTCCGGATTGCGCAGCAGCGCGACCGCGGCGTCGGACGCTTTCCACTCCCTGGTCTTGGCCGGATACATGGAGTCGCCATCGGTTTCGTTGTCCCACCACATGTAGCCGAAGTATTGGTTGGCGTAGGAGGTGCCGGGATGGACGTGGCAGACCACGCACTGGCTGGAAGGAATGCTGCGCGTGAGGCGGTGCTGGATGGGATGACCCTCTTCGTTCTTAGGGATGGTGGGATCGGCGGTGTAGCTGTACGCCAGGTGGCCGCGCGAGGCGTATGGACCGGAGTGCTTGGGGTCGCGGTCGTTGGCGTACACCACATGGCATCCGGTGCAGCCCGAAGAGCGATAATCGCCAGGCTGGTCGTTGGTGCCCATGAAGTAGAGCAGGGGATCGAGCAGGCGGGTGCGCTGGAGCCCCTGGAATACGGGGTCGGTGCGGGTGAGGGTGCCGAAGCCGCGATTGCTGAGGCGATCGTCACCGCGCTCGAAGACGCGCAGGGTGTTGCCCGGCTGGGTGGCCTCGAATTGCGGCAGCGGCCACAGCTCGGGCAGCATGGCCTTGAGCTTGATCTCGCTGGCGGTGGGCGGCGGGACGGCGGCGAGTTTCTGCGCGATGCCCTCGCGGCTGTAACTCTCGCCGAAGACGGGGCGCTTCAAGGGAAAGCCGCCGTTGTTGTAGAGCGCGGCGCCCCAGAGGAAGGCGCCGTGGGTCATGAGGCTGGTGCGCACCTTGGCGACTTCGGTGACGTGGCAGCCTTTGCGGCCGCAGGTCTGGTCGGCGATGCGCAGGTCGCCGGGGTTGCGGAAGCGGATGAATTCGGGGCTTTCGTGGTTCAGCTCGGCGTAGTTGCGGACGGGGTTGGCGGAGGTGGGCCAGGCGGATTTGTTGCGCGGCTGGATGTGTCCGGCGAGTTTGTCGGTGGTGTCGGGGTTGCCGCCGTGGCACTCGGCGCAGGCCAGGCGGACGGCGGTGGAGACGTGCATGGGCTCGATGTTCACGTGGCACTTGGCGGATTCGCAGCCGGTGGGTTGGGCGTGGGCGGGGAAAAAAGCTAAAACCGAGCTCACCGCGGAGACGCGGAGACACAGAGAAAGCGCGGAGGGAAGGAGAGAGAAGGTGGGGCGGACCCCCTGGTCCGCGGCCGACCCCCTGGTCGGCCTTCTTCGCCTTGTACCGGATCCAGACTCTATTG
>Ga0116221_1002857_pt1 | contig 11238 bp, 13 predicted proteins | sample Sb_taG_5_FD_88965 | JGI IMG/M metagenome (GOLD analysis project Ga0116221, IMG submission 88965) | Peat soil microbial communities from Weissenstadt, Germany - Sb_50d_8_FC metaG | ecosystem: Environmental > Terrestrial > Soil > Wetlands > Peat | place: Germany: Weissenstadt | collected 2010-09-21 | reverse complement strand
CAAGTCCAAAGAACATGGTTTCGGCATCGATCGCCCTCCAAAAATCGAATCGATACCGCCAGACTCGCTCATCCAAAGACCCTCGGGAATCCCCCGATTCAACTCAGCCGAGATATGCTCTAGGAGATATTTTTCAACTTCAGAGGCACTGCCAATATTCCTCCGAGTACAGGCGGTGTTGCACTGACCGGTTGAACGCGCACCTTAACACGAGACATTTGTTGATCAGGTTGGTACGGCAGCTTTGGGCCAACAACAGACATTCGGGTCTTGCGCTCCGAAACCAAACACCCCGACGCGAGGCCGGGAGGTGTACGTCAGGCCAAGAAGGCTGGCTAAGGCAGGCGCCATTGCCGAGCGGCGCAACGGCTCACGTCTACAAATAATTGTGCTGCCGATAATATCTTTCCGCCCCCGCGGCCAGCGGAATTGACGTTGCTGCAATCTTGCGCGGCTGCAACGGATAAGTCACCGGACTGTCTTTGGGCGGAATATGACGGTACTGGCTTTCCAGGAGCTCCGGCGTCTCGCATAGCAATGCGGCAATGACGTAAGCGATGTCGTCGGGAAAATCGTCGCGGCACAACAGCAAAAAATCCGAAAAGTCGAGCGCCTGGAACGGTCCGCTCAAACCGGGAAATCTGTCGGCGGCCACCTCGGCCCGCCGCCAGGCAAATTTGCTTTCGGCTTCGCGCAACGCCTGGTCCTCAAACGGGAGGAAATTCATTTTCCTCGACGCGCACATATCACGCCAGTACGGCGTCATCACCGCTTCAAACAACACCGCGTCGGCCTCACCGCGGGTGACGAGCGGAACGATGTCCCAAGGAGCTTCGCCGAGGAGCAGCTTGCCGCCCCAGGATTCGAGCGTCGCCGGGGGAATTCCCGAGGCTTCGAGCATGCGGTGCGCGCCGAACCCCGCCATGTTGATACCATCGTCGAAGGCGGTCGCAAGCCGGAACGCCGGCCGCTTCGCCCGCAATTCTGCGAAACTGGCAACGCCGAAGCTTGCGTCGATGGCAAACACCAGCCGGTCATCCTGCGGCAGCGTGGCGAGCGCGCGCAGCCGGCCGGCGTCGCCGCGCCGACAAATGCCGCGCCCCTCAAAAATCGTGCGCGCGAAGCCCGCCGGCACAAACAAAGCGGTCTGCACCTCACCGTCGAGCACGGCCGTGATCGCATCCGTACCGCCACGTCCAGCCCAGGTCGCGAACTTGGAGCCGGCCGGCGACCGCCGCCACAACTCGGCGCCGATCCAGCCGCAGATGCGGTGCAGATTGGCAATCCCCCAGTCACCCATCATGTGCAGGGTGATCGGATGTTCGAGTCTGACTTCCATTTTCAGTCCTTTGACAGGGGTGGACAGTCCGGTCTAGACTGAGATTAGTAGAAATCTACCGAAATGCCATCGCCTAATTTGCCCCATGGGTAATGTTCGACCCCTACCTCGCGCGGCCGCGCCGGCTCTGGATGGCGCACTGGTCCCGTTGGAGCGCAGCGTCGGCTATCATGTGCGGCAATTGGCCGAGACCTGGCAGGACGCGATGGACCGGTGCGCGGCAGCTCACGGCGTCACCATCAGTCAGTGGCGCTACCTGCGGGAACTCTGGGAAGAGGACGGGCTATCGACCGGCGAATTGACCCGGCGGGTCGGCCGTCAGGGGCCGACAACGGTCGTTGCGGTTCAGTTTCTTGCGAAGGCAGGCCTTGTGACCGTCGCCAGATCGGATGAGGACCGCCGTAAAAGTCATATCCATCTGACCCGGCGCGGCCAAAAGCTGGCGGCAGCCGTGTCTCCGCTGATCGCCGACGTGAACGATCAGGCGATGGCCGCGCTGACCGAGAGCGAAATACTCACCTTCAAGTGGCTCATCGTCCGCATCCAGCGAACGCTCGATGCGCAAAGCGTAACCCGCAACGATTGGTCCGAGCGGCGCACGCAGCGATTAGCCGAGGAGGTTGGACTTTAGAAGACGCTCGGAAACAAAAAGAGACGTTGGACTCCAGAACATTAAAAGGGTGGAACTAACATGCCGCAATTCATCACTATTCACCGGGCGCCCGGATTAAAAAGTGACGAGCTGGCGCAGAACGCGCCTCATGTGCTCGGCGCCAAGATCGCGACGTTCAAGCAAATCTACGCCAATATCGCGTCGGGATTGATCGTCTCGGTGTTCGAAGCCGACTCGAAAGAAAAGCTCGAGGAGCAGATGGAAGTGCTCGGGTTCCCGATCGATGAAACTCATGAGATACACTTTGCTGCGTCCCGCGCCGAATTGGAGCAGATGATCAAACAACACGGCTAATGACCGGTGAAAACTATCCAGGGAGAAGTATATGTCCGCTGACAAGCTCGTTATCCCGCCGCCGCGCAGCGACCGGCCGCCAATGCACGCCAACGCGTTCGACGTGGCCCAAGGCAGCAATACCCAGCTCAAGCCAATGTTCCCTTACCTGCATCCGGGCGCGATGGTGCCGTGCTCTGCCCTGCTGATTGGCGGTCCCCACGCTGATTACGGGCATTTCTTCCATCACAATACGCAGCACGAAATCGTATTAACATTAGCCGCCAACGGCGCGATGCTGCCGACCGGTCAGCTCTATGTCGGCGCGGTCATCCATGGCGTCAATTCGTTTTTGAAGAACGAGAAAGATCCGGAGGCATTCGCCACTTTTGTTATTACCCAAGTGCAGGCCGAATCCGGTGTACAAACAGAAGCCTGCAGTTTGCGCTGCGAGAAGTGCCACGAACAAATCTTCTTCAAAGAATTTGATGCGACCCCGGTGGCCGATGCGATCGAGTCAACGCATCCCTTGCCGTCGGTCGCGGCGTTGCCCGAGCTGTTCGGCGAGTACAACAACGACAAGGCGCGTCACGTCTGCGCCAAGTGCGGCCATGTGAACCGTGATTTTCCCGTGGGCGCCTGGGGGTGGGACAAGTACGCCGAGCAAAGCGCGGCGGCAATAGCCGCCCGGCGGGCTCTAACGGACGCGGCAGGCGCGGCCGCATAAGAGCAGGCGCGACCATGCGAAAGAAAACATTCCAGGTGTGGCGCGAGGCGGCAAAAGTCGGTGCGTATGCCGAGATGCCGATGCTGCCGGACGACAAGCAGGTGCAAGTGCATCTGAGCAAGAATGACCGGCCGCAGCCGTTTTACCTGATCTGCGGCAAGGATTCATTGCTTGTGCTCATGTCCGGCGCCGCGACGGTCGAGTTCAAGGGCACGGGAATTGAGCACTTTGCTCTCAAGCCAGGAAGCTTCGTTTATGTGCCCGCTGGCGCCGCGCACCGTATCGTTCCCTCAGAAACCAGCGTCGTGTTGCGCTACAAGCAGATGCATGCCGGCCTCGAGGGCGTCGGCTGGTATTGCGACAGCTGCGGTGCGGAAATCTATCGAGAAGTGTGGGATACCGAGACGACGGTGTCGCAGACGAAATACGAGGAGATATCCTCCCACTTTGCCGCCGACGCCTCGCTGCGGACCTGTCGCAACTGCGGCTCGACTCATCCAGCACCGGATCTCGCCGGGTATCGCTGGTCGGAAGTGGCGAGCGCAATCGCCGCCAATGCGCCCGGCAGTTGAGAAGAGACCAAATCAGCCTCGTGACGATGGAGCACGGGCATAAGAGCAACCGGTCACAACAAATGACATCCTTCACGTACCGCTGTCCGAATACTGGAGAGATGGTGCGGGCGTTCGTCGTCATCGAAGAAATTCCAGAGCGCTTCAATTTTGAGCCCGAAGACGGTCCTTATGAATCCATGTACTGCGAGATGTGCCGACAAGCACACATCGTAAACATAAAGACCGGCAAAGTTCTGGGCGAAGATGAGGATGACCCGGAGGCGGTCAATTCCGGCTGAGCCGTGCCGCGTTGCGCGATCTTGGTCGACCGCCAGCAGGTTAAATAGGCCGCACGAGAAACCGCGCGCGTTCTTGAGGGGGAAGAAACATGGCATTCTCTACCGAGAGCTTAGCTGGCAGAGGCGCGCTGATCGTCGGCCATGCCGCCGGCATGTTGGACTTGGTCGCAGCACCGCTATGGATCGGGGTACTGATCCAGTATCGCCACCTGAGCCCGTTCGAGGCCGGCATATTGATGACGACCTATACGGCCGGAGTGTTCCTGACCAGCATTGCCCTCGCACCGCGGTTCGCGTCACTGCGCCCACGGTTGATCGCCGCCGTCGGCTTTCTGCTCGGCGCGGTGGCGTTTGGCGCGATCATCAGGCTGGACGGATTTATCGCACTCATGCCGGCCCATTTCGTCGCCGGCATCGGCGTCGGGTCGGCGTTATCGATGGTGCATGGAACCATTTCCCGAAGCGCCCGGCCGCATCGGCTGTTCGCGTTCGCCAATATCGGCGTGGCACTGTTTTCGATCGTATTCTTCATCGCCGTTCCGCAATTCGTACAACGTGATTCGAACACAGTCTTTTTTGTTCTTGGTGGCCTTCTGGTCGTTGCCTCCTTGGCTGCGGCTGTAATGTTTCCCCAGCCGCCGGCCCAGCCTGCGAGCAACGTCCGAACGGTCACTGGTGCGAGCGAGGTTTTCCACCGGCCGGCCGTCATATTGGCCTTCGCCGGCGTGGCTTTGATGTCCGTAGGTCAGAGCGAAATTTATCCGTTCCTTGAAAGAATCGGTGCGTGGCGAGGGTTTCCGGAAGCAAGTATCGCCAGTGTCTTGGCGGTCAGCGGCGTGCTGAATCTGCTGGCGCCGATCGCGGCCGCACTTATGGAGAATGTAGTGCCGCGCGTCCTCACCATCTCCATTGCACTCATCGTGCATGCTGTCTTCACCGTCACCGCGTCCAGTTCGCCCCAATTTTTGCCCTATGCTGTCGCCGGAAGCTTGCTGATTTTCATGACCATCTTCAGTCATACCTTCATGTTTGGCGTGATTTCCAAACTCGATACCAGCGGCAGGACAGCCTCCTCCACGCCCGCGATGATCACGCTCGGCGCGATGATCGGTCCCGCTCTGGGCGGCGCCGTAGCGCAATATGTCGGCTACTCCGCTATCGGCTGGGTTTCTGCCGTGGTGCTGCTGGCGAGCTCGGCGTGCTTTTTCGTAATCGGAACGTTCCGGCTCGCATCGCTGCAGCGTGGAAATATCTACGATGCAAAGATGACCTGACCGGGCTTTGCTGGACAGGCGAGGAAATACTGATGAACGCAGTCAAGGAAAAGAATCCCTGGGATTATCTCAACAAGCACGATGTCGATCGCTTCGGCGAAGTCATCCTCGATCCGCAGGAGCGCATGAGATGGTGTGGCGCCATTCTCACGGGCGGGCTGCCGTACATGTGGCGCGACGCTGAAGCCATTCGCAACTTGATTTACGATAAGTTGGAACTGAAACCCGGGCACAGAGTGTTGTTGATCGGTGAATCCAATGCGAGCGCGGGTTTTGATTCTGACATTCAATCCCGCATTGGCGAGAGCGGCAGGCTAAACTCGATTGACATCATCGAACGTGCGAGAGACATGTGCTTTCGGGGCGAGCGCGGCAAAAACGGCAAGTTGGGAACTTGGGAATACACCTACACAGCCGCTGAACCTGCCAGCAGTTATGACGCCGTGGTCCTCATGCAGGGCGTACAGCACTGCGAGGATTGGAACATCGGCGCCACAGAGCTGCTACGCGTTCTCAAGCCCGGCCATATGATTGTGCTCGCCGAAATCGGCCATGGTCCGTACCTTGTTCAAAAAGCGAATATCGACGTTCATCTCGAATATTACATCCGCAAGCTGTACTGGGGGACCAATCAAAGTCCCAATGACTTTTCTTATTGGAGTATTCCCGACTTGCAAAAGGCCTTTACCGGCCGAGTAGAAGACGCCGGGAGCCATGAAGAGCGAGGGTTTGAACTATTCTGGGGTCGGAAGTCACGGCAGGTTTCGTGACAAAGCTGCAGCAAGACCTACCAGCAAGACCCCGAGGCCCAAACTGCATGCAATCGTTATCGCAAGAGTTCGGCGAATAATTCCAAAAAGCATCATGGCCGACAGCCAGCGCGTCGAACTCGCGGCTTCGCGCACGCAGGTCGAAGCGATGAAGGTCAGCGTCGACGATTACGCGCGGGCGGTCAGGACGACGGAGGAACGGCTGGCGCGCGAACGGAGCGAGGTGGGCGCGGCTGGATCGGCGAAGCTTTTCGACGCCAGCAGGATAAACTTATAATGAAAATACACTTTCTTTATAAGTTGGGCGACCTAATGCGGCATATTTGGTCCTCCTTCCAAATCGCCTAATGACACGTTACGGAACGGCAAGACGCGCCGTGCCAGCGCGTTTTCGAAAGCAGCGCGTGAGCGCGCGCTAGCGCCTGGATCTCGAAAGAGGCTCCAAGTTTATGCGCTGGTCGATCTCACTTCCACCGTGTCCCGAATAAAGCCCCTAAGCTTGTCAGTATCAAAAGGCTTGCGCAATATCCGTAAATCCGCGGGGGCAGCTCGTACTGCGTCGCTGTACCCGGTCGTGAGGATCACCGGCAAATCGGGGTATTGCGATCGGATTTCGCTCGCGAGCCCGACGCCGTCGATAGTCCCCGGCATAACGATGTCGCTGAAAACAAGATCGATCTCGGTGCCATCCGCCAGCAATTTCAGCGCCGCTTCGGCCGACTCTCGATACAGGGTATCGTAACCGAGATGCTCGAAAAGTGACGAGGTTACCTCCGCGACTTCAGCGCTGTCGTCAACAATGAGAACCACTTGGCGACGCGAATTCGGGGTGTCGATAGCAGAAATATCTTCACTGACGATTTCTCCGGCGGGAATAGCCGGCAAATAGAGCGTGATCGTTGTTCCGCGTCCAACTTTACTGTCTGCCTCGACCATTCCGCCGGCTTGGTGGGCAAAGCCGTAAACCTGGGACAAACCAAGCCCTGTACCTTTACCGACCTCTTTGGTCGTGAAAAACGGATCGAAAATCTTGGACAGAAGATCCGGCGGAATGCCCGTGCCGGTATCACTAAATTCAATGGCAACAAATTTATTGTCAGGATTATCCCCACGGTCACCGGCTGTCACATTGCCGATAAAAATGCTGAACGTGCCGCCGTTTGGCATCGAATCGCGGGCATTGACCGCAATATTGACGATTGCGTGTTCCAACTCGGCAAGATCGACTTTAACCGGCCAGACATTCGGATCGCTCTTTTCATTGAACACAATGTTCCCGCGCAACGAGCTTTCGATCATCGTTCGCATGTTGGATATGCAATCATTCAAATCAACCACTGTCGGACTGAGATGCTGACGACGGGCGAACGTCAATAATTGGCGCGTGAGACTTTCGCCGCGCTTGGCCGCTGTCAGTATCGCCTCGATCGCTCTTGGCAATTTTGGGTCAAGCAGACGCTGGAAGGTCCGGGCGTTGCCTCCAATAATCATCAGTAGATTGTTGAAATCGTGCGCAATGCCACCGGTAAGCTTGCCAATCGCCTCCATTTTCTGAGCCATCGCGAGTTGTTCGCGCGCCTCGACTAGCTTCTCCTGCGCGTCCAGCCGCTCGGTGGCGTCGCGGATGATATTGGCAAAACCGATCAGATTTCGATTGTTATCAAGGATCGAAGAGATCGAGCCGGTGACAAAAAACGCCGTGCCATTCTTTCTGATGCGCCATCCCTCAACTTCGTGCTTTCCTTTTTGGATGGCCAGTTCAAGCGCGCGGTTTGGTTCGCCGGCACGACGCTCGTCAGGTCGATAAAATATTCCGAAATGCTTGCCGACGACTTCGTCTGCCGTGTAGCCGATCATTTGCTTTGCGGGGCTACTCCAGTTCGCAACGCGTCCGCCCGTGTCGAGCATGACAATGGCATAATCAACAACGCCTTCAATCAAAATTTGGTAATGGCGCTTGGAACTCTCGAGTGCCAGGGTCGTCTGGACAAGTTGACGTTTCAATTGGTCCTGCGCTGAAACGAGACGCGTCTCCGCGTCGCGGTGTAAGGCAATCGCGGCGGTCAAATAAAGAGCTGACATTGATACGCTGGTCGAAAGGGCAAACAGCATCAACAGTGACCCGTTCACATCTGTTTGCGGAAATGGGCTACTGCCGATGGCGAAACCAAACGCGGCTATCGCGCAAAAAATGAATGCAGCCGTGGCGACGTTCCGCCTGTTGCCGGACAAGCCAGCCCACAACAAGGGGAGTAAAACGAGAAAGCCAATCAGGCTTCGATGGGGCTGCAGGTCATTTAATAGCGCGCTGTCAGCCGGCGGGCCGAAAGCAATGAGGCCGATGGCCGCCGTGAGTATGAAGATTGCGACCGTTTCCAACAGATTCCATATGGAGAATGGACGCAGAGGTGTCGTGGGCCAGAGCAGAATGACGGGAGCAATGATCAAGCCTGCGGCGGCGTCAGCCAGCCACCAAACTGTCCACGTAACAGGATTTGCGAAGCCTACATCATTGGCGAGAATTATTCCGCCCATGGCGACGCTTGAACTCATCATTGCAACCGGGACAAAGCAAACGAGTGCAAACTTTGCGATGCCAAGGGGAGTTTCGAACGTCTTGCGGCCGTTCGACCAACGACTAATCAGCCATGCACCCGCCAAGGCTGCGAGCAGCGTGCCGGTGCCGATGCAGCCAGCAACCAAAAATGGGCTGCCCACAAGCGCACCAGAAGAACACGATCCTATTAAAATCGCCGGCCAAATTCGGTAACCGCGCAGCAGCAGCAGAGCCAGCGCAAACCCAGTTGGCGGCCACAACGGCGTCGCGGTCGGATTGATCGAAGGTAGTAGGAGCACAAGCTCGGCGAGGAAAACGTAACTCGCGGCGACCGCTATGAGTTCGAGCGCGTAGGTTGCAGCGTTTTGGGCGCTGCGAAGAACGGGAAATCCAGCCTCGCCGGTTTCGACTCTTTTCATCGCGGCGACACCCGCGTTGGGCCAACGAATGCCCAATAAGGATAGCATTAATTCGCTTTGCCTAGACAGGTTGGAACTGGGCGACGACCCTATGAGTTCGTTGCAGTTGCAACTTCGCTTTGCCCCAACCTCCAAGGAAAGCGGCTTGGGAGAATTTCAAAAAAGGGGGGTGGGTTTTGGTGTGAGGCCGCCAACTGACGCGGCCTCTAAACGCTTACTTACGCGCAACTCCACGGACCCAACTATCTCCCAAACGTGGAAACATCCTCTCGATACTCGTTGACAACGGCCATCACGACGCAACCGAGGGCCATAGCAGTAGTTATGGCAAAAACGGTAATCCACATGGCCGACCTCCATGTCTGGTGGTGCCCAACGCGCGGAAGCGAATTTGGTTTCATTTAGCAGCGTGAAATTCAAATTAGGGCGATGTTCCCGGACTTGACTTTCAGATTTAGGCATGGAATACTTCTACTATCGAGAGGGAGTTATTCCTATGGCCCGCAGCAAGCAACCCAAGCAAATCCACCAGCTTACGGTGAAGCAATTTGAGGCCATGTTCCCAGATGAGGAAGCGTGTTGCGCGTACCTTGTCGGCAAGCGATGGCCCAAGGGCGTTCATTGCCCACGCTGCGGGGCTACAGAGCCTACAGAATTGAAGGGCAATCCGTGGTACTGGCAATGCTACGAGTGCGCTCCGCAAACCAGCTACCGATTCTCCCACATTACGGGCACGATTTTTGAGAACACAAACAAGCCGCTCCGCGACTGGTTCAAAGTCATTCATCTGATCTTGACCAGCAAGAAGGGCATTAGCGCCCGTCAACTCTGGCGCTATATGGGCTTTGGCTCGCTCAAGACGGCTTGGTACATGGCACATCGCGTCCGCGCGGCATTGATCGAAGAGCCGGAAAAACTGGGCGGTGTTGTTGAGGTTGATGAAACCTTTGTCGGCGGCAAATCCAGAAACAGGCATAGACGTGATCGCGGTCCCCACGATGGAACTGGCGGCGTCGGCTCTGGTAAGACCGTTGTTGTGGGCGCTGTTCGCCGTAAGGGCAGCGTTGTCGCCCGCGTTGTTGACAATGTTCGCGCTGCGACGCTCGAAACTTTTGTCAGTGAGGCCGTCTCGCACAAAGTTAGTTTGCTGATTACAGACCAATGGGTCGGTTATGACCGATTGAATAAAACATTCCCGCAGCATGTCACGATTGACCACGCTAAGAGACAGTATGTTGTTGGCGCTATCCACACCAACACAATTGAAGGCTTCTGGTCGATCTTCAAGCGCGGCGTGGTCGGCACATTCCACAAAATAAGTAAGAAATATATGCCGCTCTACGTCGCGGAGTTTCAGTTCCGCTACAATAATCGGGATAACTCCGATATTTTCGGAACGGCTATTTCGGGTTGTTAGGGGGAGATTGTATGGGTGCTTTTACTTCGTCATTTTTTAGCGGCCCGATAGTAGCAGGTGAAGGCACTATAATTATTTGCGGAGGGCGACCCTGAGCGGCAGTAATTGCGGACGATAATGTTTGATTTAGTCGCTCAAACTCCGTGGGCAAATTATCAATCCGCGTAAGCAAGTAACCCATAAAAAAGATTACGACAGCAAAGCCTACGCTGAGTAAGCCAACGATCATGTTCTGGCCGTGGCGCAAGCCATCTACCGCCATTTTTAGGCCGTCAAAAGCTCCCTCTAATTTTGCAAGCCGCTCGTTCATATCGTCTCTTATCTGCCCATTGTCGCTGCCAGCCGCAACCCCAGCACCTCCGGGTGTGGATCGCTGCATCTGATGCACATTGTCGCTAGGGGTTACCTGGGCCACCATTAGGCTCCCCCACTCGTAAGTTTTTTGGCCGACTTCCAATCTAATAATATGCTGTGATGGAAAAGATCAGTGTGCCCGCAATTGGTGCAAATGACAGCAATAAATTCATGATAGTAGGGGGCGCTAGGATTAACGAGGCCGGGCGGCGGCATGGTCGGTATAACCAAGGACCCTGCCTGCTGATTAGGCCCTTGCGCTGTAACAAAATGCTTGTGGCCGCAAAACGGGCATTCATAGACGCCCTTTTTCTTGGCCTCGAAGAAGGCAACAAAATCGTCGTATCCAAAATCCACTGACGCACTCCCCCAAAGGGGAGGGATTTAACCACGTCGCGTCGGCCTGTCCGAGTCGGCATTAGTAGGATTTCCTCCCTAAGTCAAGTCCGGGAACATCGCCCAAATTAGGACAGTCAATTCAGCAAGTTAGGACAAAGTCCTCGGAATTAGAACAGCACCAATCATTTCTTCGGCTTTAGCGGATGCGCGATGGCATCCGCTTTCGTTGCCTGGCACGGCATT
>Ga0116221_1002853_pt1 | contig 11243 bp, 10 predicted proteins | sample Sb_taG_5_FD_88965 | JGI IMG/M metagenome (GOLD analysis project Ga0116221, IMG submission 88965) | Peat soil microbial communities from Weissenstadt, Germany - Sb_50d_8_FC metaG | ecosystem: Environmental > Terrestrial > Soil > Wetlands > Peat | place: Germany: Weissenstadt | collected 2010-09-21 | reverse complement strand
GCTGGCGAGGTCGTACAGGGCATCGCCCTGGCCCGCCTCGGACCAGTCGACCACGCCGCTGATCTCGTCACCGTCGACGAACACGTGGGCGACCTGCAGGTCGCCGTGCGTGAACACCGGTGTCCACGGCCGGAGCGCAGCCTCGGCAACCCGGCGGTTGCGCGTGACCACGTCGGCGGGAAGGACGCCGTTCGTGACGAGCCACTCGCATTCGCCGTCGAGCTGCGATGCGATCTCGTCGAGGCTCCGGCCGGGCCATGGCGGCAGCGGCGCGTCGTGCAGCATCCGTGCGGCGGCACCCGCCGCGGCCCACGCCGCCGGCGGCGCGGCCGACGGCTCGCCGAGGCGGCCGAGTGCCGTCCCCGGGAGGGCGGCGAGCGCGAGCACGGGCGGCTTGCGCCACAGGACCTCCGGAGTCGGGACCGGCGCCATGGCCATCGCCTCGACCTCGACGTCGGTGCGCGTCTGATCAGCGTCGATCTTCAGGAACACGCCGCCGACGCGCAGGGTCGCGCGCTCGTGATGGGCGACGACGACCTCGACCTCCTCCACGCCGGCCATTATCGCGGGATGACCACCGACGTCGCCACGGGTTTACCGCGTGCCACTGCGCGGCTGACCGCGTCCCACTGCCCGGCGGCCTCGTGCACGACACCGGCCGCCGACGGGCCGGCACTGCCTCGGTCCGCCGGGCGGCCCGCTCGGCACACCTGGCCTGCTCCGACGCCCGGTGCCGGAGACAGGACAACCTGAATCATTATCGTTTGCACCGTGTGTCCCGCTGGCATCATCAGTAACCCTGCGCGCGGCTGGCTTCGACCTGCGCCTGTACCTTGCCGCCTACAATCCGCATGACGACATACTCGCGGGGCTGGAAGCCCGCCGCTCCGAATCTGAGCGGCTTCGCCGCGACCGGCAGCTTCAGGCATGGCGCCAGGCAACGCCCGCGGAGGATGTGGCGTGAGCGGCCAGGAGGCTGCCGGTGAGCCCGGACTCAACGCTGCCGCCATAGTCACCGCGCTGAACCGTCACCAGGTGCGGTATGTCGTCACCGTCGCGTCTGTAATGGTAGCGGCCGCATGCCCCGCAAAGCGTCAGGCACGAGGCGGCAAGGATCGGCCCGTCCACGCTGAGCGGGAGCAGCCGGGCCGCCGTGCCGTCGACTTTCAGCTATCCGGGACAAGCTCGGCCACGTCGTGGTGAAGCTTGGCCGTCGCCTGATCGAACGTAGCGAGGCGGGACCCATGTACTCGCGCGAGCTGTGCCAGGTAAGCGCCGGTCACCTGACGATGACGAACGATTCCCTGGGTGGGCACATCGGCGTACGGGACATCATCGGGCCAGAATTCATGCCGCGGATCGGCGCTGATGCCGTTGATGACGTCCCGGGCCGCGCTGGCCGACTGGCCTTCACGGATGAGCAGCCGCATCAGGCTGCCCTGGGTGATCGGGCAGGTCGCGAAGTTGCCGCTCAGGCCGATAAACCAGTTCTCAGCGGCAGCATGGTGAACATGATCGTCGACGAGCAGGGCGATGAGCAGGTTCGCGTCGAGAAGGACAGTATCCGTGCCGGCAGCCAGCTCCGCACGCAGCCGGTCAAGGCCGGAGTCGTCACCGCGGCCTTGCGTGGCAGGATAGGAATGCTTCCATCCCCACGACGAACGAGCCGGTCCCCGATGGACACCCGGCGGCACGACGACCCGGTTAGGCGCGGCCGCAGCTTCGCGGCGGCCGCCCGGCGGGGGGTCAGCTGATCTCCGGCTCCACGCCCAGGTGCGGGCCGCCGTCTCCGCCCGGTCCCCGGCCGAGCGTGTCGAGGAAGGTCGCCGCCCAGCGGGCCACGTCGTATTCGCGTACCCGCCGTCGCATGGCGCGCATCCGGCGCCTGGCCTCCTGGGGATTTGTCGTCGCCGCCCGCACGATGGTGTCCTTCAGGCCCTCGATGTCGTGCGGGTTGACCAGGAACGCGCCGGCTAGCTCGTCGGCCGCGCCGGTGAACTCGCTCAGCACGAGCGTGCCGCCTTCGTCGTAGCGGGCGGCCACGTACTCCTTGGCCACCAGGTTCATGCCGTCTCGCAGCGGGGTCACCAGCATGACGTCCGCGGCCAGGTAGAGCGCGGCCATCTCCTCGCGGGGAAAGGACTGGTGCAGGTAATCCACAGGGGAGTAGCCCAAATCCCCATGCTGGCCGTTGATCCGGCCCACGATCACCTCGACCTCGTCGCGGAGCGTCCGGTAGGCCTCGACCCGTTCCCGGCTCGGGCTGGCCACCTGGACGAGGACCACCCGCGGCCCGAGCCGGCCGTCGTTGAGCAGCTCGCCGTAGGCCCGCAAGCGGTGCAGGATGCCCTTGGTGTAGTCGAGCCGGTCCACGCCCAGCAGGACGAGGGCGGGCTCGCCGAGGGCGTGCCGGATTTCCCGCGCGCGTTTCCTGACGTCCTCACGCCGGGCGATCTCGGTCAGGCCGGCCGCGTCGATCGAGATCGGGAACGCGGCCGCCTGGATCTCGCGCGCCCCGCCTGGTTCGTCGACCCGCACGGTCGATCCCTTGGTGGTGAGGCCGACGGCCCGGCGGCAGGCCCGCAGGAAGTTGGTCGCGTCGGCCCGGCGCTGGAAGCCCAGCAAGTCGGCGCCGAGCAGGCCCTGGACCACCTGCCGGCGCCACGGAAGCTGGGCGAAGATCTCGTAGCCGGGGAACGGTATGTGGTTGAAAAAGCCGATCCGGACGTCGCTGCGCAGCTCGCGCAGCATCCGCGGCACCAGCTGGAGCTGGTAGTCGTGGACCCAGACGGTTGCGCCTGGGGCGGCCTGTTCGGCCGCTGCCTGCGCGAACCGCCGGTTGACCGTCACGTACGCGTCCCACCAGCGGCGATGGAACTGAGGCGGGGCGATGACGTCATGGTAGAGCGGCCACAGGGTCGCGTTGCAGAAGCCCTCGTAGTAGTGGCGGACTTCGGCCTCCGAAAGCCCCATCCCGACCAGGTGCAGGCCGTCGGCCTCGAACGGGCCTGGAGCCGGGCCCGCATCGCCCGACCAGCCGATCCATACGCCCCCGGCCTCGCGCATGACGGGTTCCAGGGCGGTCACCAGGCCACCGGGACTCGTCCGCCACTCTTGCTCGCCGTCCGGGCCCTCGACCCGGTCGACCGGCAGTCGGCTCGCGACTACAACGAAGTTGTGCTTTGCGGGCTCGCCTGCGGCACCGGCCGGCTGGCTCATCGGAGACATGTCTACTTCACCTTAACCAATGTCAGCCGATGCGGTCCGTAGTGAAGTGGTGAAGCAGCAACGACGGGTGTCGGACGTCTTAGTTACATGGAGTCTGATGACCTGGCCGGCGCGGCGGCCCTCCGCTGGCCAGTAATGCCGCATGCCGGCGACAGCGCGGCGGCGGCCGTCGGGGCGCTGTACCAGAGCCATGCCGTGGCTCTGATCCGCCTGGCCTACCTCATGCTCGGCGACCGGCCGAGCGCCGAGGACGCGCCTCGGCTACGCTCCCCGGGCGCGTTTCTTCCTCTTGCACATCGACCCAGCTAGCGCCACTCCCGGCGGCCGCGCGTCCCTGCAGGCCCTGCCGGCCGGATTCATCCCGGCCGGCGACACCGTGCACGACATGGCCCTGTCGCCGGACGGCACCTCGCTGGCCGCGGACGTCGGCAGCGTACTCTTCAGTTCCCAGCTTTACGTGTTCAACCTGCTGACCGGGACCAAACGAGCCTGGAGCTTCAAGACCTGCAGCCATTGCTTCCCCGGCAGCGGCGGGCTCGGCTTCGGCGGCGTGAACGTGGACGCGCTGTCCTGGACCGCCGACGGGCGGTACGTCGCGTTCGTCGGGCCCGGCCAGTCGCTGCAGGGGGCAGGCGCGGTCCGGCTCCTCGATACCACCGCTCCGGGCTCGGACCTGCTGGCCGACAGCAAGCTCGTCGCCGGCTGGCCGGGCGGATCCAACGACAGCGGCCCGGACTGGCGCGGCGCGATCATCACGCCCGACGGCCGGACGGTCCTGATCGTCGAGGAGCTCGTGGCGGACCGGCTCACGGGCGGCGTCAGCGTCGGCGAGGCGCTGGTGAAGGTCTCGGCGGCCACCGGCCAGGTGACGGCGACCCTGAACAACCTGAACGTCGTGGGCGAGTACGAGCAGGTGCTGTACACCAACGCCACCGGGGGCGTGCTGGTCGTCAGCTACGCCCGGCCCGGGACGAGCGCGGGGATCCTGCACGGGAGCACCTACACGCCGATCCCGTGGACCCCGCAGACCTCCACCGCCGCCTGGTAACCGGCCCACGCCGCTACAGTGGCGAGGGTGATGGCTGACCAGACCCAGACCCAGGCTCAGACCCAGGCCGCTCCCCGGCTGACGTCGCTGTCGCCCGGCGCGGGTTGCGCGTGCAAGCTGCCGCTAGCCAAGCTGGAGGCGCTGTTCGCCAGCATGGGCGACGGCGTCCCGGCCATGGGCCCCGCCTCGGGCGACCTGCTGATCGGCGCGGCCGAAGGCGACGACGCGGCGGTGCTCCGCCTAGACGACGAGCGCGCGCTGGTGCTGACCACGGACTTCTTCACCCCGATCGTGGACGACCCGGTGGACTGGGGCCGGGTCGCGGCCGCGAACGCGCTGTCCGACGTGTACGCGATGGGCGGCAGGCCGCTGTTCGCGGTCAACCTGGCCGCCTGGCCGGGCGACGGGCTCGACATCGCCATCCTCGGCCAGGTGATGCGCGGCGGCGCGCAGGTGGCCGCCGAAGCCGGGTGCTTCGTGGCGGGAGGGCACACGATCGACGATCCGGTGCCCAAGTACGGCCTGGCCGTGGTGGGGCTGGCCGACCCCGGGCGGCTGATGACCATCGACCGCGCGGCGCCGGGGGACCAGCTGATCCTCACCAAGGCGATCGGCACCGGGGTGATCGCCACGGCGCTCAAGCGCGGCGCCGCCCCAGCCGAGGCGATCCAGGCCGCGGTGGCGTCCATGACCCTGCTCAACGCGGGCGCGAGCCAGGCGGCGCTGGCGGCGGGGGTGCGGGCGGCCACCGACGTGACCGGGTTCGGTCTGCTCGGCCACCTGCACCGGATGCTGGCCGCCAGCGGAGCCGCGGCGCGGATCAACGCCGCCGCGGTCCCCCTGCTGCCGGGCGCCGCGGAGCTGGCCGCGGCCGGCTTCATCTCTGGCGGGACCCGGGCCAACACCGAACGCATGCGCGGCTGGGCGGTCCTGGACGCCGCCATCCCGGCCGAACTGGCCGTGCTGCTGCACGACGCCCAGACCTCCGGCGGCCTGCTGCTGGCCGCGCCGGAGGCCGCGGCGCCCGCGCTGCTGAGCGAGTTGCGGGCGCAGGAACTGCCCGCCGCCCTGATCGGCGAGGTCATCCAGGGTGAAAGCGGACACGTCCACGTGCACCTGGATCGTTCGGCATAACGGTTTTACGCCGGATACCGTGGGGCAGTGACGATGAGGCCGGGTGCGGCGCGGGCGGCGCTGGCCGCCTGCCTGCTCGCGGTGCTGGCCGTATTCGTCGCGGGCCCGGCGAGCGCGCAGACCACGGCGACCACCCCCGTGCGGCACGTCGTCGTCGTCGGGATCTCCGGCCTGCGGTGGAGCGACGTGACCCCGGCCGCCACGCCCACGCTGTGGCGGCTGGCCAGCCAGGGCTCGGTGGGGTCGCTGGTGGACTACGCCGTGCTGCCGCTGACCTGCCCGGCCGACGCCTGGCTCACGCTGAACGCCGGCGCCCGGGCGCAGTCCGACCACACCAACGCCGCCTGCGGGGCGTTCCCCGCGGTGAATCCCGCCGGCTCTGGAGCCGTGGTGCCGGCCATGAGCTCCCTGGAGGCCTACAACAACCAGTTCCACAACAACCCCAGCTGGGGCCTGCTGGCCAAGGGGGTCCCTGGCTGCTCCACCGCCGTCGGCCCGGGCGCCGCGCTGGCGCTCGCTGACAAATCCGGGTACGTCGCCTCCTACCTGCCCTCGGCCGCGGACCTCACCGCGGGGGTGCTGGCCCGCTGCCCGCTGACCGTCGTGGACCTGGGCACGATCGGATATGCCGAACGGTCCCCGGCCCTCGCCTCGGTGGACGCCCAACTCGCCCGGATCGCGGCGGACCTGCCGGCCGGCTCGACGCTGCTCGTCACCGCGCCCGGGGCCACCACCAAGCCGCCGCACCTGCAGCTCGCCCTGGTCGACGGCCCCGGTTACCAGGCCGGCCTGCTGGACGCCGCCTCCACCCGGCAGCCCGGCATGGTGGTGCTCACCGACCTGACCCCGACCGTGCTCGGCTGGCTGGGCGGTGCTGTGTCGGCCAGCACTGGGCCGGCCGATGCGGTGGGCGCGGTCGGCGCGCAGATCACCCGCGGCGACCGGGGGGGCCTTACCTCTACCGTCCGGTCGCTGGTGGGCCGGGACACCGCCGAGCAGGTGTGGCGGTCCTCGCACGAGGAGTTCTTCTGGGCCTACGCGCTGGCCGACGCGGTGGTGCTGGCCGGGATCGGGCTGGCCTTCTGGGGGGCTGCCGAGGCCAAGCGCCGGCGGCGGGCCCAGTGGTGGCGGGTGGCCGGGGTGTTCGCCGCCGCGGTGCCCGCGGGCACGTTCCTGGCCAACCTGGTGCCGTGGTCGCTGTCCGCGCACCCGGCCGCCTGGCTGTACGCGGTCTCGGTGGCGCTGGCCGTCGTCATTGCGCTGGCCGCGCTGGCCGGTCCCTGGCGGCGCGATCCGCTGGCGCCGTTCGGCGTGGTGTGCCTGTTCACGCTGGTCGTGCTGGCTCTCGACGTGATGACCGGGTCGCGGCTGCAGCTGGAGACGCCGTTCGGGCTGTCCGTGCTCGAGGCCGGCCGGTTCTACGGGATAGGCAACGAGGCGCTGGGCATCTACGGCATCACCGGGCTGCTCGGCGCGGCCTGGCTGGCCCTGGTGGCGCTGCGGCGGTACTCGTCGTCCCGGCGGCCCGCCGTGCTCGCCGTGGCCGTGGTGGCGGTGTTCGCGGTGTTCGCCTCCGGCTGGCCCGGGTTCGGCGGCAAGGTAGGCGGCACGATCGCCATGGTGCCGTGCTTCGCGCTGCTGCTCATGGCCGTGGCCGGGATCAGGCTGAACTGGCGCCGGCTGTTGCTTGTCCTCGCCAGCGGGCTGGCGCTGTTCGCGGTGTTCGCGCTGATCAACTACTTCGTGCCGGTCACCGGGAAGTCCGACATCGGGTCGTTCGCGGGCAGTTCGCTGCACGGCCACTCCGGCGGCCTGCTGCTCCGGAAGATCAACTCCAACATCGGGTCGCTCTCGGTCAACGCGTTCAGCCCGCTGATCCCCATCGTGGTCGCGGCGACCGGGCTGATGCTGTGGCGGCCCGCGTGGTTCGGGCTGAAGACCGAGCCGCGGGCGTACGCGGCCGAGCCGCTGATGCGCCCGCTCCTGGGCGTGCTCTGGCTGCTGCCGGTGCTCGGCTGGTTCGCCGACGACTCCGGCGTGATCGTGCCGGCCGCGGTGCTCCCGTTCGTGCTGCCGCTCGGCATCGCCCTACTCGCGGCCGCCGCGTACCACGATCGTCCGGCACGCTATCGTGAGACGACCGTCCCCGTCGCTGGTTCATCCCCGGTTAGCAGAAAGTGACCCGTGCAATACCAGCTCTCCCGCATTATGGCCGGGCCGTTCTTGCACACCATCTGGCGGCCGAAGGTGACCGGTGCCGAGCACGTGCCCGCGTCCGGCGGCGCCATCCTGGCCGGCAACCACCTGTCGGTAGTCGATTCGATCTTCCTGCCGCTGATGCTCGACCGGCCGGTGACGTTCTCGGCCAAGGCCGAGTACTTCACCGCCTCCGGGCCCGCCGCACGGCTGTGGGCCGCCTACCTGAAAGCCACGAACCAGCTGCAGATGGACCGGGAAGGGCCACGGGCCGCGCAGGACACGCTCGAGGCGGCGCTGGCGCTGCTGCAGGCGGGAAACCTGTTCGGCATCTACCCCGAGGGCACCAGGTCCCCGGACGGCCGGCTGTACCGGGGCCGGCCCGGCGTCGGCTGGCTGGCGCTCAAGTCCGGCCTGCCGGTCATCCCGGTCGCCATGTTCGGCACCAGGCGGGTGCTGCCGCCGGGCCGCGTCGTGCCGCGACCCGGGCGGATCGAGATCAGGATCGGCGCGCCGCTCAAGTTCGGCCCTGAGGTCACCGCCGCGCCGCCGGGCAAGGCCAGGCAGCTGATCGCCGAGCAGGTGATGATCGCGATCAGGGAACTGTCCGGCCAGGAGTACGTGCACATGTTCGCCTCCGACCGCAAAGCCGAACTAGCGGCCGCGGCGCGGGCGACTAACGTGCCCCCGCACTCCTAGCCCGCGCCTAGCCCCGCCCGGTCCATCATGAAAACTAGGGTGCGCACTGGGGGCACAGGCCGAACAGCTCCACGGTGTGGCCCACGTCGGTGAAGCCTGCCTCGGCGGCGACTTTTTCGGCCCACTGCTCCACCGCCCGGCCCTCCACCTCCACGCTCCGCCCGCAGTTGCGGCAGGTCAGGTGGTGGTGGTGCACGCTCGTCCCGCACTGCCGGTAGAGCGTCTCGCCGCTGGCGTCGCGGATGGCGTCGATGCTGCCCTGCTCGCTGAGCGCCTGCAGGTGACGGTAGACGGTGGTGAGCCCGACGTGCTCGCCCTTGCGCCGCAGCTCCGCGTGGATCTCCTGGGCGCTGCAGAAGCCGGGCAGGCTCTCCAGCGCGGCCGCCAGGGCCTGCGCCTGCCGGGTCCCGCGCGCCCGGGTGCCCCGGCTGCCCCGCGCCGGCGCGTGCTCCTCAGGAGGCGTCGTCACAGTTCGCACGCTACAACCTCGATGCCGTTCGGCCCAACGTCCGCACGCCCCACCGCGCTCCGCGCTTCCTGTTGATCACGCCCCACCGCGCTCCGCGCTTCCCCTTGATCACGCCTCACCGCGCCCTTCCCTTCCCCTTGATCCTGTGTCAGAAGGCGTCATATCCGGCGCCTTCCGTCACACGATCATGCTAAGCGGCAATCGTGTTGCAGATGAAATTGGGAATCATTATCATTACCATCAAGATGGTGGCATCGGACACGGGAGCGGCGAGGATGCGGAGTGGCTGGCGCGGGCTGACAACGGTCGCGGCGATCGGCGCGGCGACGGGCATGGCGCTGCTGGCGAGCGCCTGTTCCTCCTCCACTGCCGCTGCGTCCGGATCATCCGGCTCAGGCGGCGGCAAGATCGTCGCGGTGGGGGCCGAGAACGAGTACGCGGACGTCATCCAGCAGGTCGGCGGTAAGTACGTCCAGGTCAGCGCCATCATGAGCAACCCGAACACCGACCCGCACACGTTTGAGGCGAGCGCGTCGGTCGCCCGGCTGGTCAGCTCGGCTCAGCTCGTGGTGCAGAACGGCGTCGGCTACGACACGTTCATGAACACGATCGAGAACGCGGCTCCGAGTTCGTCGCGCAAGGTCGTCGTGGTGCAGAACCTGCTCGGCTTGCCGGACGGCACCCCGAACCCGCACCTGTGGTACAAGCCGGGCACCATGTCGGCCGTCGCGAACGCCGTGGCCGCCGACCTGGCCGCCCTCGCACCCGCCCATGCCGCGTATTTCAAGGCCAACGCGAGCGCCTTCATCAGCTCGCTGGCCGCGTGGGACAACGCGATCGCGACGTTCCAGACGAAGTACCCGGGCACGCCGGTGGCGACCACCGAGCCGGTGGCGGACTACCTGCTCCAGGCGGTCGGCGCCGACAACCTCACACCCTGGGCCTTCCAGGCCGACATCATGAACGGCACCGATCCATCGGCCCAGGACGTCGCGGTGGAGCGGAGCCTGTTCACGCAGCACAAGGTGAAGGTGTTTGTCTACAATCAGCAGGTGACGGACTCGCTGACCGAATCGTTCATCACGCTTGCGCAGGCCAATGGCATCCCGGTGGTAGGCGTCTACGAGACGATGCCTGTGCCCGGATACGACTACCAGTCGTGGATGCTGGCCGAGGTCCAGGACCTGCAAAAGGCCGTGGCCAGCAAGATCTCGACCGAGCACCTGTGATGGCGGGCTTGTGATGACTTCAGAACTGCTCCGGCTGGACGGGGTCGGCGTGCGGCTGGGCGGCCGGGAGATCCTCCGAGACGTCTCCTTCACCATCCGCCCCGGCGAGTTCACCGGCCTTATCGGGCCGAACGGGGCGGGCAAGACCACGTTGCTCCGGGTCATCCTCGGCCTGCAGCCGGTTACCCGGGGCTCGGTGCTCATCGACGGTGCGCCGCGGGCGGCCCGCGATTCCTCGATCGGGTACGTGCCGCAGAAGCTGGCCATCGAGCCGGACATGCCGCTGCGGGTCAGGGACGTGGTCTCGCTCGGGATCGACGGGCACAAGTTCGGCATCCGGCTGCCGTCCCGGGCCCGCCGTGAGCTCGTCGCCGACATGCTGGCCGCCGTCGGCGCGCAGCGGTACGCCGACGCGCGGGTAGGCGAGCTGTCCGGCGGCGAGCAGCAGCGGGTCATGATCGCGCACGCCCTGATCAGCCGGCCGCGGCTGCTGCTGCTCGACGAGCCGCTGGCCAACCTGGACATCTCGAGCGAGCAGGGGATCGTCTCGGTGCTGGCCCGGCTGGCCCGGGCCGAGGGGATCGCCGTGCTGCTCTCGGCGCACGACATGAACCCGCTGATGCCGGTGATGGACCGGATCGTCTACGTGGCCGCGGGCCGGGTGGCGGTCGGCCGCACCGACGAGGTGGTCCAGCCCGAGGTCCTGTCCCGCCTGTACGGCCAGCACGTCGACGTGATCCGGGTGCACGGGCGGGTCCTGGTGGTGGCCGCGCCCGAAGGCGTCGACGCCGCCGAGGCCGCGGCCGAAGACGCAAGCGTGGTTCGGTGATCGTGGGTCACCTGCTCAGGTACGTCTTCGAGCCCGGCTTCTTCGGCAGCGGGCCGGTGCACGTCGCCCTGGCCGTCGGGACCGTGATCGCCATCACCTCGGCCGTCGTCGGCGTGTTCACCGTGACGCGCGGTCAGTCGTTCGCCGGCCATTCCCTGGCGGACATCGCCACCACCGGAGGTTCCGGGGCCTTCCTGATCGGCGTCAACCAGTTCTGGGGCTACCTGGCGTTCGGCGCGGGCGCGGCCGCGTTCATGGAGATGATCGGCGTCCAGCGCCGCCGCGGGCGCGACGTGGCCACCGGCGTGGTGCTCGGCGCCGCCCTCGGCCTGGCCGCGATCTTCCTGTACCTGGGCACCCAGGAAAGCTCAACGACCGGCGCGTCGTTCACGATCTTGTTCGGCTCCATGT
>Ga0116221_1002846_pt1 | contig 11249 bp, 11 predicted proteins | sample Sb_taG_5_FD_88965 | JGI IMG/M metagenome (GOLD analysis project Ga0116221, IMG submission 88965) | Peat soil microbial communities from Weissenstadt, Germany - Sb_50d_8_FC metaG | ecosystem: Environmental > Terrestrial > Soil > Wetlands > Peat | place: Germany: Weissenstadt | collected 2010-09-21 | reverse complement strand
GGGTTACGGAAAAAAGAGGATCGTTGATCGCCGCTGACGATTCCTTGCCCTGCGCCAAATCGTGTTCTTCGTGTGGGTCAATTTAAACGAGCGGAAGTGGGCAAATCTTGCCGAGCGCCGAGGAAATGTACTATGCTGATCACGAGCCACCGCACTTCCACGTGCGGTATTCCGGCCAGAAGGCGCTGATCGCGATCGAAACGCTGGCCGTGCTGAGAGGGCGCCTTTCACCTCGGGCACTGGGCTTGGTTACCGAGTGGGCGGCGCTTCACCGTCCGGAGTTGATAGAGGATTGGGCCTTGGCAAGGGCCGAGGCGCAACTCAAGCCCATTGCTCCTCTGGAGTAGACATGTTGAAGGACATCGTTGCTGCAAATGCACTCGGCGATTATCGCCTGCACCTTCGTTTCGAAGACGGCGTTGAGGGTGTGGTCGATCTTGCGCCGCATCTCAGTTTTCGAGGAGTGTTCGAGCCACTGAAAGACCCGGCCTACTTCGCGCGGGTTCGGGTCGACCCGGACCTGGGCTCTGTGGCGTGGCCGAACGGAGCGGACCTTGATCCCGACGTTCTCTACGCACGCCTCAGCGGGACCCCGATCATGCTGGAGCCGGACTTGCATCAATCAAGGTAGCAGCGAGGCACGTGTGAGGCAGCGCCATGGGCGGCGAAAAGCCGGGTGCAGGATGAAATCCTGCCCCATAACGGCAAGGTGAGACCTGCCCACCAGGGCAGGGCTTTCCAGAAGCAGCTCCAATGCCGCCTGCACTCCAAAGAGCCATCCCTCCGCGCGAGGGATTGGAGTATACAGGATTCTGGCGGACTCGTGCACGCTTCCCGCGCATGGCGCGCCTCGGCAGTCGTGGTATCGATGCTGTCGCTCGCCTGCTTGGGCGTTGCCCAAAGTACCATTTCGTCTCCCCGCCAAAATCCAGTCACAACCGAAACCATTAAAATTCTTAATCATTCCTCATTGATTCTAAAGACCCACCCCCTCGCCACGTCCCCAAACTCCACCCCTTACCTATTGACACGGTCTGTCAGTATTGAATTAGGAAGAGAGTTGCGCCTTCCCGTCCTCTTCCCACGGTGATTTTCCGGGCCTGGAAACGTCGCATTCGGGTGGTACTGGAATCCCGTAGTGACCGAGGAAAGCTCGAACGCTTTTTACCGAAATCCCACCCTGGCTCCAAGGTAGATATGAATTCTGTATACACCGATTCTGCCGCCGCGGGTGAGCGGAGCCCGCTCCCATGGCCCGCACCCACCACAAGGGAAGCGTTGTTCTTCCCGCGATGCCACCAGCCTCCGTCTCCCGTCCAACCACCTGGTCCTCGCCAGCCTGCCATACGCCTGGCTTGGAAGGGTACTTGGCCCGACGACTCCCCGGTATACCAAACGAACCTAGTCCCATTTCCGGACACTCGAACACCACTCAACGCGACCCGATCCCACAGCCCACCTCCTCAGCGGAGACCGTCGAAGTCGCGGCGTCGCCCATCGTCGCCCATTGCCAGCCTTGACCTTGGCACCCGCACTGTCGTACCCTTCCCAGTGAGCCTCGATGAACAAGAAGTGGTATAACCTCTTCGTCTCCGTGGACCAGCCGGCCGAGGAACCCGCGGAGACCGATGGCGAGCATGCCCCTGCCAGCGCGGCGCCCACTAGCGCCGCCCAATCCGTTGCCAATATCGCCGCTACCGTCTCCAAAGAGACCAAATTCACCGCGCCGGTGAACAATCCGGCCTCATTCGATGAAATCTACAATGCCGCCGAAATCCGCCCGCCGGCCCATGGATTCACCGTGATGAAGGTGGCGGACATGCTGCGCAGTGAGCACATCCGCAACCTGCCGCGCGATGTCAAGCGCAGCTCCGTTCTGGTGGCCCTCGAGGCCTCCGGCGCGCCCATTCAGGACGTCATCGAAGACGCCGTGAAGCGCGACCGCGCGCTCGACACCTTTGAACGGGTACAGGAGCGCTCGGTAACCGACCTCGAATCCCGTAAGACCAAGGAAAACCAGGAGATCCAGGCCGATATGGACCGCATCGTCGCGGACCACCGGGCCCGCATACAAGCCAACAATGACGAGGTCGCGAAAGAGCGGGAACGGTTCTATGCCTGGCGACTGAAGAAGCAGGAAGAGGAACAAAAGATCTCGGACACCGTATCCTATTTCGTGACCGACAACCCGATCACAACCGGCGGCTCCGCGGCTGCGCCGGCCCCGTCGCGCACCCCCGAGAAGTAGCCGCGGCCGAGATTTGTTGTAGAGGAAGGAGATTGTCATATGTGGAGACGTCTGTCTCGTATGGTCCGCTCGTTCGTAGGGTTCTTTATTTCCGTCGGTGAGAATCCGGAAATCATTCTGGAGCAGAACATCCGGGACATGAACGACCAGGTGCCTCGCATGAACGAGAGCATCGCCATGGTCAAAGCGAACGCCACCCTGTTGGAAAAGGAACAGGACCGTTACCAGAATCAGGTCAATGACTTAACGGCAAAAGTGAAAGCATCGATTCAAGGCGGCCGCGACGACCTCGCGGGCAGCTTTGCCGTGCAGTTGGAGCAGGTTCGCGGCGCGCTGGCCCGAAACCAAGCCCAGCTCCAGACCGCCCATTCCGCCTTGGACAAGGCCCTCGCTGTGAAGAAGGCGTTCATGCTCGAAAAGGAGCGGAAAACGCAGGAAGCCCTCAACGCCATCCGCGATTACCGCCGCGCCCAGTGGCAAAAGAAAGTGGCCGACTCCATGGAATCGTTCGAAGTCGCCGGCATCAGCCAAACCCACGACGAGATGGTCCGCAAGATCGAAGAGCAGACCGCTGTCAACGAAGCCCGCATGGAACTGGCGCTGGGCAACGTGGACCAGCAGAAGATTAAGATTGAAGAAGAGGCCGAGAAGATGCAGGCCAACGAGTTGGTGAAGCAGTTCAAAGCGGAGATGGGCCTGCTTTCTCCGCAGCCGTCTTCCGCGCCCGCGCAAAAGACCATCGGTGGAACAGAAGCGCAAAAAACTGCGTAATCCGGAGTGGAATTGAGCCATGGCTCTGAAAATTGAACGAGGCGGTTGGGTCCTGATTTTCCTCATCGGGCTGGGCCTGGTGGCCTACAGCCTGAACAAGTACGGCATTATCGACATTCCCGGGCTCGGGTCGAAGTCGTCCAGCTCAAGCACGGTGGCGACGAACCCGGGCGCCAAAGTCGATACCACGCAACCGCTGGCGGTTCCCGCCAAGGAATCGAGCGACGTCCGCGTGCGGGTCAACATCTGGGTGGGCTGCGTGGGCGGCCTGGTAGCCAATGGCGGATTGGACACGGTACCCGGGTCCATCTACGCCGAGAAGGGCCTCAAGGTCACCTTCAAGATCATCGACGACTGGACCGAAGGCGCCGCGGCTTTGGCCACCAACAACGTGGATATCATGCTGACCACGGCCGACGTCTGGGCCAAAGACTTCGGTCAGTTCCAGGACAAGGGCGTGAACGCGCGCGCGTTTTACATGGTGGATTGGTCGCGCGGCGCGGATGGCGTCATCGGACGGCAGGGCATCAATAGCATCGAAGACCTCGAGGGCAAGACCGTGGCCTTCGCGCCTTACACGCCTTCGCACTTCCTGCTGTGGAACGGGCTGAAGGAATCGGGCCTCACCACCGAGCAGCGCAACGAGGTCTTCAACAAGGCCGTGCACACCAAGGACGGTATCGAGCCCGCCACACTATTCGCGCAGCAAAAAGTGGATGCCGCGGTGGCCTGGGATCCCGACATGAGCGATGCCGTCGGTAAGCGGGCCGGCTCCAAGAAGATCTACGACACGCGCATTGCCAACAAACTGATCGCCGACGTCCTGGTGGTGAGCGACCGCTTCGCGGCCAGCTCGCCGGGGACCGTGATCAAGTTCATCCAGGGCTGGCTGGAAGGCGTGCAGTTCATTCAGCAGCAGCCCAATCGCGCGTACACGCTCATCGGCACCATCAAGGACTTCAATATTCCCGCCGATCTGGCCAAAACGATGCTCGGTGGCGTGAAGCTCGCGGATTACGCCGACAACGTGGCCTTCTTCGGCACGGCGGGCGCCGACTCCGACTACGCCAACATTTTCAAAATGGCGACGGAGATGTACCGCGAGCTGCGTTTGATCAAGCACGCTTCCGATGCCGAAGCGAGCATGGACCGGAGGTACATCGCGGCCTTGAACGGGAAGTTCTCGACTACGCCGAGCGAGGCCCCGATCACTTACAAGGAGCCGCCGAAATCCGCGGTGCCCATCGCCACTCAGCGGCGGGCCATCTATTTCGAGCCGAATTCCGCGAAGATGGGGCTGGATTCCCGCGCCGTGGTGGACGAGATCGGCGATTTCATGCGGGCCTATGAGAACACCGTGGTGGATATCGACGGCAACACCGATTCCACCGGCTCGCGCGAGCTGAACATGTCGCTCTCCAAGGAGCGTGCCGAGACGGTCAAAAAGTACCTGGTGGACAAGTACCACTTTCCCGCCGAGCGCATGCGCACCGTGGGCAACGGACCCGACAAGCCCCTGGATACCAACGCCACTCCGGAAGGCCGCGAGAAGAACCGGCGAACGGATATCAAGGTGTATCCCAACCCGGCGAAGTCGTGAGCATACAACATCTCCTCGAGATCCGCAGGAGCGTCTCCAAGCGCACCCAGGCGATTCTCGCCCTCGTGGCCTGGGCGCTGTTCGTGCTGATCTGGTACTTGCTGACGCGCTTCAAGCTGGTGAACCAATTCGCCGTGCCGGAGCCCATGGGAGTGGTGCGGGCCTTCGTTCGTCTGTGGACCGAATACGACCTTGCGTCCAACGTCTTCCACAGTTGGTGGCGGATTGCGCAGGCCTTCTTCTGGTCGGCCGTGGTGGCCATTCCGTTGGGCATCCTGATGGGCGGTTTCAAGTGGCTGCACGATTTGGTAAATCCGATCGCCGAACCCATGCGCTCCATGCCCATCACGGCCTTCCTGCCGGCGTTCATCGGGCTTTTCGGCATGGACGAGACGATGAAGATCGCCTTCCTGTGGTTCGGCATGTTCTTCTACCTGCTGGCCTTGGTGGTGGAAGAGGCCAACCGGGTGGACAACTCGCTGATTGAGACGGCCCTCACGCTGGGCGCGGGGCGCGCGCAGGTTCTGTGGCTGATGTTCCGCGCGGCCTTTCCTTCGATTTTCGGATCGTTCCGCATCCTCTACGATATCGGCTGGACCTACGTGATCCTGGCCGAAATGGTGAACGCCCGGAAGGGCGTAGGTTACATGGTGGAGGCGGCGCGAAAGGTACTGGACATGGAACGGGTTTACGCCGGCATCATCGCCATCGGCATCGCGGCGTTTCTGTTCCGTTACATGCTGACGCTGGCGGAGCGCTGGCTGTTCCCGTGGCGGGTAACAGTGCAAGTGTCCCACCCCCCGGTGGCCGTGATGACCGCCAAGGCGCACAGTCATGCTAAGTGACAAAGCCGCCAGAATCGCCCTGCGCAACGTCTCGCGGAGCTTCGTATCTCCGGCCGGTGAAATCATCCAGGCCATCCACGATATCAACTTCGCGGTGGAAGACCTCTACTCCTCCGAGGGCAAAGACATCGGCGAATTTCGCGTGCTGCTGGGACCTTCGGGCTGCGGCAAGTCCACCATCCTCCGCCTGATCGCCGGCCTCGACCAGCCCGACACCGGCGAAGTCCTGGTAGGCGGCAAGCCCGTCACGGGGCCGGGCCGCGATCGCGGCATGGTCTTTCAGAAATACACCTCGTTCCCCTGGCTCACCATCGCGCAGAACGTCGAATATGGGATGAAGATCAACGGCGTTCCCCAGGCCGAGCGGGAAAAGACCGCGGCCCGCCTCATCCAGGAGACCGGCCTTGCCGGGTTCGAGAAATCCTACCCCGATACCCTCTCCGGCGGCATGCAGCAGCGCGTGGCCATCGCCCGCACGCTGGCGCTCCGCCCCGGCGTCATCCTCATGGACGAGCCCTTCGGCGCCCTCGACGCCCAGACCCGCGGCGACATGCAGGAACTCCTGCTCAGCATCTGGTCCGAGACCGCCAGCACCATCCTGTTCGTCACCCACGACGTGGACGAGGCCATCTACCTCGCCGACCACATTTTTGTCTTGTGCGCGCGACCCGGTACAATTATTGAGGATGTGCCTGTGCCCTTTGGCCGGCCGCGCGACCCCTCGATGAAGCAGCGAAGCGAGTTTCACGAGTTGCAGCAGCACGTGCTCTCCTGTCTGCGCCGGTCATCGGGCCCGGGCCAGGTTCGAGTGAGCGTGTAAATGGCCGAGGACAAGAACGGCGGCGAGATCAACTATCTCAAGGAAGCCTTCCACTGGCAGTACAACAAGATTGCTCTGGTGGGGGCCGCGGCCTTCGCGGTGGTCTCTGTCAGTGCGCTGCCTTTGCTCCTCGGCGCCGGCCTGGAGCTGATCTACCTCAGCACCATCCCCAACAACAGCCGCTTCCAGAGGCTGATTCGCTCCCGCAAGTACGAGCAGGAAAAGCTCGAGCGGCAGCAGAGTCTCAGCGCGCTGTTCTACGAGTTGCCCAAGGAAATGCAGGCTCGCTATGCCTCCCTCGACAGCATCTGCAAGGGCATCCGCGCCAACTACACGCGGCTTACCTCCACCTCCCAGATGTTCGTCGACCAGATGGAAGCCAAGCTCGAAGGGCTGTCGCAATCCTACATCCGCCTCCTCAACTCGGCGTTCCATCATCGCGAGTACCTGCGCGCCACCAATCCCGATGTCATCAAGAAGGAGTGCGCGCAGCTACAAAAAGACCTGGACACCGACCCGCCCAAGGTGCAGGAGATCAACCGCAAGCGCATCGAGATCCTGGGCAAGCGCGTCGAAAAATACGAGAAGGTGAAGGAAAACTGCGAGGTGATCGACGCGCAGTGCGCCGCCGTCGAGGACGTGCTGCAATTGATCCGCGACCAGTCCGTCACCATGCACGACCCGCAGCAGATCAGCGACCATCTGGACAACCTGGTGAAAGACGTGGAGCAGACCGAAGAGACCGTCCGCCAGGTGGAATCGATCTTCGACATTTCCCCGCTCGCGGCCCCGGAATTCGATACCGGCCCGGTGTCGCGCAATCGCGTCCGGGGCTGATCACTCCTCCAGGAAGCCTGCTTTGAACAGTGGGCGTCCGGCCAGGGCTGTGTGGAACGCGTAAGCGGCCAAGGCCAACACGGCGCCGATGGCAACCAGCATGCTGCCCGCATACCAGGCGGAAAAATCCGTAGTCATGGGGCAGGTGGAAAGTATCAAGCCGGCTATGACGTTCACGACCAGCGCGAGCACTCCGAACCTGACGAGTAGAAAGAGCGCCTCCAACGCCAGCAGTACGCCGAAAACTGCGCCGAGGGGTACGTTGGCGCTGGGCAAGCCCCAGAAGACGCCGCTCACCAAAACGAATACGGCAGTTCCCAGCCAATGTCTCCGTGATGCGACGCGAGACAGAAAGAAGAGGAAGAAGAGAAAGAGTCCTATTCCGATGGCGAAACGCACCATCACCAGCAGTGTGCCGGCCATCGGACGGGCGCCCTCCACCCAAGTCAGAACCAGGGTATCCGGTCCGTGTTGGGGCGAGCCATACGGCTCGACGAGTAGATTCTCGGCAAAAAACGCTATCGAGACGAGGATCCCGGCAGCCACGCCGACCAACGCGTGCCCTCCCACCAGGGGATCACGCACGCCGCCCGCCAACAGACGCGTCCACGTGATGATGCTCTCCGGCCAGCGGCGTCTGACGTACGGTTCCAGAGCCAGGTAAAGGACGCCGAAGACGCACGCCGTGAACAGGGCCGCGCTCAGACCCAGGATAAAACTGCCGTATTCGCTCGATGCCGCATGGTGTTTGGCTCTGGACGCCCACTCCAACAGCGAAAGCCCCATCACGAAGAGCGCCAGCCGGAACGCCCCCCGTCCGTCTCCCCTTCCCAGACGGTAGTTCCGCGCGGCCAGGAGGGTTGCAACGATAAAGAGGCTCGACGTCAACGAGATGTTCACCCAGAAAGAGGTCTTTTCTTGCGAAGAAGGGGTGTACTGCCCGGCCGCGACGTAGGCTTCCCGCCACGGCTGGAGCAACAGAAAGAAGGCAGGCCGCCCCTTCCACGACGCGGCTTCGATCCGCAGCGGTATCTCGGGAGCATGGGCATATGTCCCGGTCCACGCCACGCGCGTATCGAAGGCTACGGGGAGCGCCAGCTTCGGCTTGATCGGCACGAGGCGCGCAGGGTCGAGACCGGCCGCAGCGAGCAGCGCACCCCAGTCTGCCGGTGGAGGAGGCGTGTCGAGAGCTTCGTCGGAGATTGGGGGAGCCGCGGACAGAGAGAGCAACCTTCCGTCGGGGTCGAGAATGACCCGAACGGCGCCGGGGGCCTCCGGATTGGGATCAATTTCTGTTACGACGCCGTCCGCGGACTGGGGGACCAGCGCTCGCGGACCCTACCGATACCAAAAAAAGACGGCCGGTGGTTGGCCGGTGGCCAGGAGCGCGCGAAGCGCGGCCGGCTTCTCCCGGCTCTGCACATAGCGCAGGCACTCCCAATCCAGATTGAAACCGAAGGCGGAATCGGCCGGCCGCTCGGTGAAGCCGAATTGGTGGATCCATTCGCGAGACTTGGCCGCCAACACCTCGCCCGATTTGTCGAACGGAATTTTCCGCAGCAGATTCGCACGGTCACCCACCACCACTACCCCAACCAGCCCGGCCAGTATGCAGACCAGGCAGACCATGGCCGTGCGAACCGAGATGCACTGCTTGCCGCCGGCGGCTGCGACCATATCCGGCGACGGCGTTTCCCCGGCGGCCAGCGCGGCAGCCAGTAGGTCGCCGCCCGGCAGCGCCGCCGCCACCGCCAGCGCCGAGGACGGCCGGTTCCGCGGGTCGTCCTCCAGACACCGCTGGATCACCCGCTCGACTGCGGGATCGGCGTCCTTCACCAGCGAGGAAACACCCGGGGGCGCGGCGCCACGCGTGCGGTCGCGAAACGCCTGTTTGCCGGTGAACATTTCGTACAGCACCAGCCCCAGCGAATAGATGTCGCTTTGCGCCGACACTTCTCTGCCCGCGATCTGCTCCGGCGCCATATACGCCGGCGTGCCGTTGCGGATCTCGCCTCCTTCCACCTGGCCGGCCATGCCTGCCAGTCCGAAATCCGTAATCAGTACGTGGCCGCGCCCGTCGATCATGACATTGCCCGGCTTCAGATCGCGATGCAGGACGCCCTTGTCGTGCGCCGCCGCGAGGCCCGCGCAGAGGCGGCGTCCGATTTCGAGCGCCTTATCGCCGGGGAGGCGGCCGATTCGCCGCAGCAGGGAGCCGAGATCTTCGCCGTCCACGTACTCCATCGAGATGAAGACCAGGCCCTCGGCTTCGCCGATGTCGTACACGCGGCAGACATTGGGGTGCGATACTTGCCGCGCGACGCGCACTTCGTTGTGGAATCGCGCCAGGGCCTGCGGAGTGATGGCCGTTCTCTCCGGCAGAAACTTCAGCGCCACCGCCTGTCCCAGCTTGACGTCGTTGGCGCGATAGACCTCGCCCATGCCGCCGCGCCCCACCAGGCCGATCACTTTGTAGCGTCCCGCCAGCAGCGTTCCCGCCGGAAATCGCCCTTCATCGATCGAGCCGCTGGATGCCGGCGCCGCCTTCGCCGGAATCGCCACCGTGGACGCCGAGGATACCGGCGAGTCCAACCGCACCGCGGCCCCGCAAGCCGCGCAAAAACGGCTCGCCGCGGGGATATCGGTGGAGCAACTCGGGCACCGCATGTGTTAGCGCGAGTATACTCCAGAATTCCAGATCTTAGTAATTTCCATTGTTCATGGTAAATTTGGAAATGTGGTGAAACACGGTCTCAAGGCCGACGTTGAAGTCAAGGTCGCTGACGAAGTCTGGATCGCGATGGCCCTGCTGCACCGCGAACAGCCTGATAGGGAAGACTTCACGGTAAAAGAGATCATTAGCCGCGCAAAAAGCGAGAAGATCACCGACGAATTACGGAAGGGCGTCAGCCCGCACGCTTACCAGCACTGCGTTGCCAATCTGCCGCCGAATTCCGACCAATACCGGATGCTCTACGCCACGGGCGAGAACACTCGCCGCCTGTATCGCGAAGGTGACGCGACATATCCGAAACGCAGGGGGAAGATCACCCCGGAGCCGCAGGCCGTTCCGGCCCACTACCAATATCTGTTGGACTGGTATCGCAACGAATACGCGTCCCCGAAGCAAGACACGTGACTACGCGGCATCTTTGAAATGATCGGGGCCGGGAGGGAAGACTTTGCCGGCGTGGACCCGGACGAGTACGTCCGCCAACTTCGCGAGGGGTGAGTGCAGTTGACGCCTTTTGGCCGTCAGGCGGCTCGCATCTGCGCAAAACTCCGCCGCGAGCGGACGATACGCCCTCCCGATGCGATTCAGCTTTCCTGTGCGGCGGCGGCCCGGTCCAACCTCTTCATCACGAACCATGCACGCTTGAGCCGGATGAATGTAGCGGCCATTGACTTCATCGTCCCGCTCCAGCAGGTGTTTCTTTGAGTGGGACAGGCCTGCGCGCCACCCGCTACAATTGATCTCTGGCCACCGCCAGCACTCCGCACGAAGCGCTTCCCTCCTGGACGCAGGAGCTTTCCGAAAAATGCTGAGTCCGCGGATGCTCCTTGCGGCTGCGCCGGCCAGGCGCAGCCCCCTCGGAGCCAAACTGGAATGGAAGCGCTGCTCTCAGCGGAAGTTCTCCACCAGCATCAGGTCGTTGACAGGGGAGCCCGCCCTGGAATACAGAATCGTGCGGCCGTCCCGAGAGACCGTGAGACCCTGCCCAACATCGCCGAGATTTCGGGCGACGGTAGTGGATCTGCCGCTGGCCAAATCGTAGAACTGGAGCCGTGTCTCGTCTGAAGGCTGGTCGATATAGTAAATGCCTTTGTCGAACACGGTGAACGCAAACTGAACGACTCCTTCCAGCACCTTGATGGGCCGGCCGCCGGAGGCCGGAAGGCGCCACAACGCACTCGGCGTGCCCGCGGTCTGCGTGTAATAGATGTAGGCACCATCCGGCGACTCAAAGGCTACGATCCCGGTGTCGTGTGTGACCTGGACTGCCTCCAGTGATTACGTAAAGTCAGAGTCGGCTGGCATCGAAGCCCCTTTATCTTGAGCGCCTTCCGGGGTGGTCGCCTGCTCAGGGCATTTTTGCAAATCTCAAATAGTCCTTGACTTAAGCCATT
>Ga0116221_1002843_pt1 | contig 11251 bp, 9 predicted proteins | sample Sb_taG_5_FD_88965 | JGI IMG/M metagenome (GOLD analysis project Ga0116221, IMG submission 88965) | Peat soil microbial communities from Weissenstadt, Germany - Sb_50d_8_FC metaG | ecosystem: Environmental > Terrestrial > Soil > Wetlands > Peat | place: Germany: Weissenstadt | collected 2010-09-21 | reverse complement strand
TATCGCAGTTATGCGCTTTCACTGATACGCCACTTCTTCAAGCAGGAGGGTGTCGATTTGTTTATCGACACCAGCGTCAACGCGAAAGCGGTCGCTCCTCACGAAATATTCCGCGCTCAGCGGGTGCCGGTCGGAGAGTGGGATCAGACTGCCTTCTGGATCACGAACAATCAGAGATTTGTCGAAAGCTTCCTGTCGAGGAAAGGCTTGCCTTTCGCCAAGTCGTTATCGTATCCGCTGTCGGCGGGGCTGCAACTGAAGCATGCGGTATCCGACGGCAACATGCGCAACCATCGGAATGGCATCGAGGTGGTTCCGTGCACTGCGTTCGACGAACGCTTTGACAATTTCTGGCGAGACCTGCGAGAGAGTCGTCCGCACATGCTGCTGGCCACACGATCCCGGGAGGTGCTGGACTGGCATTTCGGCCGCGCTCTGGCACAAAATCGAGCCTGGGCGTTGACTGTCAGCAACGGCTCGCGAATTACCGCCTACGCCATCCTCTATCGCCAGGACAACGAGGCGCACGGCCTCAAGCGCATGAAACTGGCGGATTATCAATCGTTGGATGGAAATCCCGAACTGCTGGCGCCGATCCTGTTTCGTGCCCTGGAACAATGCCGCAATCAGGACATCCACGTGCTGGAGTTGAGCGGCCTCTCTCCTCAAAAACAGCGTATCGCCGATCAGCTAAAACCCCACCGGCGCGGATTGTGCGCCTGGCGCTTTTTCTACAAAGCGAAAGATGAAGCACTCGCGCAGAGGCTGAGGGATTCCAAGGTTTGGGATCCTTGTTGCTTCGATGGTGACGCAAGTCTCTAGCAGAAAACACCAATGACACAGGACATGCAAAAGCCCACGGGCGGATTGAGAATATTTTCGACTGCCCCTCAATCCCGTGTGGTCGACCGCGATTTATTCGTTCGTAATTTGATCGAAATCGCGCAGTGGAGCCAGCAAGCGGGATGCGAAGGCATCCTCATCTACACCGACAACTCTCTGGTCGATCCCTGGCTCGTGGCCCAGATCATCATCGAGAACACCACAACCCTGTGCCCGCTCGTTGCTATCCAGCCGGTTTACATGCACCCGTACACGGTCGCGAAGATGGTCGCCTCGCTGGGCCACCTTTATGGCCGCCGAATTTATCTGAACATGCTGGCGGGCGGATTCAAGAACGATTTGGCGTCCCTGCATGACTCGACCCCGCACGATAAGCGCTACGCGCGGCTGGTCGAATACACAACCATCATCCAGGAATTGCTCCGCGGTTCTGGCCCGGTGACCTACAACGGGGAATTTTACTCGGTAGACAAACTGCGCATGACGCCGCCTCTGGATTCCAGCCTTTTTCCCGGCGTCATTGTTTCCGGATCATCCGAGGCTGGCTTGGCCGCAGCGACCGCTCTGGGCGCCATCGCCATGAAATACCCGCAATCCACCCAGCAGGAAGCCCAGAACCAAAACACCGGAGAGGCGGGCATCCGCGTAGGCATCGTTGCGCGTGAGACCGAGACCGAGGCATGGGAGCTTGCTCACACTCGTTTTCCCGGAGACCGGAAAGGCCAGCTCACTCATCAGTTGGCCATGAAGACATCGGATTCGCAATGGCACAAGCAGTTGTCGCAACTGGCGGAAGAATCGAAATCCAATAACGGCAGCCCCTATTGGCTCTGGCCGTTCGAGAACTACAACACGTTTTGTCCTTACCTCGTGGGAAGCTACGAACAGGTCGCGGTGGAACTAGGGAAGTACATGGCGCAAGGTTTCCGTACTTTCATTTTGGATATCCCCACCGCTGCTGACGAGCTTCAGCACACCAACATCGCGTTCGCCCGCGCTCAACAGATGGTTTCCAAATGACGCGGCTTTTACAGAATTGGGTATCGGAGCAGGCGGAACGCAGGCCCGACGCCGTCGCCGTTGTCCTGCGCGACCAGACTCTGACCTACTGCGAACTGGAGCAGCGCACCAATCAGCTTGCCAGATTGCTGAAAGCCGCTGGCTGCCAGCGAGGCGAGCGCGTTGCTTTCGCGATTCCGAAATCTCCCACCGCGCTCGTGGCCATGCTCGGCATCCTCAAAGCGGATTGCGTACACGTCCCCATTGACACCGCCAGTCCCGCTGCCCGAATCGAGAAGATCCTGCAGTCGAGCCAGCCGCGTTGCGTTCTGGCTACCGGCGCCTCTACTAAGTTAGTCGATGAACTGACGGCCAACTACAGCTTTCCGCAACTGGCCGGCGTGGGCTGGATGGACCCGTCACCTCCGCAGAGCGAAAACTTTGTTCCCATTTTCAATGGCACAGACCTGAACAATTATTCGACCGCCTCCCTCGCCTGCGAAAACGCTTCCACCGACGCTGCCCACATCCTCTACACCTCAGGTTCGACGGGCGATCCCAAGGGCGTCGTCATTACGCACGCCAACGTGATTCATTTTGTGGAATGGGCCACACGCTACTTTGGCATGGATTCGTCCGATCTCGTCTCCGGCCATCCTCCTCTGCATTTCGATCTCGCAACCTTCGATGTGTTTGGTGCCTTTTCCGTGGGAGCGCAACTCCATTTGGTGCCTCCGGATTTGCCTCCGATGCCGAATGAGATCGCCGACTTCATCCGGCGTTCCGAGCTGACCCAGTGGTTCTCCGTGCCTTCGGTACTGCATTTCATGGCGAAGTTCGACGTCGTAAAGTTCCACGACTTCCCTTCCCTCAAACGTCTGCTGTGGTGTGGCGAAGTGTTTCCCACGCCCGCGCTGCGATACTGGATGCAGCGGCTCCCCTCGGTCACCTTCACCAACCTTTACGGCCCTACCGAAACCACCATTGCGAGCAGCTACTACACCATTCCGAGTTGTCCGACCGATGACACCGTTCCCATTCCGATCGGCACTGCCTGCGACGGCGAGGAACTGTTGGTTCTGGACGAGCAGCTTCGCCCTGCACCAGCGGGCGCAGTCGGAAACCTTTACATCCGCGGCGCTGGACTCAGCCCAGGTTATTGGCGGGACCCGACAAAGACTGCCCAAGCGTTCGTGCCGTATGGTTCCGACGGTCACGACCGAATCTACAAAACCGGCGACCTGGCGCGCATCGATCCCGATGGCCTGGTGAATTTCATGGGCCGCTCGGATTCTCAAATCAAGAGCCGTGGCTACCGCATCGAACTTGGTGAGGTCGAGGCAGCCTTGAACTCGCTGGAAGAATTGCGGGAATGCGCCGTCGTCGCCGTTCCCACGGAAGGCTTCGAAGGCACGCTCATTTGTTCCGCCTATGTTCCTCGCAATGCGGAAACGACGAGCACGACCATTCGCACCAAGCTGAACCGGTCGCTGCCTTCATACATGCTTCCGGCGCGTTGGATGTGCCTGGCCCAACTCCCGAAAAACGCGAATGGCAAAATCGACCGTCGCCGGATTCGCGAACTGTTCGCGGAACAGATCGCCAGCGAACTCCCCCCACCGCCGGCAACCCCGCAAACGCGCGCCACATCTGGCACCGGCGACTGACCGAAATCGTTCCCCCGCTCAAGTAAGCTAAAATTTTAAGAAAAATGTCCCCCAGAACTGACAAGGGAATGGTCTCGGCATGAGCGCAATAAAAGATCGAGTCAACACTTCAGAGAAATGACAGCTTACTCATCTAGTAACCCAAGCCCGCTCCGCAAAACCTTTCGCTGGCTAGGATGGATCGTCCTCGGCTTATTGCTCGTTGAAGTCGGTCTTCGTTTGGCTCACGTGGGTTATCCCACCGGCGGCAAGGAATTATTTTTTACCTGGGATCCTCACACTGGGATCGCGCCGCGGCCCGGCGCCCAAGGCTGGTGGCACACCTCTGAATACGATGTCCCGGTGCACATCAACAGTCAGGGCTTGCGCGACCGTGAACACTCGCTGCAAAAGCCGCCCAACACTTTTCGCATCTCCGTCCTCGGCGACTCCTTCACCGAAGCATTACAAGTACCGATGGAGAAAGATGACTCCGCCGTCCTTGAGCGCGAGCTCGCAAGCTGTCCTGCCGTGCACGGCCAAACTGTCGAGGTAACGAATTTTGGCGTGAACAGTTTCACTACCGCGCAACAGCTTCTGCGACTCCGCGAAAAAGTCTGGCAATACTCTCCCGACCTGGTGCAGCTGAATTTCGACACCGGCAACAACGTCTACAAAAATTCCCGCGCCCTGCAGCAGGACCCCTACCGCCCTTACTTCATCGAGAAGGACGGCAAACTAGTGCTAGACGATTCTTTCTCTAACGCGTCAGGGGTTCAGGCCCGCTGGCTATTCAACGAATTTGCTTCCTGGTCGATCCAGCATTCCCACCTGCTGCAAGTGATCGCCGCGGGCACGAATTACCTTCGAGAGGGCAACATCGAAGGCCTGACCTCGACAGGGATGGGGCTCGAGCCCGCTCTCTACCGCGCACCGGACAGCCCAGCCTGGCAGGACGCATGGCACATCACCGAAGACTTGATCGTGCAGATCCACGATGAAGTTGTCGCGAAAGGCGCCAAGTTCCTGCTGGTGACGCTGAGCAGCAGCATTCAGGCGGATCCCAATCCGGCCCTGCGTCAGGCTTTCATTGATCGCGCCCGCGCCACCGACCTTTTTTATCCCGATCACCGGCTCGAACAATTCGCGACGTCTCACGGAATCGCCGTCCTTACTCTGGCGCCGTATCTCCAGAAGTACGCCCAGGAACACAACGTCTATTTGCACGGCTCGCGTGCGGAACATCAGGGACTTCTGAATGAACTCGGCCACCAGCTCGCCGGCCAACAGATGGCACAAAAGATTTGCTCCGACATTCTTTCTGGCTCGCCTCCGCCCATGATTGCCGCGGACGCAGCGCATTAACGAAAAGTGAACTCTCCGAAAACAGTCCGCCTCGGCATACCTCGATGAACATCGTCGTGGCCGCTCAGGAGATGGCCGGGCTGCAAGTGCTCAAGGAATTGGCTCGCGGGAGCCATCGCGTGGTCGCCGTCCTCACCTCGCCTCCCGAGGCTTCGCAAGACGGGCGCTCGAATCTCTGGAATGCAGCCAATGATCTTGGATTTGAGACATTCCCCGCGAAACTCGTGCAAGACCCGACTCTGGGCGACATGCTCCGCTCGGAGCATGCTGACATTCTTCTCAACGTGCACTCGCTCTACATCATTCACCCTAGCGTGCTGGCGGCGCCTCGGCTGGGAGCCTTCAATCTGCATCCGGGGCCGCTTCCCCGTTACGCTGGGTTGAACTCGGTGAGCTGGGCCATCTTTCGCGGCGAGAAAGAACACGGCGTGACCATTCACAAAATGGAACCGGAAATCGACACCGGCGACATCGTGTACCAGGAGATTTTTCCCATCGCAGACGAAGACACAGCGCTAGCAGTTAGCTTTAAGTGCACGCAAAGAGGCGTGGCCCTCATGCTCCGCTTGCTCGAGACCGTTTCCTCTGCGCCCGATGCCCTGCCGCTCGTAGCCCAGGATCTCAGCCGCCGGGAATACTTTGGCAAAGTTGCTCCCAACGGTGGTTGGATTAGCTGGACCGCTTCCGCGGAACGTGTCGTAAATCTGGTTCGCGCCTGCGATTACTTTCCCTTCCGCTCGCCCTGGGGCGAGGCAATGACCAGGCTGGGGCAGAATGAACTCGGAGTCGCCAAGGCGTCCCGCACCGGCCTGGCATCGCATGCCGAGCCCGGAACCGTGGGCGAGGTTTCAGGTTCAGGCGCGTTCGTCGCTGCCGCGGACGAATGGGTTCTGGTCAAGAAATTGAAGCTTGGGGACAAGTATCTTGCTGCCGTCGATCTGCTCAAGTCCGGCGACCGGCTTGAGCCTTCCCGTCAGCCCACTGTGGGTGTAACCAACTATGCCTGATCCTGATTATCAGCAAATTCAAACCCAGCTTACCGGCTTGCTGGCCGAAAAGCTCAACGTGGAAGTTGCGTCCGAAGATGCCGACCTGTTTGAGAGTGGCGCGCTCGACTCGCAAAAATTTGTCGAACTCCTGTTGCACATTGAACAGCAGTTTGGCACTCACACCACGATTGAGGATTTTGAAATCGAGAATTTCCGCAGCGTCGGTCGAATCGCTGCCTTGATACTCAAGCACAAAAATGCCGCCTGCGATGCCGGGACTGCGACCGTACAGCATCGCTAGAGACTTATGCCACCGAGAACGACGAACTTCGTACCCTCTCCGCGTCACAAAAAAACGCCGCTCCGGCAATTGCAGAGCGGCGATTCGTTTTCAGGTAAACCTCCGGCAGCTTTACTTCTGCACTTGGTCGGCCTGATGCAACTGCTCAAGAGCCTCGTCAATGCTCTTCAACGCCTTGTTCTTGTGTCCTTCGAAATCGTTGGCCGCGTGTTGCCGCAGGATTTCCTTGGTCGCCTCCAGGTGATTGATCGCTTTCACGATCGCAGGATGGTCATTGCTGGCCTTGGCTCCCATCGTGCCCTTTTGGGGAGCGGCCATGGCTCCGCCCTGCGCCTGCGCTATAACTTGTGGAACCGATAACGTAAGCACCACCAGCGCAGCCATCACGAAACGAATTAGTTTATTGTTCATTTCAGTTTCCTCTCCTCTATTTGAATTTAATGGTCTCAGGAAAAATTGAGCCGATTCTATCTACTGGACCGCTGAGGCGTCAACTGGGCCGATATTTCGCTAGTGGCTCAATTTGATTGCCATCCCGAGCAAGCGTTTTTGCGCAGCGAGGGATCTGGGCGAGCCGCGCGATGCGTCGCGTCCTCTGCGACGCTATAATCGCATGCCTGGCTCGCTTCCTTATCGAACTGACCACTACCGATATTTCATGCCCAGTAACCGACTCACGGTGGATAAACACAGCACCCGGGTAAGAGTTGTGCTCTCATATCCGTAATTCCTCGAAAGTCTGTGCAAAAGAATGCACATCGACTATCAGAGTCTCTTCCTCTAGGCTGTGCTCCAGCAAGCCGATTCGGCGCAAGCGATTGAAGCAACAACCCTTTACTACCGTAGCGCATCTATGTCGCCAAGAAGCTTTATTGGCCCGGCAGATGCGGCGAAAGTAGAACGGAAAACCAGGCAGGATCTCTCGCCCGTTGAACATCAACCTTGAACCGAGGCGGCGAAACCGCCGTGGATGGGCTGTACGTGCGTTGTTTGCCAGACTTCCATTTGACAACCCACAGCCTGAACAATTATTGTGATTTTCAATCCCGGCTCCCGTATCTATGTCTCCCGCTTACGTGAGTCTCATTGAGGTGCACGCCAATGCCAGTTCTTCAAAGTCCTCGTAGTTCCCTTGTCCAAACTAGAAATGTCCAAAATATGAACGCCCAAAATACAAACGTCCGAAATACAAATCGGGTCCAGTCAGGCATGATCGCAGTTCTTGCTCTTATGTTGATGGCGCTCCCGGCCAGCGCCCAAAACAAAATCAGCACGGTCGCGGGTGGAGGCTTCAATTCCAACCTCAACGCCGACCTTCCTGGTCCAACTGCGGTGGTCGAAGACCTTAGCGGGAATATTTACGTTGCAGCCCCAACCTCGCAGTATGTCTATGAATGGGCCAAGACTACGAACACCGTAAGCGTGTTTGCGGGCGTGGGCTACATTTCGTATCACCACATCACGCAAAAGGCAACCATTGATCCTTTGTGGTCGCCCTCCGGGCTGGCCAGAGATTCCCAGGGCAACATCTACATCGCCGACGCCGGTAACAATGCCATCCGCAAAGTCGACACCAGCGGGAACATGTCAACTGTGGCCGGAACCAGCAAACCGTGTCCCCAGGCCGCATGCGGCGATGGTGGGCTGGCCACGGGCGCCAAACTCAACGGGCCTCAGGGTGTTGTCGTGGATCATTCCGGAAACATCTACATCGCGGATACCGGAGATAATCGTATTCGCTGCGTCGTCGGTGTTGCCCGCGGTTGCGGAGCTGGTGCGAATGTCAGCATCGGCACCATCCTCAATTTCGCCGGCAATCCTACGCAGTCCTGCACCACTTCTACCGATCCCTGCGGCGACGGCGGAAAGGCAAAAGCGGCATTTCTGAACACGCCGACCGGCATTGCGCTGGACAAGAACGGAAATGTGTACATCGCGGATAGTCAGGACCACAGGATCCGCGAAGTTTCAAAGACCATCATCAATACCATCGCTGGCACTGGTGTCAGGTGCCCCAGCGGAACCAATGCTTGCGGCGACGCCGGACCGGCCATCTCGGCCGAACTGGCCGCCCCGCGCGCCGTTTCCGTCGATAGCTCCCTCAACGTGTACATCGCCGATACCCGCGACCACCGCATTCGCGTCGTGAACGGAACCACCATCAACGCTTTTGCCGGTACTGGCAAAGCCGGCTTTTCGGGCGACACTGGCGCTCCGCTGAGCGCCGAACTGACCGCGCCCAACGGCGTGTACATCGACCCCGCCGGCATCGTTTTCATCTCCGACACTGGCAACCAGCGAATTCGTACGGTGACGGGAGGAACGTCCGGCACTATCAACACTTTCATGGGTGGCGGCAACGGCCAGGACGGCCAGACAGCCGTGAACTATCCACCCACGGCGACCACTCCAATCCTGGCTGAGCCTTATCAGGTCGCGGTTGATTCTTCCAATAACTTCTACATTGCCGACACCGCGAACAATCGCATCCGCGTGGTCAATACTCAAAGCAGCGCCATCACCGTCGCCGGTGTGCTGATTCAACCAGGCACCATCCAGACCGTGGCCGGAACCGGCAACCTCGGATACACCGGAGACAACGGAGACAACGGCCCGGCTTTGAGCGCCACCATGAATTCACCTTTCGGCGTCGCCGTCGATGGGAGCGGCAACATCTACATCGCGGACTCTTTCAACGGTGTCGTTCGCGAAGTTGAAAACAGTACGGGCGTCATTACGACCCTGTCCGCTACTGTCAAAACTCTGACCCTGCCCAGTTCGTTGGCCATCGATGCGACCGGCAATCTCTTCATCGCTGATCCGCCGGCTCAGGTGGTTTGGGAGCTGAGCAATGGGACCCTTACGGTTGTCGCTGGAAACGGCACAGCCGGCTACTCCGGCAATGACGGGCCGGCTACTGCGGCCGAACTGAACTCTCCGTTCGGAATTGCCGTGGACAGCCACGAAAATCTCTACATCGCCGACGCCGGCAACAATCGGATTCGCTGCGTCCTGGGCGTAAAGAGCGGCTGCGGAAACGCGGGCCTATATCTTCCACCCGGCACCATCGTCAACTACGCCTTCGGCGGTGGTAGTTACAACTTCAGCGGCGACGGCGGCCCGGCTCTCCAGGCCGGACGCTGGGGCGCCAATGAGCTGTATCTGGATTCGCGCGGCAATCTCTTCATCGGCGGCGGCAACGACGCACTGGTGCAGAGAGTGGACCAGGCTACGCAATCGATTCTCACCGTGGCTGGCGTTCCCACCGAATGGTGGTACTACGGATATACCGGCGAGAACCTGGCAGCCACCAGCGCCCACATCGATAACATCGGATTGGCCGTGGACGGCAACGAGACTCTGCTCATCGCCGACGCTGGCAACAACGTCATCCGCCAAGTCCCGCTGATCGGCGTTGCCCACGTGAATCCCAAGACTCTTAACTTCGGCAAAGTCACAGTTGGGGATCAGAGTGCGCCCATGCAGGCCACTCTACAAAACACAGGTGCGGACGACGTCTCCATAAGCAGCATCGTCCTCAGCCCTGGCGATTTCACCCAAACCAACAACTGTCCCGCTCCGCCGGTTACCATGCCGCCGAGCAACGCGACTTTCCCCGTGACCTGCACTTTCACCGTGTACTTCACGCCAACCCAGAAAGGCACTCGGACTGCAACCATCACCATCAATGACAACTCTTACGGCAGCCCCCAAGTGATCAAGCTAACCGGCATAGGCGACTAGCAGAAACGCAGACCGCTCCACACAAAAACCCCGACCCTGGAGTCGGGGTTTTTCTTTGCCCACGAAAAAGCGGAGGCGGTAGTGTCTGAAATGTGCGTTGGGTGCCTGCGGGAATAAGCCCTTTTCAGGGCCTGCTGCGTTATGGCGCTCGAATTGGGTTTGCCATCCTGTTCCTCCGTGTTCCTGTTTGGATCATGGGCGACTACCATGGAAGGAGATCAAGCGGCAGGACGGGTTTTCCTACTATGGAAGAAACGCTCTTAAAAGCACGAGCGAACGGCGCGGACCACCTCAAAGTCAAGTGGCAGAAGCGATTTTCCTACCATCGTAGAAAGCGAATCCTGCCATGGAAGAAAAACACTCAGCCCTTCGGCTTTCTAGGAACCGGCGGCTTCTTTTCGCGGAGGAATCGCTCAAAGCTGATAGCCGTAGCTGACTCAGTGGGCAGTGTTCCGTTCACCCATTCGTAGAACTCAGGCTTGTGGATTCCAGAGTTTCGCGCTTCGTAGATTCGCTTGTTGGGCGGATTCTTCGTCGCGGTTTTATACTCGGCAAGCAACGCTGCGCGACGATCCACTTCCGGTCTCTCCCCATTGGACGCGTTCTCAGAAACGGGTTGCGACGGCGCCGTCTCTGTGGGAACGAGGGTGATGGCTGGATAGTCGCGCAACAAACCAGCGACTGCCGTCCGAATCTGGGACCATGTGACTTCTTCTGGCTTGATGTTGAATTGCCGTGCCAGGGAGTTTCTAACAAGAGCTTCAGGGATGGTTTCATGCGGCCCGGTTATAAGCTTTCTGAGCTCCTTGAAGGCGGCAACATCTTGGCGAGTCGCGTTCCAGTTCCTAGGCTCGTCTCGTTGCTTTTCCCCAAACTCGGCTTGCAGAGCGTCAGATTCTAATTTTCGGCAGAGGATGACCGAGGCTGTACATACCTGCTCAATCGTGCCGAGCACATACTGTGGGCCCTTGCTTCCATCCTCCCGCACTTCCGTTGCGATCTGCGAGGATCGGAAATTGATGTGCTCTTTCCTGATTGCTTCGAGCCATGCAACAAGCAACTCAGTTGTAGCCGCGCCAGCAAGCTCGAATGCGGCACGCCTCGCGAGAGCCTCGAATGTGCTTCGTATGAACTCGTTCGCACCGCCCGACAGCCGCCATGTCCATGCTGCACCAGTCCCAACGGTATATTGCCCATCGGCGCGGAGCATTCCGTAGTCAGGAACTAATTGAAAGTCAGCCGCACGTTCTCGCCAGAAGTTAGAGGAAGCCATTCGCGCTCTGTTCCCGTTCAGAATGATTAGTGACACTCGCATAGAGTGTCAATATGCAAGTTCACAGCGGAAAAGCACGCGGTTCGAGCCG
>Ga0116221_1002837_pt1 | contig 11257 bp, 12 predicted proteins | sample Sb_taG_5_FD_88965 | JGI IMG/M metagenome (GOLD analysis project Ga0116221, IMG submission 88965) | Peat soil microbial communities from Weissenstadt, Germany - Sb_50d_8_FC metaG | ecosystem: Environmental > Terrestrial > Soil > Wetlands > Peat | place: Germany: Weissenstadt | collected 2010-09-21 | reverse complement strand
GGACAAGACCAAGCCCTACCGCAGCGATGACCCTCGACGCTCGGCGCACCGAGCAACATGATCCCCCAGTCGGGATCACTCGGTCCAGGGCGACTAGTTCCGGCCCCGGTGGAGGCACGGTATCCCCTGCGCCCTAGCCCCGTCGCCAGTGCGACCCTCGGGGTCTCGGTACCGAAGCGTCTCGCTCGGAGTCGATGTCTCCGGCATCTGGGCGTTATGCGCCACCCGCTCGTGGCATCTCGGTTGGAACGGCCCGTTCGTGTCAGCCGTACGTCGCAACAAGTGTGCGCACCCGGGGCAAGACCAGTTCGCAGATAGCGGGATCGTCACCAAAGTGCGCAACTGTGCTGAGCAGCTCTCGGAGGTGCAGCAGCTCCATACGCTCCCGCCAGCCTGGCTCTGCCGGACGGACCTCGTGATAGGCGTCAAAGAAGCGCTCGGGAGGCGGATCCTCGCAGTACATCATGGAGATGTCCACCTCTGCCCAGCTGTAATGCACCGCAGGGTCGACAACGGCGGGATATCCGTCGTGAGTGGCCAAGAAGTTGCCTTTCCACAGATCGCCATGGCACAACACCGGCGGCATCGGCGGGACAAGGTCGTGGAACTTCGAACAGATCCGCTCGATGCCCGAGGTGCCTTCGGTGCCCAACGCCGCCTGCGACCGGGGATCTCCCAAGAAGCGCAGCACCCGATTGCGGATGTAGAACTCATGGCCGTCGACGCACCAAGCATTGTGTTGGGGCAGCATGCCCAGCCAGTTGTCTCGATGCCATCCGTGTGCAGGTCCAGGATTGGTATGTAGCGCTGCGACGGCACGGCCAGCTTCTTCCCAGAAGCGCTCGTCCTCGGTGGGAGGGGGGAGGAGTGCTTCAAGTACCAGGTGGGTAGGCCCGGCGTGCAACACCGTCGGTGTCTTCAATGAATCGGTGGCGGCGACGGCAGCGAGCCCTTCTGCCTCGGCGAGAAAGAGACCCGCTGGCATGTGCTCACCGGACTTAACTACCAGTTTCGACCCGTCGCTGAGGGTCAGGAGCCAGGTAGTCCCGTGCGCTCCGCCTGCTACTCGACGGCTCTCGGTGACCTCCCCGAGGCTGGGCAACCCGGGAGGGATCTCGTCCATGTCCTCAAGCATGCCTTCCTGCGCGGTGCCAAATCCTGGGTTGCCTCGGTGCCAGGTCCTTTTGGGCTGCCGCCGCAGGCGGTATCACCCGTACCAGTGCGGGTGACGCTCCGTCTGCCGGAGCCGAATCAGTCCGAAGGTGACGGACTCGCCTCTGACCTGACCCATCCGCTATCGCTCAGCGGGCGACGCGAATACTGCGTGGGTTGCCTTTCGGCCCGGATACCCCACTCCGACGCAATCCTCATGCCACTGGTGGATACACGGCAGCGCATACCCCGAATACCGGTCGGCCTGTCGGTCGGCCCCGTCGTCGCCGTCCAACACTACGGGGCACCCCACGGCCACTTGGCAATGCGCCATCGGCACGAGGGTCCGCCACTTGCTGGGCTCTGGTGTCGACATGTGAGGACACGAGGCAGCTGGGCAAGCGAGGGGCTGAATGTCGCGCTTAGGTCGACCGCACCCGAGGTGGCGTTCACGGCGGTCACCCCATCCAGGTAAGTGCAGAATGACCGCGCACTGGCTTGTGGCGGAGCGATGATCGATGGGACGCGGATGTCCATCAGCACCCAGTCCAGCACCGTGCCCGGATACGGGTTGTAGTCGGACCTGTCAGCCAGGACGAACCGGTAGATGCCGGGGGCCAGGGGGAGCAGAGACTTCCAAGCTTGGCGGGCCGAGACAAGGGGTTGGGCGCCGGTCGGGGGCGGTGCGAAGACAAAGCTGGGTCCACTATTGAAGCTCAGCTCGGCGGTGAACTTGCCAAGGGTCGGCATCTTTGGTGGCTTGAGTGAGTGGGCCGCTGCCCCGCACGAAAGGGGGGCTGCCGAGTGCCGCGCTGGACCGCCGCACGCCGCCGCCAAGGGCATGAGGAGCACGAGGCTCCCGATCCATACGCGGCTCTTCACGAAGGTCGAGCCCTCACGTGCCGCACCCGGGTCCACCAGACACCCCCACATTGTGTGTCAACGGGAACGAAACGCCAAGCTGCGTCGTCCAACTTTGAGTAGGGTGGTAATGGAGGACGAGTTGGTAGGAGTCACTCGATACTGGGTTGCGAGGTTCGCCCCTTTGGTCCTCGCGGCTGGCCTAATGTCGGGTTGCGCATCAGTCGCCGACTCGACTGTCTTGAATGTGGGATGCAATCCAGAGCCTGCACTTGGCACACCTCCGATGCCGTCTCCTCAGCGCCTCGCCACTCCTCTCGCCTTCAGCTTTAACAACATTCGTCTCTATCCTCCATCAGCCGCACTTTCGCCCAAGATCTCGGCGGAACGAGCGTGGAATGCCGTGGTTCATACAAGAGACCCTGCCCACGGGCTCCAACAGAACGGTAGGTACTCCCTGGTCCTGGCCGAGTGGAACTCCAAAGATCCAACAGTCGTAAGTAGTCCGGGGTCAGGCGAGCGACTGCTCGTATGGCTGGTAATCGGAAGGCACATCTGGGTGAGCACTCTCACCGGTGCAAATCATGTTCGCTCGCCTAGATGCATCTACGAGTCGGCCATGTGGCCGGTCAATGCGACCAGCGGACAGCTTTATGGACAGATGGCTTATCCGCCGTCGGCAGAGGCGTTGCACTAGGCCGAAGTTTCCGATGGGGCATGAATGCGTGAACGACGGAGGGCCAAAGGACCTGGTGTCCGGTAACACCCTGTAGCGGATAGTCGAGTTGCGTCCTCGAACTGAGCGGCTCCTGCCATACCGAAGTGTCCCCGGCGCGCCCTGGCAGTGATTGAGCCGTCCGGTAACGCTCCTTCTCCTGAGGCTGCGGGATGATGCCGTCCGGCGTCCAAACCCCCTCCGAAGGTCGCTAGGTTTGCCCCCATGCCACAGCTCCGACCGAAACGTGGCGCAGGGCGATGTCAGCGTTCCTCGGTGCTTGGTGCAAGGAGGACCCACGCCGTTCCGGATTGGGTTACCCCAATAGGCGGTAATCGGCGGGTGCCTATTTGGCGTACCCGTCACGACGCACCTTGGCGTGACGGATGGCCAGCCTGATGACCTGGCCTTCTACCAAGGGAGCAAGGTTCGGATTCTGGGAGGCCGGGGGCGCTGAAGAATCCCGTGGTGACCCGCCTTGCGACTCTCACGTGCTTGGTGTCGTCGTTCGCCCGCGCTTCTGTCGCGGATCAATCCGCGGTATCGCTCAGGGGCGGGCAACCGGGGCCGGCACAGCTCTCCCGTGAACGTCGTCCTCATCACCAGCGTCGATGTTTCAGAAGTTCGCCGGGTCCATCAGGAGAACGAGTCATTCTGTGCCACTCTTCTGTTTGATCACGTCACCCAAGATCGTTTCAACGAAGCGATCAGCCCACTCGTCGATCTCTTCGTCGCCCATGTCCGGGTCGATTCGCCAATAGTGACGCCTCGTCCCGGGCGCTCGACGGCGGAAGGGCATATCGGTCACAGTGGACCTCCCATCGACGGTGGCGTTCGCACCTTGCGCGTCGGCAGGTTGCGGCGGAGTCGACGGGCCACGTCCCTCGTCCGCTCTGGATGGACAGTGGGTCCCAGATTACATTGCCGCAAGGTCTGAACACCGGGCACGTTCGCCCTGCCGGTGCACCACGTGCCAGAATCAGCCGTGCGCCCGTGGCCGAAAGTGGCTTGGATGACGTTGAGCTTGTTGGTGGGAGCAAGCGCGCTCACCGGCTGCGGGGGAAACGCCCAAACCGCCGTCCGCACGACCGGCGGCGAACCGGCCAGAGCGTACGAGTGCAAATACAACACAAATACCGATGCGTTCACTGGCGCCTACGGCACGGCGTCGGCAATCGGATGGGAAGGCAACTATCAAGGTGTTGTCACCTGTCTCGGTGGAACCTTCTACGTCCAAGATGACATCAACAAGGACTTCGGCTTTGGCATCTACGATGGCGCCGTCACGACATGGACGGATGCGGACGGGTACCTTCCCGCGCAAGTCACCACCTTCCGGCGCGCTGGCGCCATCGTTTCCATCACAGAGTTCGCCGACAAGCTGGAGCTTGACGGCGATGCCTACGTCGCCGTGTACAGCCGCGTGTCGGTCCGGAACTCGACCAACCGAGTCGTCATGGCAAATCCCGACCCCTCCTCCGGCTTCGTGCCACTCAACACCGCTCCCAACGCGGTGAAGCCTCATGGGTCGGTCAAACACGACTACGTGGTGGCTGTGGACCGCTTCGGAAACTACTATCCGTGGCCCAGCGCTCAGGCATTGGCCACCGATGGCAGCCTCGATCAACATTACGCGCACATGCGGAGTTTCTGGAACCAGCAACTGGCCGGTATCGCCGGAATCAGTGTCCCGGATTCCTCACTCGACAATGCGTACCGGAGTGGGTTCATCTACACCCAGATCGCTCGGAGCGGCAACGATCTGAACACCGGTGTGAACGGCTACGAGTCGGAGTTCAGTCACGATGTCATCGGCATTCTGAACAATCTCTTCACCCAGGGATACTTCTCCGGCGCCCACGCTCTGCTGCTTGAGGCGGGCAACGTCGAAGGCTCCCAGGCCCAGTACCCGGACGGAGTCTGGACCTACGCCTGGCCTTGGGCGATCTACCTGTTGAAGACGGGAGATCTGAGCTTTGTCAAGGAACACTTCGCCTCGATCAAAGGCACCGCGCACGACATTGCCGCTGACCGGACCGGACCCTCGGGGATCATGGAATCAACGAATGACATCGACACCCAGGGCTATTGGACCACCGACGACTACGAAGCCCTCAGTGGCCTGGCGGCATATCGCTACCTCGCTCAGCGCATCGGGGACAATCCCGAGGCCGCATGGGCGATTCAGCAATACGACAGCCTTCTGTCGGCAACGAACCAGACGCTTGACACAACCATCAGTCGTTTTGGTCTGAACTACCTGCCCTGCTCGATCCTCGCACCGAACAGCGCCAACAGGTGCGTGAATCCCGAGGATGCCAACTGGACGTCGCCGTTCGGTTTCGGTGGTTGGGCGTGGAACGGGTCCCTCTTTGGAGCGACACTCAATGGCCCGGGCATTTCCCTGATCGACGCCACCTACGCCTACGGCTTCCAGCGGCTCGAGGGCCTGCTTCCACCGGACACCTTCGGTGGGTTCCCGGGCGACTACTACTCGACTGCGTACAACGCGGGCATGGGAAACGCGGGACTGGCCAGCATCGCGTATCGCGATCAGGGGATCCTGAGTTACGAGTTCATGATCCAGAACGGCCAAAGTGGACCGTACTCGTGGTGGGAGAGTTCGAGCGCCCCCTCTGCGAGCACGCCTTGGATCGGGAAACACCCCGCCGCGGGCCAAGGCTCCTCGCCCCACGCGTGGGGGATCTCCCAGGCGAATAAGGTCCTGTTGGACTCACTGGTGGCGCAGAGTTCAGACGGCACATTGATCGTGGGCCGAGGCATCCCTGCAAAATGGTTGAGAGATGGCGCGTCGGTTTCGGTCACCAACTTCCCCACCGCCGATGGCAAGAGGCTCAGCCTCCGGATCTCGTCCGGTGGTCAGTCGGTGTCACTGACCCTGAGCGGCCAATCTCCGGCGGGGCCCGTGCTCTTCGAGCTTCCCTCTTTCACCAACGATATTGCGGGAACGTCGTCCGGCAGCATCAACCAGGAAACCGGAACGGTGACGTTGGCGCCACGCTCAAGGAACGTCACGGTTCAGTTCCGCACGGCTCCTGTGGAGTGAGGACAGCCCAGGATAGAGAATGATCTCGGGGAGAATGGTGAACCTGAAATGGACGTGAACGACCGACTCAGCGTCTCAACGTTTCCCATAAGTTGCCGGTATTCCTAACGGCCCAAGGTGAGTCCGAAGGGCCAGCCACGTGGATGTGGTGAGAGGATCCTCTGCCTGCGGTAGAACTACCGCCTCGGCCCGGGGAGGATCTGGGAGGGCCGTTTCTCGCCGTCGAAGTGGGCCCTCTTTGGCCGCCAGGCAATCGAGGTTGCCGGAAGCGCACCCCTCGGACCAAGCACGATGATCGCGGCCATCGGCGCTGGTTGCCCCTCGTAAACCCCGGGTTCGCGAAAAGGGGGCTGGACGCCTCTTGGAGCTTCGACCCTGGGGACCAAACCTCCGTTGCACGACCGGGTCATTCTTGTCATGCTCTGTGCCAGCTGGGGCGGAGGCGGATGAGTCTCGGGGTGCGGGGGACGTGAGGACGATATGACTGGTCGCCACTTCTGGTCTCAGTGGACGCGAATCGCCGTCGGCTTCGGCGCCATGCTTGTCGGAGCGGCCTCGGTGACTCTGATGTCGTCGGGAGCTGCGTTTGCGGCTGTCGACTGCCACGCCGCGCCGGCACCGAACGTCAACCTTCGAGGCTGCTCCCTCGTCGATGCCAACCTCGCAGGCGCGAATCTCACCGGGGCCAGACTCCTCCACGCCGACTTGACCGGCGCCAACCTGACCGGAGCCGACTTGACCGGCGCCAACCTGACGGGTGCCACGTTCTCCGCGGCAAACCTCACCAACGCCAAACTCCCCAATGCCAGGCTCATCCACGCCGACTTCTTTGACGCCAATCTCAACGGTGCAAACCTCGTCAAGGCACATCTCACCGGCTCCAACTTCTCCGGAGCGAACCTCACAGACGCCAACGTCCTGCGTGCCAACCTCAACGAGACCAAGCTCGTGGGGGCCAAGCTCGTAGGGGCCAAACTCGTCGACGCCAGTGTCATTGCCTCCGACCTCACCGGCGCCAACCTTTCTGGCGCCCACTTCGAGGGCGCCCACCTCGTTCGCAGCGACCTTACAGACGCAAATCTCACCGGGGCCACCCTCTACAAGGCCAACCTGAGCGACGCCAACCTCACCGACGCCAACCTCACCGACGCCACACTCGTCCACGCCCACCTCAGCGACGCTGCACTGTCGGGTGTCATCTGGACCGGTGCAGCCTGCCCTAATGGTTCACTCGCAGGCCCATCGGGCTGCCGGTGAGCCGAGGATCGCTGGGACCAAGCTTCGGGTCATGGCCATCGAACTGCCAGCTTCTCATCTGATGGGGTTGCCGTGAAACCGATGCGAAGGGTGACTCTCGTTGTTGTGGTTGCCAGCATCGCGGCCGCAGTGGTGGTCTGCGCCGCTCCGTCGGTTGCCGATGCTGCGTGCACAGGATGTCGCCCACTGATCCACTCGGTGAGCTTCTCGGGTTCTCCCGGTAACTACACCGTCAGCGTGCACGGTCACGGTCTTGGCGGCTCGACCGTCGCCCTGCCGTTTTCTGGAGACGTGTCGAACTTCCGGATCGGCGACAACGCCCAGTTGGGGCGAGGGGAGTGGGGTTACGCAGGGGACAGCCGTGCCCTTCACTACATGGTCTGGTCTCCCTCGGAGGTCGTAGTCAGCGGCCTGGGGGCAAATGCGGGGGATGCCCTCGTCCTCGCGCTGTGGAACGCGGTGACCGGGAGAGGGGTGACGTGGGGTGGGAACGTCCCGCCCGGCATGTCGGACACCCCCACGATCAGCTCAGTGGGATTTTCCAGTTTGGGTACCCCCGCCGACCTCCGCATCGTGGTGAAGGGAGACAGCTTCGGTCCCGCCCCCACACGACTTCCCTTTGTCGGTGATCTCAACTCGTTCTATTTTTGGGACGGCCGGGCTCACTGCGGCTCCAGCTCGGCATTCACGGCGGGCGGGAAGTACTTCGGTGATGCCCCCACTGATACCGTGACCCTTCGGTATCAGTCGTGGACCAACACAAAGATCGTGATCAACGGCTTCAGCGGCTCTTACGGTTCTGCGTGCAATGACCTGAGGACTGGGGATCCCGTCGCGGTGAGCGTATGGAACACGGCGGACAGATCGGAGACGGGACCGCAAACCGCCAAGCGAGGCCTCATCTTGTACGGGGCACCAGGGAACTGAGCTCTCGGTTCGAAACGCATGCACCGTTCCCTTCGCTGGCGCGATAGGAGCGTCACCTTCGAGCTCCGCGAGGCTACCGCGGGGATGCGATCCCAGGGTGAGTCCTGGATGTCAGGGCGGGATGGTAAAGCGCCCGGCCCGCAGCACCGGATTAAGCGAAACTCTTCAGAGATTCACGTGACGAAAGAGCGTCTTGCGTTGTTGCTTCACTCCATGCAATCGCCGGATGATTTCCTCCACGCTGAGGTCGTCACGCCCACGGACACGCGATGCCACCGCGTCAAGTCGCGTCATCTCGCGACTGCGGAGCCACTCCTGTTGCGACTTCGATCGGCACCTGAGTGCGCGGTTGAATGCTGCATTCGCTGCGTGGGCATCTTCGAGCCCGAGGATCTGGGCTATTCCGGCAAAAGACCGACCTTCGTCGCGTAAAGCGAGGGTCTGCTCGTCACGGTCTACTTCGTCACTCATCGTCGTGGCGCCCTGGTTCTTCGCGGGCGCATTCGACTGCCCTAGAGCGATCGGACGCGCCTGGCCTGGAGGCCCTTGGGTCCTTGTTCGGACTCATAATCGACTTTCTGTCCCTCGATCAGCTCGCGATAGCCCGAACCTTCGATGGATGAGAAATGTGCGAAGACGTCGGGTGTGCCGTCGTCAGGGGTGATAAATCCGAAGCCTTTGGTGGCGTTGAACCACTTCACGGTACCTGCGGCCATTGGGTGCTGCCTCTTCTCTCCACGCTTGGACACTTGCGGGAGACCTTGAGGCAACCGGCAACGACGTACAGCTTGCGTGATCTGACTGCTCGCTGTTATCGAGTGTACTCGGTTGAACGCGTCGGCGCCCCGAGAAGACTCGGAGAGGTCGAAACCCGCCATCGAGGGAGAGCGAGCGCTCGACGAAGAGGGGTTAGCCCACGCTCTCTTGCTGATCCCAATGCCTGTCCTCGACGTGACGCACCATGGCGCTCCGCAGGGCGATGCGCGCCCCGTGAAACGTCTCGGCCCGCCCCTGGACGTACCCGCCACAGAAGGGGCAGCGCTTGAGCAGCGCACGCTCCATCTCGATATCGCGTGCTTGATTCATGGCCCTTGGCGCCTCGATAGATCGGTGTCTGACATACGTGATCGTGTGTTCTGCGCGACTTCTTTAGCCCATGGCTCTGGGCCTCAGGCATTGGCGGCGCTTCGTGGCTACACAGTCAACCAGTTGGTGGCCGCCGTTCCCGCCATGGAGGGCAGCCGACCGCCCCTCTGCCGGTTATGGCCAAAGGACCCTGGGCGGCGGATCAGCCTGGGCGTACCGTTGCTGCTAGGGATGGCCTCTGGAGGGATTTTTCCCTCGTCTCGGAGGTCGTCCAGGGCAGGGAGTTGGCGGGGTGTAGGCAACGCATCGAACGGCTCCAACGGCATGGAACGGATCGGCAGCGGTTCTGCACCCCGCTTCCCTTCCTTGACCACCCGTCGTCGTCGAGCCCCGCCACATGATCCTGCCGGGGATGGGCGCGGGGTCGGAGCCGGCTGAGCGCCTCGGGACGGGGACCAAGAGCGGGAAGGCGGACCTCTGGACGATGAGGCCGTCGGATCGGATCCCTCACTCTGCGTTCGTTCCTGCCTGGGGCTCCACCAGAAAGCCTTTGCCTCAGACGCGCTCTGTTGCCCTAGAGATCGTCCACCCCCGCCTCTGAGGATGTCTTTCGGCTCTAGTATCGGACAGCTGGATCTGCGTCTCATGGAACGTGCCATGGCAAGTCGCCGTCCAACCTCTGAGGACCACGGACCCCGGATGAGTGGACGCCAGGTCGACAGGATCGTGGCGGGCCTTCGAGGAGAGGAGGGGTGTGATCACAAGCACATGATCGTCACCTTTTCCGACGGTGGAACCGAGGAATGGGAAGGTTCGCTCCTTGATTCGTGCGAAGAGGCCCGGAGCTGGAACCTGATCCTGATGCCCACGCTCGATGACTCGATCCGTTGGGAGCGACACCCCCGCGCATGGCACGAGGAATAGGGGTACCTGCCCAGCATCAATGCACGGCCTCTCCTCCTGTCTCCCAAGGTGGCCGTCGTGCTCTCTCGGAGGGCCTTATGGCCGGGTATGAACTCGTCAGCATCGTGTGGCACCAGCAGGGTCACCGCATCGACCTCAACTACCTTCATGGCGAACCCGATCACATGATCGGCTCTGAGGCGATCACGGCGATGCTCGCCAAGGAGGCCGGACTGGACGCCGTGCCGACGCCCGACGACACCTGTCGCTGGGTGCTCAGGCGCCGACGGGCACCATGACCGAGAACACCCAGTAGCCACTCCAGACGGAGTGGGCGTCTTGCCGGGTGGCTGAGGGGGTCCGTGCACCTCGGACCTGAGCCTGCCGTTTGAGCTGGGGATGGGCGGTGAGGAGGGGAACCTCCCCCAATCCGAACGCCACGGTGTCGGCGCAATCTCATTAAAAATGGGGATTCCCGGCGGCGCCTGGTCTCATACCCTATTTCCCAGGTATCAGTAGGGAATCCTTCGGTAGTGCGGTGTGAGGATCTCCTGGGGAAACGGGATTGGGAGGCAGTCGTGAATAGGTCGTCTGGGGGGCGCGAGGCGCGAGCGAAGTACCTTTTGGTCGGAGCATCGTTGCTCGTCGTGGCGGGTGCCGTTCTTCTGGGCACAACGATGTCAGCCTTCGCCGCCGGGACGACGATGACGGCGTCCCCCGACACCGGCTTGATGAACGGGTCGGCTGTGACGCTCACCGGCAGCGGGTTTACCGACAGCTCGCCCGGGAACGTTCTGGAATGCAACAGCGATCCGAGCCAGCCGACGGTCATGGACGGAGGGGTCATCAACTCCTCCATCCCGGTCAGCTGCTCGGCGCCATCATTGTCGGCGCTCGTGACGACCAGCAGCACAGGAGCGTTGGCGACAACGTTCAATGTAGTGGCGGGAACCGTCGGTCCTCCGTGTGGCCCGGCGCCTGCAGCAGTTACTTGTGCTGACACAGACAGCGCCGGGAACAGCCCGACAGCAGATGCTGCCCTGTACCCGTGCCCCCCGACGGCCGCGCAAATCGCAGCGGGTGACTCGTGCACCCTCAGTTACGGCGACGCAGCCAACGACAGCTCTGTCGCCAACATCTCCTTCGGCTCATCGAACTCCAGCTCCACCAGCGGCGCTACCACCTCCACCACGGGTGCCTCAAGCTCCCTCACCGGGGCTTACGAGCTCTACTGTCCAGGTACCCCGGTCGGAGACGTTGTACTCAACGACGCAATGACGTCGGCAACG
>Ga0116221_1002828_pt1 | contig 11280 bp, 11 predicted proteins | sample Sb_taG_5_FD_88965 | JGI IMG/M metagenome (GOLD analysis project Ga0116221, IMG submission 88965) | Peat soil microbial communities from Weissenstadt, Germany - Sb_50d_8_FC metaG | ecosystem: Environmental > Terrestrial > Soil > Wetlands > Peat | place: Germany: Weissenstadt | collected 2010-09-21 | reverse complement strand
GGCCCGCGTCGACGGCGTCGTAGCCGATCGAGTCGAGGAACGCGGTCACCGCGGCCTTGGCCTGCTCGTCGTCGCCCGCGATGGGCAGGGCGGAGCGGTCGGCGGCGCCGTGCGGGCGGGCCAGCGAGCGCAGGTGCTTGAAGAAGATGTTGTTGAACACCTTCACGACGCGGGAGTCCGGCAGGTCGCGCTGGAGCAGCCCGCTGCTGGTGATCGCGCCGGTGGCCAGCTCCTCGATGTGCCCGTCGCGCCCGGGATAGTAGTTACCGGTGTCGAGGACGGGCTTGCCGGCCAGCGGCTTGGCCGGAACCTCGGAAAAGGCCTTCACCGGGATGCTGACCACCACGAGGTCGCCCGCCTCGGCGGCCTGTTCGGCGGTGCCGGCGGTGGCGAGCGGGCCGAGTTCGGCGACGAGTTCGATCAGGGTTTCCGGGCCGCGGGAGTTGCTCACCACGACCTGGTGCCCGGCCGCCACGCTCAGCCTGGCCACCGTGCCGCCGATCATCCCGCTGCCAATGATTCCTATGGTCGTCATGACCGCGCCAACCCCGGGAACCGGCCGATCATTCCGATGATGCCGAACGGGCCTGGCCGGGAGCTCTCGGCCAGGCCCGTTGCGGCTGTACTCAGGGCGCCACCTCGTCCGCGACCATCAGCTCGCCTGCCAGTTCGTCGACGGTGGTGAGCTCGGCGACGGCGGCACTCTCCCGGGTGGCCGTAAGCGCGCCCGCACGCGGCCGCAGGGTCACGTAGCTGACCACGACGCCGGCCGCGAGCAGCAGGATCGTGACCAGCAAGCCGAGGTGGTAGCCGTCCACGAACGCGTGCACGGGATCGGCTCCGGCCCGCAGCGCGCCGGCCCGCCGGGTCCGGAACACCGCGCCGATCACCGTGATGCCGAGCAGCCCGGCGACCTCGCGCGAGGCGTTGAGCAGCGCGGAGGCGATGCCGACCCGGGCCGCCGGGACGGCCTGCATGACCGCGTTGGTGAGCGGCACGTTCATCAGCCCCGCGCCCGCGCCGAACAGCATGAACCCGGGCAGCAGGCTGGTGTAACTGGCCCGCAGGCCGAGCCGGGCGAACAGGACCAGGCCGACCACCATGAGCAGCATCCCGAACGCCACCGTGCGGTGCGCCCCGGCCCGCGCCTCGACCCGCGGGGCCAGCCCCGCGAACACCGCGACGCACAGGGCCATCGGCACGAACGCCAGGCCGGCCTTGGTCGGCGAGAAGCCGAGGGTCTCCTGCAGGTACAGCGAGGTGAAGAAGTAGATGCCGAGGATCCCGAAGGCCCAGATCATCATCGTGCCGCTGCCGCCGCTGAACTCACGGCTCCGGAACATCGACAGGTCCACCATCGGGTTGGCGCTGCGGGCCTCGATGGCTCCGAACGCCGCGGCCGCGACGGCGGCCACCGCGAAGGCGCCGAGAATCAGCGGCGCGGTCCAGCCGCTCACGTCGCCCTCGATCAGCGCGTAGGTCAGCGCGAACAGGGACACCGCCGAGGTCACCAGGCCGGGCAGGTCGAGCTGGCGCACCGCCGAGCCGGCCCGCGATTCGTCCACGTAGAACGCGGCGATGGCGAAGGTGATCACGCCGATCGGCACGTTGATGAGGAAGATCCAGCCCCAGTGGAGGTGCTGGCTGATCAGGCCGCCGAGGACCGGGCCGAGCGCGAGGGCGAGCGCGCTGACGGCGGCCCAGATGCCGATGGCCGTGTTGCGTTCCCTGACGTTGGTGAACGTGGCCATGATGATGGCCAGCGTGGCGGGCATCAGCAGCGCCGCGCCGACGCCCTGGACGGCCCGGCTGGCGATCAGCACGCCCCCGCTGCCCGCCAGCCCGGCGGCCAGCGAGGAGAGCGTGAAGATCGCCAGGCCGACTCCGAACAGCCTGCGCCGTCCGTACACGTCGGCGAGCCTGCCGCCGACGAGCAGCAGTCCGGCCAGCGTGAGCAGGTAGCTGCTGACCACCCATTCCAGCCCGGACAGCGACAGGTGCAGGCTGCGCTGGATGGTCGGGATCGCCACGTTGATCACGTTGTTGTCCAGGTAGGTCATGAAGGTGGCCAGGCTCACCGCCGCCAGCGCCCACCATCGCCTGGTTTCCGGGCGCCTGGACCTGGCTGCCTCGTTCCTTGCTGACACAGTGCTAGCTGATCCTGGGCTAGCTGATCCTGGGTTAGCTGATCCTGGGCTAGCTGATCCTGGGCTAGCTGATCCTGAGCTCGCTGACACAGCGATCGTCCTTTCCCCGGTTTCTCATGTACGCCGTACCTGTATGACGTTCATATACGTTGTACAAGTACTTTGTACAGCATTACTTGTACGGTGTATAGTTGTCAAGCGATGAGTACCGAAGTTCTTCCAGAAGGGCCGGACGGCGAGCGCCCCCGGCTCAGCAAGCGCACCGTGACCGAGCGCGCCCTCAAGCTCGCCGACGCCGACGGGCTCGACGCGCTGACCATCCGGAAGCTCGCCCAGGATCTGGGCGTCACGCCGATGGCGCTGTACTGGCACTTCCGCAGTAAGGAAGACCTGCTAGAGGGCGTGGCCGAGCAGGTCTGGGGCGAGATCGACGTGAACGTCGATCCGTCGGCGCCGTGGTGGGCCCAGCTCCAAGGGCTGCTGGAATCCCTGGTCAGCGTGCTGCGCGCGCACCCGTCGGCACCGCAGTTGCTGCTCGAGCACGAGAAGCGGAACGAGGCGGCGCTGTGCGCCACCGAGATCACCCTGGCGATCTTGCGCGGCGCGGGGTTCGATCCGCAGCACGCCAGCGCGATCGCCCGCAACGCGCTTTGGACCGGGATCACGCTGGTCATGGCCGAGCCGGGCTTCCTTCCTGACCTGCCCGCCGAGGAGCGCGCCGAGGTGCAGCGGCGCAGCCAGATCGAGCTGGCCATGCTGCCCGCCGCCAAGTACCCGCGGCTGATCGAGTGCGCGGTGCCGATGACCGCGTGCGATGACCCCGAGTTCCACTACCGGTTCGGCATCGGGCTGTTCATCGACGGCGTCAAGGCCGCCGCCGCCCGGTCCTGACGCCACGGCCCTGGTTACTGGTCGCAGCCCCGGCGGATCCGGGGATGGCGGACCGCGGAGGTCGTGACCATGGCTAGGGTGGAGGCCATGACGGTACGGCGCCCATGAGGGCCACGATGATGCTTGCCGATCACGCCCAGGTCGCGGACGGCAAGCTGTTCATTTCCGGCGGCGGCTGGTCGGCCTGCGAGCCTGGCCCCACGCCCTGCGCGGTCGCGGTGATCTTCCACGTGCCGTGGCAGGAGACCGACCAGAAAGTCTCCTTCTCGCTCCGGCTCGTCGACGAAGACGGCCGCGGCGTCATGCAGCCGGGAGCGCAGGACGGGCTCCCGGTTCAGGTCAATGGCCACTTCGAGGCCCACCGCCCGCCCGGCATGACGCCGGGCAGCGAGATCAACATCCCGATGAGCTTCAACATCGTCCTGCAGCTGGGGCCGAGCATCCGCTACAGCTGGGTGCTCGACGTCGACGGGCAGGCCGACGATTCCTGGCAGCTTTCGTTCGAGACACGGCAGGCCCAGGCCGCGCCCGGGATGCGGCGCTAGCCTGTTACGGCGGCCCAGCCTTGCTACGGCGCCTTGCTACGGCCTGACGCCTCCGCGATTGTCCGGGCGGAGCTTGACCGCGCGGACGTGCAGGAACAGCGGGATCCGCTGCCAGCGGCGCTTGCCCGGGCTGGCGGCGACGACCGCGTCCGGCGCCCGGGTCTCCCTGATCGCCTCGATCAGCAGGCCCGCGGCCTCCAGCGCGCGGCTGTACGCCTCGATCGGGCGGTGCTCACTGTGGAAGGTCATCCGGACGCCGCCCCAGTCGGCCACCCAGTCGGCGGGGGCGGTGTCCAGGTAGGAGCCTTCGATCAGGAACGGCGCGTCCCCGTCGCGGCCCTGGAACTCGCCGGCCGAGTTGACCGGATGCGGGATCGACGCGCATAGCCGGCCGCCGGGCTCGAGCACGCGCGCGGCCTCGGCCACGGCCTGCGGCATCTGGTCCATGTCATGCAGGCACATATAGGCCACCACCAGGTCGAACGCGGCAGCCGCGAAGGGCAGCGCGGCCGCGTCGGCGACCACGGCAGGCTCGGCGTCCGGGTGGCCGGCCGCGAGCCGCACCATGGCCGGCGAGGCGTCGGCCCCGGCCACCCGGTGGCCAAGCGACCGCAGGTACCGGCTGAGCCGCCCCTCGCCGCAGCCCAGGTCCAGCGTCCGGTTTCCCGGCTCCGGCAGCAGGTCGCGCAGCGCCGGCAGGTTGATGTTGTCATGCGAGCTGTCGTGGCCCGGCGTGCGGCTGAACTCCGCCCATGTGGCGGCCTCGGCCTCCCAGCCATCCCGCATCCTCACCCGCAAAGCCTGTCACAGTCCGCCCCGCTGGGGTGGCGGCTAGCTGATCCGGAGCAGGCGTTCGGCGTTCCGGAACGCGAGCTTCTCGCGGTCCGGTGGGCGAACGCAGGTGAGGAATCGCTGGACCGCTGGCGCGTCAACGTGCTGGAAGGGGTAGTCGGTCGAGAAGAGGATCCGGTCGATGCTGGTGAAGTCGAGCGCGTGCCGCAGCAGGCGGTCGGACAGCATCCCGCTGCTGGTGATGTACACGTTGTCGTGGATGTAGTCGGCGACCCGGCGGTCGAGGTGGGTGGCGACGTTGGACAGGGCGTCCACCCTGTCCAGCCAGAACAGCAGCATCTCTCCCCAGTGGCCGAGGATGATCTGCAAGCGTGGATGACGGTCGAACGTGCCCCGCAGGATCAGGCGAAGAGCCGACAGTCCGGCCTCCATGTGCCAGCCCCAGCCGAATGTCGACAGCGCGAGGTCGACCAGCGGCTCGAACCCGCGGTAGGACGCGTCCCGCACGGCGGCGGCCGGGATCTGGGGGTGAATGAAAATGGGCTGGCCGAGCTGGGCCGCTGTCGCAAGGAGGTCGTCGAAGCAGGGATCGTCGAGCGACCGGGCGCCGGTCCTGCCGTGGATCATCGCTCCCACATGGCCGAGCCGGGTTGCGCAGCGCTCGAGTTCCGTCACCGCGGCGCCGGGGTCACAGGTGGGCAGCGTGGCGAAGGCGCGCAGCCGGCCGGGATGCGCCCGCACCGCTTCGGCGGCCAGGTCGTTCGCTTCCCGGCTCAACGGGATCGCCTGGGCGGCGGGCAGGGCCTGCGCGGCCGGAGGAGCGACGCCGAGCACGCTCACGTCGATCCCGGCTGCGTCCATCCATTGCAGGCGGCCGGCGCCGATGTCAGCCAGTCGCTGTTCGTGGTCCCCCATCGCGTTGAACATCAGGCTCTCGTCACGTTCGGCGTCGGGCTGGGCCGCGAGCGCGCCGGCCAGGCCAGGGGTAGTCCAGTGCTCCTCGATCGCGACGATCCTCACCGGGGCTCCTTCTGCTATACGGGACTCTTGCTCAACGTACGTTGAGTGAAACTATCACGAGGCTGGCCGTCGCTCAACAGACGTAGAGTGATTTGGTGAACAAGCCGACAGCCCGGGCGGCCAAGCGCGCCGCGACAGCCCAGCGCATCCTCCAGGCCGCCAGGGAAGAGTTCGCAGCTGACGGGTTCGAGGGCGCCACGATCAGGCGCGTCGCGTCCCGGGCCGGCGTCGACCCCTCCCTCGTGATCCAGCACTACGGATCCAAGGCAGCGCTGTTCACCGCGGCCATCCAGCTTCAGCAAAACACCCCGGCAGCGGCCGCCGAACACGTGCTCGATGTGCTGGATCTGCGGATCGGGCCGCTCCCCCCCGAGACGGCCGCGCTCGTCCGGTCCATGCTGACCGTCCCTGAGGCCACCCAGTCGATGAAGGCGCACCTGGATGAGCGCATCGCCAACCTCGCCCGCGGCATCGGCGGGGACGACGCTGACCTGCGGGCGGCGCTGACGGTCAGCAGCATCCTCGGCCTCACCGTGGCCCGCCACTTTCTTAAGCTCGACTCCCTGGTCCAGGCGACCGACTCCGAACTTGCCCGGGCCGCCGCCTCGTGGCTCACCGCGATCATCGACCCGGCAACCCCCGAAGAGCCGGACGGGGCAGCCGGCGCGTCAGGCCGGCCACGCGCCGGCGATCCGGACCCTCCCGATGAGGCCACCACCGCGTAAGGGGTTATGCGTGGCGTCAACATATGCTGACGAGCTGCGGCGGGCCGTTAGGCCTCTTCGGGCCTGGTCTGCCAGACGGGTGCCGGACCGGGTTCCGGCAGCGGTTCCGGAGCCGGGTCGGCGATCATCTGGGCCATGTTCTCCAGCAGGGACCGGACCGTCGCAGTCGCGATGCGTTTCATCAGGGCCCGGTCAAGCACGGCTCCGGCCCGGCCGAATGGTGGCCGGTATGAGCCAGACAAGCCCAGCAGTACCTGCTCGTCGCCGTCGCGCGTCAGGATCAGGTCGGCATCCAGCACGGGGAACAGGTCGCCCGCGGACCCGGCTGCTTCCCACCGCAGCGGTACGGTCATGGTGGCGCCACGCCGTACCGGGTCGAGGAATTGCACGCGGATCAGCTTGGAGGCACCGCGCATCTCACCGAACGGGCCGACTCGGAGGACCACGGTCAGGCCTTCTTCGTACGCGGCCGCCGAGGCATGACGCAGCACGCCTTTGTTGATCACGTGCAGCAGCCGGGCAGCGGCTGGCGCGAACCCGGCCGACACGGTGATCTCGTCGGCGATGAACATAGCCATACGAATACAAGTGGCCTGGCGCGCCGCCTTAGGGTCCTAGGTCCCGCGGAGGCGAGCAACAGGTCCGCTGCGGATCCGCGGCCCGGCCCGGACACGGGCGAAGTGGCCCGGACTCGCCGCGGTCGGTCTGGCGATCAATCCGGGTCGCCGGCGCCCAGGTAGCCACACCGGCGCAGGTAAGCCAGCAATTCGCTAGCGGCCTGGTCGGGGGGCAGCGGGCCGACCACGGTCGGCGGAGTGCGCTGGACGAGCGCGCCGGTCAGTTCCAGCGTCCGGTGCAGCGCGGTGCCAGTCGGCCCGGGAAGCTCGCGCGGCCGGGGCCGGTACGGGTGGGCACCGAGGACCCTGATCCGCCGCGCCACGGCCGCAGGCGTGCTGGCCACCGTGATCGCGGTGTTTCCCCTGGCCAGGGTGGCGGGCAGCCCGGCCCGCCGCAGGCGCACGCCGGCCGCCTCGACCGACACCACGGCGGGCGGCCGCACCATCAGCACCTCGCGGCGACCGCCGTCGAGGCGACGGTGCACCCGCAGCGTACGGTCGTCCGCCGGCTCCAACCGCACGCATCCGAGAGCCTGCTCCGCGCTCAGCGACGCCGCCAGGAAAGCGGGAAAGGAGCCGGTGGCCCGGTCGGCGGACAGATCGCCGCACAGCACCAGGTCCGGCACCCCGACATGCTGGCGGAGGGCCGCGGCGAGCGCGGCGGCCGATTCCTGTTCGCCGCCGACCAGGCCGGCCGGGCGCGGGCCCGCCGTCCAGCCGGCCGGCTCCACCCGCAGCGCCTGCGCCGCGCCGGCCGCCAGCGCGTCCCGCAGCATCTCATCGGCCTCGGCCGGCGCGACGCTGGCCGCGACCACCCGGGCATCCCATTTCTCGCCCAGGCGCAGCGCGTGCTCCAGGGCCGCAAGCTCCGGCCCGTTCGGCCCGCGGTCGCGGCGGTTGGCTCGCACCGCCCCGGTGAGCGGGTCGACCTCAGTCTCGCGCCAGGACCAGCTAAGAGCGGCCACGATCACCTGCATGCTCCCTCAACCCCTCCGAAACACGACGCCGTCGCCGCCGGCCGGGTACGTCCAGGTGATGGCGCCGTCGGAGTTGCATACCTGATAGCAGGTTCCGCATTCGAAGCACTGCTCGTAGTTGAACAGGATGCCGCCATCCGTGGTGGGCACGAACAGGCCGGCCGGGCAGGCGTGCACGCAAGCCTTGGTCGTGCAGGAGCGGCATACGTCGGAGTCGACGGTGATGTGGGCCCGTTCGGCGACACGGAACTCGACAGTCGCCATCCGCTCGTCGAAGGATAGATCGGAGTAACTCAACTACTTCGCTCCTTACCGGAAAGCCCGGAGCGCTTGCCAGCCATCCTGGGCCAGATGCCGCAGCCGGACGTCGTTGAGGCGGACCGCCCGGAAGAACTCCCTGGCCATGCCGAGCTTGGGACGCGGGTTGGTGACAGTGAACACCTGCTCGACGAAATCGCAGGCCAGCCGGGGGTAATCCCGCTGCATCCGGTCGGCGAGGACGATATCGGCGGCATTGCGCAGCCGCTTGTGGTCGGCGAGCACGAAACACGACTCCAGCTGCCGCCGGTAGCCGGCCAGCCCATGCGCTGAGGTGTCGCCCGCCGCGATCGCCGCGGCCGCGGTCCGGCCGGCGGCCAGCCCGGCGCCTATCGCGAAGTTGACCCCTTCCAGCCAGAGCCCGGCGGCCAGGCACATGGACGCGGCGTCCCCGGCCACCAGCATGCCGTCGGTGGCCAGCCGCGGCATGGCCCGGTATCCGCCCTCGGGCACCAGGTGCGCGGAGTACTCCTTCAGCTCGGCACCCCGTAGGTACGGCGCGATCGCCGGGTGCGCCTTGACGCCCGCGACGAGCTCTTCGGGCCGGATTTTGGCCTCGGCCAGGCCGACCAGGCCGACAACGACGCCGACGCTGACCGTGTCGAGGTTGGTATAGAGGAAGCCGCCGCCGGGGATGCCGCTGGTGCAGCCGACCATCTCGATGTCCAGGCCCTGGTCGCCGACCAGGCCGAACCGCTCGTTGATCACGTCGCGCGGCAGCGCGAGGGTCTCCTTGACGCCCAGGGTGGTGTGCGCCGGGCTGGTGCGCGGCAGCAGCCCGGCCTCCTTGGCCAGGAACGAGTTCACGCCGTCGCAGGCGATCACGATCCGGGCGCGGATGTCGCCCTCGGACCGGTCGGTGCGCACCCCGCTGATCCGCCCGTCGGCTTCCCGCAGCAGGCCAGTGGCCACCGTAGAGGTGACCAGCCGGGCGCCGGCCGCGACGGCCTTGCCGGCCAGCCAGGAGTCGAAGTCGGCGCGGTAGGTGGTCATCCCGTTGTAGGGCGGGCGGTCCCAGTTACTGGTCCGGTAGTCCACGGTCAGCGCCTGGGTCGGCGTCATCAGCATGGTGGAACGCCGGGTCACCCATCGCTGTACCGGCACCTCGGTCCACCACTGCGGCACGACCTCGTCGAGGATCCGTCCGTAGACGACGCCGCCGTAGACGTTCTTCGCGCCCGGAAAGGCCCCGCGCTCCACGATGATCACATCGCGGCCTGCCTTGGCCAGCTCCAATGCCGCAGCGGACCCGGCAGGCCCCGCGCCGACGACCACCGCGTCGACGGTTACCGACTTATCCGGCATGGTTTTCTCCCTCACCCCGCTGGGCCGCTTCGTCGGGCCGGGCGGCTCCGTCGGGCCCGGCCGATGGCCCCGTCACGCCGAGCCGTTTAGCCAGCTCGCTGAGTACCGCGGGGGCGTCGGCCACGATCCCGAGGTCGGCCATGGCCGTCATCGGACAGGACGGGTCGGTATTCACGCTGACCAGATGTTCCGGCGCGCCAAGCCCGCCGACGTGCTGCGCGGCCCCGGAGATGCCGAACGCTATGTACAGCTCCGGGTTGACGGACACACCGGTGGTGCCGATCTGCCGGTCGTAGCTCATCCAGCCCGCGTCGGTCACCACCCGGGTGGCGCCCGCGCTGGCCCCGAGCGCGGCTCCGACGCCGGCCAGCAGCCGCATCACCGCCGCCCCGTCAGCGCCCGCCGGCACCAGGCCGGCGCCGCCGCCCACGATCCGGCGAGCCTCGGCCAGGTCCACCACTCCGGGCTCGGGCTGCAGCACCTCGACGCTCTCGGCATCACGGCTGGTCTGCGGGGCAGCCAGGGAGAGCGTGCTCACCTGTGCCGGCTTGGTCCCGTTGGCCGGCTCAAGCGTGCCGCGCAGGCCCGGCCGCAGCGTGACCAGCACCGGCCCGTCCACCCCGACCCGCACCGACAGCCGGTCGTCGAGCCTGGTCACCTCCACCTCGCCCGGCGCGCACCGGACGGCGCCCGCCAGCAGCGGCCGGCCCAGGATCACGGCCAGCCTCGGCGCGAGATCACGGCCGTCCGGCGACGCCGGCAGCAGGATCATGTCCACGCCCGCCAGCGCCCGCGCCAGCGTCCCGGCCAGCGCGGCGGGCGCGACCGAGGACACCTCGAGCAGCCACACCCGGCTGGCGGCGCCCAGCCCGTCAGCTGCCTTTTCGGTCCCCGATCCCGCGACCAGCGCCGCGCCACCCGCCTCGGCGACGGTCTCGTCCGCGCCCGCCGGCAGCTGGCCGTCGCGGACCACGATCACGGCGAGGGCCTTCACGTCGGCTGGAATGGTCTCGGCTGGAGCAGTCTCGGCTGGAATGCTCTCGGCTGGAATGGTCATAGCGCCACCGCCACCCGGTGTCCCTCGATCACGGCCGCGTGCGCCCGGCGCGGCGTGACGCAGTCGCCGACCCGGTGCACGTCGAACGGCGCGTCCCGCAGCTCCTGCCACAGCTCGTCCTCGGGCGCCTGATGGACCGCGCACACCACCCAGTCGCAGTGCCGCTGCGCGGGCTCGCCGGTCGGGTGATGCAGCAGCGAGAGCTGCACTCCGCCGCGCCCGTCCCGCTCGTCATCTTCGGCCGCACCCATCACTACCAGGTCGGTGGCCTGGCGGATTCCCTTGGCGTGCGCCCGCACGTTGAAGGTCTCCATGTCGAGGGTGATGCCGAGATCCTGGCCTACCACCATGCCGGCGGTGATGATCTCCACCTCGCAACCGCGGTCGGCCAGCAGCTCGGCGACGCTGGTGGCCTGATGGAAGCCGAGGTCGTCGACCACGACCACCTGCCCGGCCGGCTCGGCGCGGCCTTCGAGCACGTCACGCACGTCCACGACGCGCGGCAGCCCGGCGGCCCAGTACGGCGGCTGCGGCCGCGCTCCGGTCGCCAGCACCACGGCGTCGGGTGCCTCACCGAGCAGCCACTGCGCGGTGGCGGCCACGCCGGTCCTGATCTCCACCCCGTTGCGCTGGCACTCGGCCGCTAGGTTGCGGACCACGTCGAGGAACTCGGCCCGAGACGGCACGGACGCGGCCGCGGCCACCTGCCCGCCGGTGCGCAGCTGCCGTTCGAGCAGCGTGACACGATGGCCGCGGTGGGCCGCCGTGGCGGCCGCCTGTAGGCCGGCCGGCCCGCCGCCGACCACGATCACCCGGCGGCCCCGGCGCTTCGGCGGGGGCGCCGGGTGATCGTGGTCGGCGGCGGGCCGGCCACGATCACCCGGCG
>Ga0116221_1002825_pt1 | contig 11282 bp, 8 predicted proteins | sample Sb_taG_5_FD_88965 | JGI IMG/M metagenome (GOLD analysis project Ga0116221, IMG submission 88965) | Peat soil microbial communities from Weissenstadt, Germany - Sb_50d_8_FC metaG | ecosystem: Environmental > Terrestrial > Soil > Wetlands > Peat | place: Germany: Weissenstadt | collected 2010-09-21 | reverse complement strand
GCGCGGCCCAAACCCACCGACCCCCGGCCGGCCGGGCTCTGCCCGCATTCGTGGTCAACATGGATTCCCACCCCGGTAATATCCTCAGCGGCTCGGTGAGCCATCTCGCTCATTTGACGTCCGTCGCGCCGCCATGGTTGGGACAGCTTTACGTGGGGCAGACACCACGGCCCGTTCGGCATAGATATCACGGGCCGCGTCGGCTACGGCGGATCAAGGGACCGAACGGACCCGGGTAATTGTCGCGCCAGCCGCCAGCGACGTTACCCCAGCGAGCGCGAAAAGCGGCGGATAGCTATGCATAAGCCCTACCCGAAGCACTGACCCTCGCCCCGGTACGTCGGCACCTCGGTGACCTGCCCGTCGTCGTGGATCACGTGGTACTCGCCGAAGCGCTCGGCGAGTTCGCCGGCCTTGGCGTGGCGCAGCCAGACCCGGTCGCCGGGCCGCAGGTGCCCGGCGGCCGCGCCGCGCACCGGCGTCTGGACCTCCCCGGCGCCCTCGACGCCGGTGAGGCTGAGGCCCGCGGGCAGGTACGGCCGCGGCAGCCGGTCCGGGGTGCCGGTGCCGGAGGCGAGATAGCCGCCGGAGAACAGCGTGGCGATACCCGGGCCCGGCCTTCTCACCACCGGCAGCGCGAACAGCAAGGCGGGTTCGGGGGTGAACCGGCGGTACGCGTCGAACAGGGTCGGGCCGACCAGCCCCGAACCCGCCGTGAGTTCGGTCACCGACGCGTCCCGCGCGGTCGACTCCAGGCTGCCTGTCCCGCCGCCGTTCACGAACTCCAGGGTGGTCAGGGCCTGGATCAGGCGGATTGCCTCGGCCCGCCGCCGGTTGAGTTCTGGGACCGAACGGCCCTGGATCAGCCTGATCAGCCGGGCCTTGAGCGGATGCCCGGGCGGCGCGTCACCCAGGCCGGCGATCTGCCCCTCGTACCCCATCACGCCGACCAGGCGGAAGCCCGCACGGCGCGTGATCGCCTTCGCGAAGTCCGCCGCCTGCTCCGGCGTGTGCAGCGGAGAGCGCCTGGTGCCGATGTGCACCATGGGCCTGCGGCCCAGCGGGCGCCAGGAGACGTCGAGGTCCAGGCAGACCCGGATCTCCGGGTGGCCGTCACCCAGGGCGCGGTCCACCACGTCCAGGTGCGCGTCGGAGTCGGTCATGATCGTGATGCACTGCCTGCCTGGCCGTCGGCGGCCAGCGCCCGCAGCGCCCGCCTGTCCACGGTGGGGTAGGCCACGAGCAGGTCGTCGCTGGTGCCCATGGCGTGCAGCCAGAGGGCTTCGGCCAGCGAGTAGCACATGACACCCCGGTAGCCGGGCGTGGCCAGCGCGCGCTCGATCAGGTAGCGGCACCGCAGCGACTTGGTGGCCACCCGGATCGGCCGGCCCCCGTTCCCGGTCAGCGCCGCCCGGCGGGTCATGTCGGCGGCATTGCGGTCGAAGGCGCCCAGGTCCACGATGGCCAGCGGCGGGTCGAGGTCCGCGGTGGCGCGGTCGTACCGCGCGCGGGCGGCCTGGCGGGGATTCGCCGCCGCTCGCTCGGCGAGGCCGCGGCCCTGGTCGACTGACATGCTCGCACAGTAGACCAGCGCTGCGGAAATATGAATACTGTGCGGTAATGAAAGCTTCCTCTCGTACAGCCCCCGCGGCGCCCCGCGCCTGGCGGAACTGGGCCGGGACGGCGACGGCAACCCCGGCGCGCTGGTGCCGGCCTCGCAGCGAGGCCGAGATCTCGGCCGCGGTCAAGGACGCGGCGTCGGCCGGGCTGCGGGTACGCGCGCTCGGCAGCGGGCACTCGTTCACCGCGGTCGCGGCGACCTCCGGGGTGGCGCTCGACCTGTCCCAGTGGATCGGGATCACCGCCGCGGACACCGGGACGGGCCTGGTGACCGTACGGTCGGGGACCACGCTGCGGGCCCTCAATGCCGAGCTTGGCGGGCTCGGGCTGGCCATGGCCAACCTCGGGGACATCGACGCGCAGACGCTGGCGGGCGCCCTGTCCACCGGCACGCACGGCACCGGCGCCCGGCTCGGCGGGCTCGCCACTCAGGTGGAATCGCTCGAGCTCGTGCTGGCGGACGGGTCGGTGGTGTCGTGTTCGGCCACATCGCGGCCTGAGCTTTTCGCGGCCGCACGGATCGGCCTCGGCGCACTCGGCGTGATCACCAGCGTGACGCTGCGCTGCGTGCCGTCGTTCACGCTGCTGGCGGACGAGCGTCCGGTGCTGGTAGAAGAGGTCCTCGAGCAGTTCGACGCGCTGGCCGACACCAACGACCACTTCGAGTTCTACTGGTTCCCCTACGGCCGCAAGGCCCTGGTCAAGCGGAACAACCGGATATCGCCCGGTGGCTCGGCGGCCCGGCCGGCGGGACCTAGGCACGCTGGGGATTCTAGGACGATGCCGGGGTGGCGGAGGTTCTGGGAGTTCGAGGTGATGGAGAACGCCGCCTTCGGGACGCTGTGCCGGATCGGCCGGGCCAGGCCGCGCCTCATCCCCGCGCTGAACAGGTTCTCGTCGGCCGCGCTGTCCTCCCGGTCCTATGCCGACCTGTCCCACCGGGTGTTCGTGACCCCCCGCCGGGTCCGCTTCGCCGAGTCCGAGTACGCCGTTCCACGTGAATCACTGGGCCACGTGATCGCCGAACTGCGCCGCGCCGTGCCCCGCCTGCCCGATCCCGTCATGTTCCCGGTCGAGGTGCGGGTGGCGGCCGCCGACGATATCTGGCTCTCCACCGCCTACGGCCGGGAGTCCGCCTACGTGGCGATCCACCAGTACGCCGGGCTGCCGTACCGGGCCTACTTCGACCGGTTCGAGTCCATCGTGGCGGAGGTCGCGGGCCGGCCGCACTGGGGCAAGCTCCATTCGCTTGACGCCGGACGCCTCCGTCCGCTCTACCCCCGCTTTGACGACTTCCGCCAGGTCCGCGCCGAGGTCGACCCCGAAGCCAGGTTCGGCAATTCCTACCTGACCCGGGTCCTCGGTGATGCTCACGACTTGTGACGGAAAAATTACGCAACCTGCCTGGGCCGAACCGGGCTTGGCTGGCTGCCCGTAATCGGGGTTAGTGGCCAGTGCACGCGGCCGCCATGAAAGGTCACGGTCTGCGGGGCATGAACGAAATGATCCGCAGGCCATGACCACCGCCTTCTTTCACTAATGGCGGCCGCGGCACCGGTCACGCAGCCGATCGCGCCTTGGTGGCGTGGTCGATGAGAACGTATCCCGCGCGGGGGAAGGCAGGTGAGGCGATGGCAGCTGGGCGCCGCGCCGCGGCCACGACTCCACTGGCGTGGCTGGCGGCGGCCCATCAGGGCGGCAGTGGTTCGGTCGCGGGCCGGATCGCGCTGGTTGCCGTGGCGGTGCTGACCGTCGGCGCATTCGTGGTCCTGCAGATCAAGGCGAGATCGCACCGACAGCGGCCACCATCCGAGCCGCGCCGCCGCCGGTACAACCCCTCCGACTGGCGGACGCTGCCGCCGCCGTACTGGCCCGAAGGCCGGGACGACGAGGGGCCGCTGGGCAACGAATACAGGCACCGGCCCGACTGGAGATACGGGTACCCTCCGGGCTACGAGCCTTACCCCCTCTACGATCCCGCCCGGTCACCGTGGGCCACCCGGGACGACGCGGTGCGCGACCCGAGATCCTTAAGCGGCACCGGCCAGAGGGCACGGCGGTCTTCCTAAGTCCGACTCTGCGTGTCTAAGGTATTCGTATCGGTAACGGGCAAACGTGTTGATTGGCGGCAATTGGTTGCGCTCGCGGCAAACACGGTGTGCGGATGAGCGTTGACGATCCCTCTGACGACGATGATCGGGTACCCCGAGCATGACCACGTCAGGCCGGTTCAAAGAGAGGCGGGAGGGGGCGTCGTGACGTTAGCTTGGGACGCGCTGAACGAACTCGACGCCTACCGGGTTACCGAAATCCCGCGGCGCTCCGACGCGGACGCGGCACCACCCGCGCAGGACCGGCCCAACGACCCGGGCCGGACTCAGCGGCTCGCCGCCTTGATCGCGGCGTATCACGTCGGGGCGGAAGCCAAGGAAAATGGCTCGTCCGCCCTGGCCATCGGCTGGATAAGGCACAGCGCGGGCGGCCCGGTCCAGGTTCTGGTGGCGGGCGCGGGCCTAGTCGGCAGTGAGGCTGGTCAGGAAGTCTTCCTGACGCTTCCCGGTGGCGCGAGAGGCCAGCCGCTGCCGCGTGGCACGATGGCCGCTCTGATGGCGCAGCTGCCATCCTGGCGCACGATCGGCGGAATAAGCGACGGGCTGCTGCCGGATAATGAGCGTCGCCCCGGTGACCGGCCGCCCCCGTCGATGGAAGAATGCTTGCTTGCTGTGTGGCCAGGCCCGTTTGGCTGGCTGCTTCTTGCCGAGCCGCTGAGTGCGGCCGAGATCCAGGAAATGGCGGACGAGCTCGCTCAGCTCGAGCAGTATTCGACGGGCAATTCGGACAGATTTCCCGAACGGGCCACGGCCACTCGTCGGCTAAGCCTGCGTCATGCCGAGATGCGGAAGGGCTCCTCGGCGGGCCTGTGGCGGGTCCGGCTGCTCGCGGGCGGCACCAGTGCCGAGGCCGCGTCGCGGGTGGCCGGGCTGGTGTGTGCCTCGGCCGACCTGGATGGCCTGCCCTACGCCGTCACCCCCGCCAGCAGCGCGGCCCGCAGCTTGCAGGAAGTCCTGGAGGAACCGAGCCCGGCCCTGGCCGGGGGAGACGCGGTGCCGGGCCACCCGTTTTACGCGAGCACCGAGTTGATCGCCGCGCTGGCCCGGCCGCCAGAACGCGAGATGCCCGGAATCCGGCTGGCGCTGCGGCCGGATTTCGACGTCACCCAGGAGCCCGTGGCCGGCCGCGAGGCGATCGGCGTCGGCGAGATCCTGGACCGAAGCCGCAGGCCAGCAGGTCCACTGGTGCTGCCGCTCGACTCCCTGAACCGGCACGTTTTCGTCAGCGGCGCTACCGGGTCGGGGAAGTCGCAGACCGTACGGACCCTGCTCGAGGCTGCCACCAGGGCCGGAATCCCCTGGCTGGTGGTGGAGCCGGCGAAGGCCGAATACCGGCTGATGGCCGCGCGCCTGGCCGGGCTGGGCGGCGGAGTCCCGGGAACCGATGCGGTGGTCTCCGAGGTGGTTCGGATCCGGCCGGGCGAGTCGGACGCGATCGCGGCCGGGCTCAATCCGCTCGAGCCCGCGCCGGACGAAAACGGGCACCGTTTCCCGCTGCAGACCCACGCCGACCTGGTCAAGGCGCTGTTCATCGCGTCCTTCCGTTCGGACGAGCCCTTCCCTCAGGTGCTCAGCGCGGCTCTGACCAGGGTGTATGAGGACGCTGGCTGGGACCTGGCCCTAGGTGAGACGGTCGCGGCCGACGCCAACCCCAGCTATCCGAACCTCGCCGATCTTCAGCGGGCCGCGATCAGGATCGTCCGGGAAGTCGGCTACAGCCAGCGGATCACCGACGACGTGCTCGGCTTCATCAAGGTGCGGATTTCGAGCCTGCGGCTCGGTACCACCGGGCGGTTCCTGCAGGGCGGTCACCAGCTCGACTTCGGCAAGCTGCTGCGGACCAATGCCGTGCTCGAGATCGAGGACGTGGGTGACGACAGCGACAAGGCGTTCCTGATGGGGACGGTGCTGATCAGGCTGGTCGAACACCTGCGGATGGTGAACCGGGCCACGCCATCGGGCCCGGCCACGCTCCGCCACCTGACCGTCATCGAGGAGGCGCACCGGCTGCTCCGCCGCCCGGAGGCTCCGGGGAGCGGCGGCTCGGGCGGCGCAGCGGCCCACGCGGTCGAGATGTTCGCCGGGCTGCTCGCCGAGATCCGCGCCTACGGCGAGGGGCTCATCATCGCCGAGCAGATCCCGGACCGCCTCATCGCCGACGTCATCAAGAACACGGCGGTGAAGATCACCCACCGGCTGCCCGCGGCCGACGACCGCGATGCCGTGGGCGCGACGATGAACATGACGCAGGCGCAGAACCGGTTCCTGGTCACCCTCAAGCCGGGCGAGGCCGCGGTGTTCGCGGACGGCATGGACTTCCCGCTGCTGGCGCAGATGCCCGACGGCACCAGCCGGGAAGCAGCCGTGCAGGCAGCCACCGCCACCCCGGCCGGAGTCGTCCGGTCGCGCAGCATCACCTGCGGTGCCGACTGCTTCGGGCGGCCCTGCACGCTGCGGGACATGCGGGTAGCCCAGCGCGCGCTTGACGAGTATCCGGTGATCAGGCTGTGGGCCGAACTGTCGGTCCTCGCACACCTGGTCGGCTGGCCGATGCCGGTGCCGCGCACCGCGCTGCTCTCGCTCCTGCAGATGATGCCGTCCCGGCTGCGGGACTGCGCCATCTCCCACAGTGTCGATGCGGCCCTCGGCGTCCGGGTACCGGTCATCGCCGGGCGGGTCAGCGCGATCGGCCTCGCCTCCCACGTCAGCACCGCGATCAGGTCCAGGGTCTCTCGGGGAACCTGGCTGTGCCAGCGGGAAGAACCCCAGTGGCTCGCCCCCGCCTACAAGTGGACGCTCGTCCTCGACGCGCTCAAGACAGCTGACAGGAAGAGCCCGGGGGCAGGTCCGCACCCGCGGAGTTCGGAATGGGAGCGGACGTACGGGCAGGCGATTACGGGCGACACCTGTGCGCGCCAGGTGGGGACGGTGCAGCGCTGGTACGACGGTGCGCAGCGTGATGGCTGGGAGGTGCGGGCCGTGGCGTTCGGCGTCGACAGCCCTTCCGGCATCGAGAAAGCCGCCGGTGCCCGCGCCGAAGACGATGACTTCGAGGAGCGCCTGACCGGCTACCTCGACCAGTTCGTCGACTGCCGCTGGCCGCGGCTGTACCTGACCGCCGACTCGCTCGGGGATCCCCCAGAGCAGCGGTAACTCAGGCGCAGGCGCCCTTGGTTGTCCACAGCACAATCCACAGAAGTGTGCATCGGGTTGCCAGTGTCACTCTGCATCCTGGGCCGTTGGGTAAAGAGTTATCCACAGTGCGTGGTTGTGGAGAACATCGCTCAGGTCATCGGCAACAGTTCGGGGAGCCGTCCGGACGATGCCGCCGACACCGAACGCCAGCCCCATCGGCCGGAAACGCAGAGCCAGACGAACGCGATGGCGGCGAGCAGGCGGATGGTCGGCGTGAGCCACGTTCCGTTGAACTGGCCAAGGTCATAGAGCCAATGCGGTTCGACCGGGCTCTGGATGGCCTGAGCGTAGATGGTCGCACCCGCCAGCAGGCGGATCAGGACCACCCAGTCCAGCCGCGACGCAGAGTAAAGCGCGAGCAGGCTTATGGCCATCACGTCGTACCAGGGTCGCTGGAACGCCGTGACGAAGAGCCACGCCAGGCTCAGGGCCAGGGCCGGGGCGACGGCCGGCAGGCTGGGTACCCGGTCCGGCAAGCGCAGCAGAGCTAGCAGCGCGACCGCCGCGAACAGCAGGTCGGCGATCAGTACGAGGTGCGGCGGGGCGCTTGACACGCTGAACTGGGTATAGCCGAGCACCGGCCGCCAGAAGAGCTGGTACATCGTGTCCCAGGTAATTCCCGTGCTCCGGGTGACGAGCACCTTGATCGCCGGGGAGCCGGCCGCCAGATAGGCCGGGATGACCGCCACTGCGAAGCCGGCCGCGGCGGCTGTGGCGGCCGTGACCGACCTGCGGCAAGCCCAGGCCACAGCCAGGCCGAGGAGAACGTATTCCACCTTGATGTCGGCCGCCACGCCGATCAGCAGGCCGGCCAGGACCGCCCCGCCGGCACCGATCCCGGCACCGATCTCCGGCCGTGCCTTGCTCTCGCCGCGCGGGCCGCTCTCTTCCTGCGGAGTGCGCGCTCGCAGTGCCGCGATTCCCAGCAGCCCGAACACCACGGCCAGCCCGTCGATGTGGCCGCCCGCGACGATCTCCCACAGCAGCAGCGGGTTCACTGACCACAGCAAGTGGGCTCGCAGCCGCATCTCGGGGTCGGAGCGGAGCAGGCGGTCCAGGATCAGGATCACCGCCCCGAAGGCGACCGCTTCCTCCAGCTTCAGCCAGAAGGTGATGCGGGCCAGCGACGTCCCGCCAAGCTCGGCTGCGCCCCACTCCGCCGCAGTGGCCAAGGGTCCGTAGACGGACACCGCGTTCGCCCAGCTAGACGGGATCTCGCCGAACGGTATCTGCCTGCCGACCGGATCGCCCGTCCGCTCCAGCTGCAGCGGGGTCATGACGTACGGACTGTGCCCGATCACCGCGGTGCGGCCGCTGGCGGCATAGGAGATGGAGTCCGTCGAGCCGGCCGGCGGCAGCACGGTAAGCACCACCACGGCCAGGAACGCGGCCGCGATGACCGGCCGGACCGGCGGTCGTGCCCCACGGGCCACGGCGACGAGGCCGGCGATCACTCCAGCGCAGCCCAGCGCCATCGCCGCCCATAGCGAAACCGTCACGAACGTGGCCGTCAGGTGCAGAGTATGCCACCAGGGGGGACCGCTCGCCCGGCGCATGGCGGGCACCGAGACGTTCGGGCCCGCGGCCGAGATCACGATCATGACCAGCGTCGAGACCGTGATGGCAACCGCCGAGAGCCAGCCGGTCAGGCGGGTGAGTTCGGGCGAGCCGGGACGGTTCACCCAGGTCGGGCTGGTCGCTTCGACCCCGTCCCTGTCACTCACCACATCGCCTGTCTACTGGTCATAGTCGTGGATGCCGCGCTCGCGGGTCCGTGACTAGACGGTACCGGATCATGTGCACGGCGGTCCTGACTCGAGCGTCGAAGCAGCCCGTTCGGGTGAAGGCCGGGACGCCTGCGGAGGGAACGGAAGCGCCCGCGGCTGCCGCCGCGCCGCCGCCTCTGGCGATCAGCGTGGCGAACAGCGCTGCGGGCGCCTCTCCGTCAGCTTCCGGGACGTGGATGTCCCTGTTCCGTCAGATGCCGGGCGTCGTGACCCGGCCGTTCACTTCCGAACCCGCGGCCGCGTCACTCGCCGTGTCTCCGGCCTGTGTGCCCCGTTCGTCCTCGGACGACTCGGTGGCATCCTTAGCCTCCGCGGTGGCACTGGCGTAACGACGCCGCATGGTGATGGCGGCGCCAGCGCCGGCCGCGGCCATCGCTGCGCCGACACCGAGCAGCAAGCGCCAGTCCAGCAGCCTCCGGATACCGGTCCGCTTCGTTCCGCTCACCCTGACCTGGGCAGCGGTTGACCGCAGGGCCGATGAAACTTTCGGGGCGACGGTGATGTCGACGGCGTCCGCAGCGTCTTCCAGTCGAGGCGCGGCCCACTCCCGTGCGCCCAGGACGGCCTCCTCCAGTCGAGGCGCGGCCCATTCCCTGGCGCCTTCGACGCCCTGGCGGACTCCCTGGACCGCTGTCGTTCCCGCGCGCTTCCCCACCGGGATGGCCTGCGCGGCGGCGTCCTTTACGCGTATGCCGATGGCAGCCGCCCCGCCGGTGGTGCGGTTGGTATTGGTATTGGTAAGGGGCACAGTAAACCTCCCGAGCGTGTTCCCGCTATCACAGGCTTCCCGGCTGTGCTGGGTTCAATCATCGCGCGCTACCGGTACGGTGATGACTGGAGGAAATTTACGCCGACGAAATGTCCGGCCAGTTAGCTGGCTGGACGAGGAGTCAACCGCATGACAGACACGCTGACCGCAACGCTGCGCACCAATCAGGGCCCGGTTGTCATCCGCCTTTTCCCTGATCACGCGCCAAAGACGGTGCGTAACTTCGTGGAACTGGCCGAGGGTAGCAGGCAGTGGACCGACCCGCGCACCGGGCGGACCACCACCGACAAGCTCTACGACGGTACGGTGTTCCACCGGGTCATCCCCGACTTCATGATCCAGGGCGGGGACCCGCTCGGATCCGGCCGGGGCGGCCCCGGCTACAAGTTCGCCGACGAAATCCACCCGGACCTCGCGTTCGACCGGCCGTACCTGCTGGCCATGGCGAACGCCGGACCCGGCACCAATGGCTCGCAGTTCTTCATCACGGTCGTGCCGACCCCCTGGCTGAACGGCAAGCACACCATCTTCGGTGAGGTCATCGAGGGTGCCGATGTGGTTGACCTGATCACCCGGGTCAAGACGGGCAGCCAGGACAGGCCGGTGGAGGACGTGACCATCGAGTCGGTCACGGTAGAACGCGGCAACAGCGCTTCCTGATTGGACCAAGGCGTGAGCATGACCAGCGATTCCGGATCGGGCGGACAGAGCCGGCCGGACGGGGTCGCGCCGGGGACTGGTGGGGACCAGCAGGTCCCCACCTGTTACCGCCACCCCGGCAGGGAAACGTATGTCTCCTGTGTCCGGTGCGAGCGCTACGCGTGCCCTGACTGCATGCGCGCGGCCTCGGTGGGCCAGCAGTGCGTGGAGTGCGTGGGCGAGGGCGCGCGGAGCACCCGCCAGGCCAGGACCACCTTCGGCGGCCGCCCGGCTGCGACCGCCGTCGTTACCTGGACGCTGGTCGCCATCAACGTGGCGATGTTCCTGGTCATCTGGGTCCGCCCGGGCATCGTCAACGACCTGGAGATGCTCGGGTACGCCTCGTATACCCCGGGCGGCCCGATGCACGGGGTGGCCGCGGGCGAGTGGTACCGGCTGATCACGTCGGCGTTCGTGGTCCCCGGGGCCAGCCTGAGCGGCCTGGGGCTCATGGACATCCTGTTCAACATGTGGGCGCTGGTCTTCGTGGGACCTGCGCTCGAGGGCCTCCTCGGCCGGGTCCGCTTCCTCGCGGTGTACCTGCTCAGCGCCGTCGGCGGCGCGGTGATGTATTACTTCCTCGCCCCGCAGAACGTGTTCGCCGCCGGCGCCTCGGGTGCCATCTTCGGGCTGTTCGGAGCATGGTTCGTGGTGTCAAGGCGGCTCAGGGTCGACACCCGCGGGATCGTGATACTGATCGCCATCAACCTGGCTCTCAGCTTCTTCTTCCACAACATCATCGCCTGGCAGGATCACATCGGCGGGCTGCTCACCGGCGCGCTGCTCACCGCCGCCTACGCGTACGCGCCCCGCAAGAACCGCACTGTCATCCAGGTAGCCGCCACCGTCGCGGTCGTGGCCTTGATCGCGATTGCGATCGTCGTCAGGAACGGCCAGCTCACCAGCGGCGTGGTCTAGGGCGGGCAGGTCTTACAAGCGGGGCGAGCCCGGGATCAGCGCCACCTGGTGGACAAGGTGACGCCCGCGATGATGAACGCGAAGCCGATCACGAGGTTCCATGCGCCCAGGCTGGATATGCCGGGTATCGAGCCATTGGACAGGTAGTACGCCACGATCCAGGCGAGGCCGAGGACCAGGCAG
>Ga0116221_1002824_pt1 | contig 11283 bp, 10 predicted proteins | sample Sb_taG_5_FD_88965 | JGI IMG/M metagenome (GOLD analysis project Ga0116221, IMG submission 88965) | Peat soil microbial communities from Weissenstadt, Germany - Sb_50d_8_FC metaG | ecosystem: Environmental > Terrestrial > Soil > Wetlands > Peat | place: Germany: Weissenstadt | collected 2010-09-21 | reverse complement strand
TTCCGCGTTCACGCCGCCGAAAAAGAAAAGCTTGTCTTTGATGGCCGCGCCGCCAATGGTTGTGCCCAAGAACGCGTCATTGAAAGCGGGAACCTGGGTCAATCCTTCGAATCCTTTTTGATTTGGCGAAAGAGCGTTGAATCTCCAATTTCCTTCCGTGACGTATAACGAACCGTGGAGACTGTTCGTTCCTGACTTGGTGAGTATGTTGACCACCGATCCGGAATTCCGGCCATACGCTGGGTCAAAATTACTCGTGGTGATCTGATATTCCTCGACGAACTCTGGATCCGAGAGTGCCAGGCTGGGACCCTCCGCTAAGTTGTCGTTATTATTTTGCCCGTCGATCTGCTGGTCGTTGCTCCTTCCCCGGAGGCCGTTTACCGCGAAGCCTGCGCCGTTGATATTAAAAAACGTCAGGTCTCCGCTGTTTACCACCCCGGGAACGGTGAGCGCTAGATTGTCAAGGCCATTGTTCTCCAGGATCCCGGAAAACGTGGCGAGAGTTTCTCGCCCAAAGGAACTGGAAACTTGCGCTTGGGTGCTTTCAATAAGCCGCGAGGCGGCCGCCACTTCGAGGGTAGTGCTAACCTCGCCGACTGCCAACTGAAACGTACCGAGCCCGTGATCTGACCCGGCGTTGACGCGAACCTGCTCGACGAGTAATTTTTTGAATCCGGGCTTGGAAATCTCCACGCGGTAAGTTCCTACCGGCAGCAGGTTCGACTGAAAGAAGCCGGCCGAATCTGTAATGGCGTGGAATTGTTCGTTTGTGTCCGTATCTGTGACAGTGACGTCAGCTCCGGCGACTACCTCGTTCTGAGGATCGAGCAGTGTCCCTGATATCGAGCCTTTGCTGACTTGCGCCAGGCCGCACGGGACGTGAAGCGCGCAAAGCAGTACGATTAGCGCGGTAGGCAACGTAAGGCGCTGAAGTCTTCTAGACACTGCGACCCACCTCAGGACGTCGGAATTGCTAATGGTGTTGGCACACTAATAACACAAAAAGAAGTTGCGGGCTGAGAATATCTTTAGGTAAGCGCGACAATCCGATCGGAGGGAGCTATTGAGGCAACCCGATACGATGAATCAGCTCCTGGAATCGTGGATCGGTTCGCATGTCGTCATAAGCGGGAGTCAGCTGCAGCCTGAGTAGTGGCTCTGTGTGTTCCCGATAGCCCTGATTAAGATACTGCATCGCCATATCGGTATTTCCCATGGCCGCATAGAGTTCGGCATGTTCGAAGGTCTTGGCCTTTGCGATTGATTTTGCGTCAAGTTGTTTTAGCTTCTCGCGGAGCCAACCAGGGTAACCAGTTTGAGAGTAGGCGCGTGACAGGCTGTCGGCGCAAGGAATGCATCCCTCGATGCGAAGCTGCTGGTCTGTTTCGCTGACCTCTTCGGGGTGCTGTCTTTTGGCTCTGTACACCCATGCTCTTTCTTCGTGAATCCGCGCAGGATCCTGCACGAAGATTACAGCCACTTCAGTTAGAAAAAGATCGTAACGACAACTAAAACGAAGGGCTCGCTGCACTGCAAACCGCTCGCCCAGAGGATCAAGGTCCGCGGCTCGACGAGCTTCGGCGATGCTTTGATCAAAGCGGCCAGTGTAGGCAAGCAAATGAGAATACAGGTTATGGAGCTCCGCGTAATGAGTATCGAGCTCCAGACCGCGTTGTATCTCCCGCTCAGCGCCCGGCCAGTCCCAGTCATAGAAAAGCATTTTTGATGCAAGCGCGCAGTGGGCCTCCGCCAGACCGCTATCGAGCGCTAGCGCTTTCCGGGATGCCTCTTCCGACTGGCGCCAACCCTCTTTGACTGGAATCAAGCCGTCGCCCGCCATGAGCCCGTAATAATTGGCAAGACCGCTATAGCCGGGCGCATAAGCAGGATCGTACTGGATAGCCTGCTTGAACAACTCCCCGCTTTTCTCGAGATCGCCCGGAGCGGCATTTGCGGTCTTGCTTCGAAACCAATACCCGCGCCCCCTGATATATGCGTCGTAGGCACGCGGATCTACCTGTCGCGGCAGGGACGCCGTTGAGGCATTCGGAGGAGCAATCTTTGCCTGGACGCTATGTGCGATCGCTGTCGCGATGTCGTTTTGCAAAACGATTATATCCCGCAGGTCTCCCTGGTAATCCTCCGCCCAAATGTGACGGTCCGTTCGGGCGTCGACAAGCTGGGCGCTGACGCGAATCTTGTCGCCGGTACGCACCACGCCACCTGTAACAAACGCATCCACCTTTAAATCCCGGCTGATCTCGGAAGCGGAGGCCGACGAATTCCTATAGCGAACTACCGACGCAGCGGACGATACCTTAAGGCTCGAGATTTTCGCGAGTTGCGTGATTAATTCGTCGGTCATGCTATCGCTGAAATATTCCTGAGAGGGGTCTCCAGAAAGGTTTTTCAAAGGCAGAACAGCTACCGATTGAATCGCGGGAGAGACTCCAAACACCTTCCGGGGGATGCGAAACGCCAAAAAAACCACAGCAATCAGACAGGCTAGTCCGACGCCCGCTCCAAGATAGCGTCTTCGCCAGGAAATTGCGCGTTTTGGATCCGCACCGGCGGAACGAAGCGACGATGGAAGCGACGCCGATGCGACGGACGGCTGCCCAAACTGCTCACTTACTTCACTAATGAATCTATAGCCATTAGGCAGCGTTTCGATGTAGCGCGGTTCTTCCGCGGAATCGCTCAGGGCCTCGCGGATTTTATTCACGGCCGTATTCAGTCCGTGGTCGAAATCGACGAATATGTCCGGAGCCCACAACAGCTTCTTAAGCTCTTCGCGGCTGACCGCTTGGCCAGCCCGCCCTAAAAGGACCGCGAGTACCTGAAAGGGTTTCGGCTGCAGCCTGATCCGAATTCCACTCTTCCGCAACTCCAAACCGACCGTGTCCGCGTGGTAAGGCCCAAACTTATATCCGATTGACGGTGGCGGATGGTCGTTCATGGAGAGTCTTACGCGGGAGCGTAGCACCGGCTTTCGTCGTTGTCAATTGATCGGCTCCTCATCCATAGCGTTATCTATAACTTACGCAGTTACCCAAGGCCTACCGAGGGATGTTTCCCTGTGCATTGACCCGCTCTTCCATTCGGTTCCATAGTCCGCGCCACGTGAGCTACCTCGGAGATTTAAGCCGCAATCGGCAGGGCATGTAGACGCGAGTTTCAACGGTCATTCAAGATTCAGAACAACTACCTCAGCTAAGGAGAACAATCCGATGAACGAAACATTGCGACATCAATCAGCAAGTAAGCAAGCCGTCAGTATCTGCTGTGCGCTACTTTTCGCATTGTTTTTGACCATGCCTGCGAATTCTCATGCTCAATCAAAGCCACTCGCTGGTGGAAATTCCCGCACGGCGGGAGCTTGGAGACAGGTTGGTCCTGCACCGCCCGCCATTGAAGCCTCGATCGCTATAGACGATGCGACGCGCACAGTCTACATCGCGAGCCTAGGCGGGGGAATTCTCAAGAGCGAGGACGGCGGCCAAACCTTCGCGGCGGCCAATCAAGGCCTCGATTCACTGGTCGTGGCCTCGCTGGCGATGGCGCACGATAATCCCAATCTTGTGTATGCGGGGACGGGCGCCGGCATCTACAAGACCACAAATGGCGGAGCCACATGGAGCGCCACAGGGTCCGGCCTTTTGCCGCTGTCACTGATTATCGATCCTACGAATCCCAACATTTTGTACGCGGGCTTTAACGGTGACCTTCAGAAGACGACCGACGGTGGCGACACTTGGCTGTCATCAGCGAATGGCATCGACAACCCACTTGTTTTCTCTTTGGCAATCGATCCGAATAACACGAGCGTTCTCTATGCGGGAACCGCTGGAACCGGCGCGTTCAAAAGCGTTGACGGCGGCGCTACGTGGAACCCTCTCAACATAGACACCACCGTTTGGTCTTTGTACGTAGATCCCACCAATAGCAATGTCATCTATGCCGGTTCCAATGGCAATGGTGTCTACAAAAGCACAAACGCGGGGGCTTCGTTTGTCCGCACCGGCTCACCGGCCGTCGGTGTTGTCCTGTCGCTGGCGAAAAGTGGAGACCGCTTGTATGCAGGGACCGCGACTCAGGGAGTTTCCGTCAGCAAAGACGACGGCGCAACTTGGACAAATACAAAAATATCCGACGGACTGGGCCTCGTTCTTAGCGTTGGATTAGACGGATCAGTTTTCGCGGGAACCAACTTCGACGGAGTGTTCGAGCGTCCAGCGGCAACAAGAGAGTCCGATGAAGACGATCGCCGGGCCTCGAATTGGCGAAGAGTGGCTTGGGAGCAACTGAAAGACTGCCGCTGCCAAAACGGGCACGCGTTGGGAATCGATCCGGCCAACCACGAACACGTGTTCTTCTCTACGAATGACGGGGGGTTGTTCGTTACTCACGATGGCGGTCGCAACTGGGAGGATGGCGGCGCGAAGGGCCTAACATCCCGAGCGCCTCGTAGCATTGCCTTCGACCCACAGGAGCCAACCCTTGTCTACGCAGGCTCGTTCACGGGCGGAGGTCTCTATCGATCTTTTGACCATGGCCGGCATTGGGAACGCCGCCTTTTCGGTTCGAGCGCCATCTACGTTGCCGGTGTAGCCGTCGACCCTGTTGATCACTCCATTTATGTTTCAACCTTTCGCAGTGGCGACGGCATTTGGAAAAGCGTTGATTTTGGCGAGACCTTTACGCGCATCGACCGTGCTCCGAACAGCCTTCCGGGCGACTTTCTGGCCCTCAGTGGAAGGGGAATTGCTGTTGACCCCGAACACCACCAGACTGTTTTCTTTGCCGGTAATCGCGGGATCTGGCGATCCAGCGATGCCGGGGCGAGTTGGAGCAATGTGGATGAAACGCCGTCCTTGAGCATCACGGTCGACCCGGTCGAGCCCAATATCGTCTACGCGGGAACTTTCAGCGGTGTGTTGAAGAGTGTTGATGCGGGTGCGTCTTTTGCCCCCCAGAGCGTTGGCCTGCCAGACGGATTTCAGACCGCACGCACTGGCTCTGTTCAGGTCGATCCTCGCCGGCACGACGTCTTATATGTTGCATTCGAGGGAGCAGGCGTCTTTAAGAGCGTGGATGGCGGTGACTCCTGGACAGCCATCAACACTGGGCTGGACGACCTGGGCGTCTTCGGCATTGCACTAGACTCAGACTCACCCGACATCTTGTACGTCTCGACGAACTCTTCGGTCTACAAGACGACAAGCGGTGGAGAAATGAGCGAGAAAAAGTGACCCACATATACAGATCGTTCAACTCTTGGAATCTCGGGAAAGGATAGATCCTCGCAAAACGTAGCGGTTCCACCAGGTAACTGCCGGGGCTGGGAGCCTCGACCTCCCAGCCCACGGCTTACTCTCAAATACGCTGTCCGCGACAGCCCTAAACCGCATGGCAGAGGCAAACGTCGTGACCATCCCGCGCCAGAGCGAGACGCCTTCAGGTTCCATGTGAAAAATCTCGAATGGAGTAACCATAAATAGCTCCCGCTCTGTTGGTTCGAAAGCTCCCAATCGCGATTTGTATATCACTGTACGTCGATTGCGTCAGTATCCGAAGCGATCCTTTGTAACAGGTTCGTCAAATCGAGTGCGAGATTGACGGATTCGAGGCTATCACCAGAACGACCGCGGAACACGGCAATGAGCTTTGGATTCCGTCTCGCGAGGAGATTCCGAAACCGTGTTCTCGATCTCGGGGCTAATCTGCCTCGGGCTTTTATGGGGATTCAGCCTCTGACCGATCACGTTCGAGACTGCGAAGAACCGAGCGTGCGCCACATCCAGAGCAGCCGCATGGAGCGATGACTTGAGGTAAGTTTTCACAGTGTGAAGCTAACTCTCCAATCGCGCGGCGATGAAGGAATCAAGGGCTTGTCTTGAATCCAGGCGAGGTGTGTAGCCTAAGACTCCCCTCAATCGCGTATTGTCGGCCACCCAGGGGTAACGGATCATGTCCAGCATGCCTGCCGGAAAAGGCACGAGATGTAGCGCCCACAGGATCGCCGCCGCCGGATAAAGCAACACCACCGGAATAGGCAGCGGCTTCTTCCCCACTGCGTGAACCAACTCGCTGAGGCGCACAATGCCGCTCCCTGCAATGTTGTAGATGCCGCGCGCCTCGCACTTTACGGCGCGATAGAGCACCTCTGCCATATCATCCTCGGAAACAAACTGCATAGGTGGGTCCGCGCCGCGAACCTGCGTGAACCAAGGAAACGACCTCCAAGGCCATTCCATCATTTTGGAGACGATGTTTTGAGTGTGTGGTCCAAGAACGATAGACGGCCGCAAGATCATCACCTGGATTTCGGGGTGTCGCGCCAGAAAGTCCTGCGCCATGCGGTCCACTTCTGCCTTGTGCTTGGAATAGAGGTAGCGCGGCGTCCCACTGACCGCAGAATCTTCGGTGAGGTACGGGGGTTCCGAGGGGTTGGTGGGATCCAGGTAGGCCGTCGTGCTGCTTGTATAGATCACACGTTTGAGGGCCGCGGCCTCAGCGGCTCGAAAGAAGTTCTGCGATCCCCCAACGTCAACCTGCCGGTGTCGTCGGACGTCGTGAATGGGATTAAACTGCCAGGCGAGGTGGAGAGCGGTGTTGATCTCCTGCGAACAAAGATGATCTCTCAAATGTTCCCAAGGAGCGGTCAAATCGAAACGAAGAAATAAGGCTGGACACTTTACCTGCGCAGCCCGTGGGCTGATATCGAGTCCCAAGATGAACTCGACGTCAAGGTCAGATCCGAGACGGGTGATCAGTTGTTGTGCCAGGTACCCACTACTGCCCGTAATAGCAATTCGCAATCTCATGAGCGCACCTCATCCGTGACGTTCGCGCACATTTTCTTTCAAGCGTGCACGATTTTTTGTCACGCGGCTTTAACAGCTCTCATCGCGGCAAACCTGGCGACTTTGGGTTTGGCCAACTTTTCGAAGTCTTCCCAGGCCAGTCGAATCAGCTCCCGGTGGGAGCACGCATTGAATGCAATCTCTTTGTCTTTTGCTAGGCTTTCATCGGCGATGACATCTATTCCGTAGAGGTTCCCAAATGGCGGCATGGCGCCCGTTTCGCATTCGGGAAACCGGTCCCTGAACTCCGTTTCCGACGCGAGTTCCGCGCGTTTTGCATTTGTGGCCTTCTTCAGCAGCCCAACGTCCACTCGGAAGGAGGCAGGCAGGACCGCCATCGTCAATTGACCGTCCAGCTTCACCACCACCGTCTTGGCCAGTTCCTTTCCTGGAATGTGTGATAGCGCCGCGATTCCCTGCGCCGTGTAGGCAGGGGAATGAGAGATGACAATGTATTTGACGCTGTGTTTGTCGAGATACTCGCTTAAGCTTGCGAGCGGCATAGTGGCCTCCTTTTCGGCTAACGAGAAATTCTATGGCCCAGGTCTTAGGGAAAGCTTGTTCTTCTATCCCTCATAACAAGGGGCTCCCTTGTGGCCGAACGTTTGATGATCCTTTATGGTATGGCTCATCTCGTCGCGGGCTTTCAGTAGGGCTAGCCGTTCCTCTTTAGACAAATTTGGATTTTCGAGCGCAGTGACAATCTTGTCGAATTGCGCCTCGAGATCTTCAAGTTCTGCACAGAGCATGTTGGCCTCCGTTCCCTCGGCCACAGGCGTGAAGCGCCATCTGCGGAGATTGCAATCATCCGCGTCTTCGCTGCCTTCCTTCCTTACGCCGCGAACTTCGCGACCAGTTCCTTTTTGCCCAATCCCAGAATTTCGTGCTTCTTGCCAACCTTCTTGAAGGCTTCAATCGCCGTATCCAGGTGGTGCTTTTCGTGGGCGGCGGAGAGTTGCGTGCGAATGCGGGCCTGCCCTTTAGGCACGACGGGGAAAAAGAACCCGACTGCGTACACGCCCTCGTTAAAGAGATCGCGGGCAAAGTCCTGCGCGAGTTTCGCGTCGTAGAGCATGACGGGCACGATCGGGCTATCGCCTTCCCTCAGATCGAAGCCGGCCTCTTTGAGCAGACCGCGCCAGTACCTCGCGTTCCACTCCAGCTTGTCGCGTCGCTCGGTTGTGGCGCTGATCAGATCCAGCACCTTGAGTGTCCCCGCCACGATCACCGGTGCGACGGCATTGGAAAACAGATAAGGGCGCGCCCGCTGTCGGCACATCTCCACCAACTCGCGCCGTCCGCTGACGCACCCTCCCGAAGCCCCGCCCAATGCTTTCCCCAGAGTCGTGGTGATCACGTCAATCTTGCCGAATACTCCGCAGTGCTCGTGCGTCCCACGCCCGCTCCTACCGATGAAACCGGTGGCGTGGGAGTCATCCACGAACACCATGGCGTTGTACTTCTCCGCCAGCGCGACGACGTCTGCCAGTTTGGCGGTGTCGCCATCCATTGAGAACACGCCATCGGTGATGACCAGGCGGAAGCGCTTGTCCTGGTGTTCTCGCAGCTTCTCCTCCAGGTGCCCCATGTCGGAATGCTTGTAAGTGTCTTGCACGGCCTTCGACAAGCGCATTCCGTCCACAATGGAGGCGTGAACGAGTCGATCGGCGATCATCACGTCTTGTTCGTTCAGGCAGGCCTCGAAGAAGCCGGCGTTAGCGTCCATGCAGGAGGGAAAGAGAAGAGTGTCCTCGGATCCAAGGAACTCGGTCAGCCGCTTCTCCAGTTCCCGGTGGATGTCCTGGGTGCCGCAAATGAAACGCACGGAGGACATCCCGTAGCCACGTGCGTCGAGCCCGGCATGCGCGGCAGCGATCACCGCCGGGTGGCTGGATAGGCCGAGATAGTTGTTGGAGCAAATGTTGATGCACTTCCGGAGCGCAGAGCCAATCGGGAACTCCACTTCAATGTCCGACGACTGCGGCGAATGGATATATCGCTCTTGTTTGAACAGTCCGGTGGACTTGATTCCCTCAATGTCGGCCTGATAGCTATTGCGAACTGCATCGGTAAAGGACATGATAGGCCTCGCAAAATGAAATTCAGTGCCGTGCCCAGTTCCCGACCGAGCTCCGGCAGCCCTGGGCACCCTTAAACGCTGCCGACCTCCACTTTCTGGAAGCTTCGCACCAGAGCCACAATACGTTCGACTGTATCGAAAGCTTCGGGCGTGGCGTCGGCGTCTGGAATGTGAATCGCATACTCTTTTTCCAGGAATCGCAGGAGAGACACCATAGAAAAGGAATCCACGAGGCCGCTGGAAATCAGCGGCGTCGTGTCGGTGACTTCACGGTCGTCCCCCTCTTGCACGTACTCCCGGATGATGTAGTCGCGAACTGCTGTGCTGATTTCGTCCATGGTCTTCTCAGTCCTCCATGATGGTGGAAAGATCCCCCACGGGCTCGTTGAACTCCTTGCAGCGCAAGATGCGGCGCACGATCTTGCCGCTGCGCGTCTTCGGAAGAGAGCTCACGAACTCAATTTCCTGGGGCATGGCCAGCGGCGAGAGCCGCTTGCGAATGTTGTTCATGATTTCCAGTTCGAGGTCATCGGATGGCTGGAAGCCTCCCTTAAGGGCGACGTACGCTTTCACGACTTCCATGTTGATGGGGTCAGGCTTGGCGACGGCGGCGGACTCAGCCACGGCAGGACATCCCAGCAGAGCCGATTCGACTTCAAACGGACCGATCAGGTGTCCGCCGGTGTTGATGACGTCATCGTCGCGTCCCATGAACCAGAAATAGCCGTCGGGATCGATCGACGCGCGGTCGCCACACAGATACCATCCATTCTTGAATTTCGCCTGGAATCCAGCTTGGTTGTTCCAGTAGCCGCGAATCTGCGACGGCCAGCCGGGGCGCAGCGCAATCAAGCCGGCTACGCCCGGGCGATTCACCGGGTCGTAGCTCTTCGGATCCAACACGGTCGCGGTGATTCCCGGAAACGGCTTTCCCATCGAGCCCGGTTTGACCGGCATCCCCGGAAAATTGCTGATGACGATGCAGCCCGTTTCGGTCTGCCAGAAGGTATCGTGAAATGGCTTTCCAAATACATCTTGCGACCAGAGAACTGCCTCGGGGTTCAGCGGTTCGCCAACGCTGGCCAGATGCCGCAAGCTCGACAAATCATGTTTCCGAACGATTTCTGCGCCCTCCTTCATGAGAAGACGGATGGCGGTCGGCGCCGAGTACCAGACGGTTACCCTATACTTGTCGATGAACTCGTACCATCGTCCTGCGCTGAAACCAGAATCGAGAACGACCTGCGTAATCCCGTTCGACCAGGGGCCGATGATGCCGTACGACGTGCCGGTGACCCAGCCGGGGTCCGCGTTGCACCAGTAAATGTCCTCGGGTTGGAGATCGAGCACCCACTTAGCCGTGAGGTACTGGGCGATGACCGAATAGTGGACGTGCTGGGCACCCTTCGGCTGTCCAGTCGTGCCCGATGTGTAGTGCAGAACCGAGGGAGACTCGGCCGTTGTCGAATAGGCAGAGAAGTGTTCGACTCGCGGAGCGTGTTCCATCGCAAAGGTGGTCTCGCGTTCCTGCAGCGACGTCCCGTCAGCGTCTACGACGATGATGCGCCGTAGATTCGGCAACAGGTCGCGGATCTTGCGAACCTTGTACAGATGTTTCTTCTGGGTGAAAATGGCGGACGTACCTGCATCAGCAAGCCGCACTCGCAGTGATTCTTCGCCGAACGCGGAAAACAGTGGCTGCGCCACCGCTCCCATCTTCAGAATCCCCAGAAACCCGATATACAGCTCGGGCACACGGTCCAGGAATAGGCAAACTCGTTCCCCCGGCCGGATGCCCTTCTCACTGAGGAATTGAGCGATGGTGTTGGAGAGAACTCGAATGTCGTCGAAGGTAAATCGCTTTTCGTTACCCTGATAATCTTCCCAGAGCAATGCTAACTTGCTGGCCAGGCCCAGTTGACAAATCCGATCACTGCACATCCAAGCAACATTGATCGGGTCGCCGGGCCGATAGCCCAATTCCCACTCGGCCACTTTCCAGTCGAAGTTCGTAATGAGCTGCTCATAGCTTGGCGGGCCACGCATACGCTGCCCCCTTGGCGCCGCGCCCCTGCCCGCATTCTCCGGTAATGGAGGTTCTTGCGCACACACGCCATGTAAATAGTTACCCGCTCCAGCTGAGTTCCGCAGTGACTCCTGACATTCCTGCCTGTGATACTGGTCACCAACAGAGCTTCTAGGGCGGAGTAAAACGTTTTACAAAGCTTCAATGTAGCGGGGGAATTATCTTGGAAGAAAACCGCGCTTGGCGGCTGTCGCGCGCGCCGATGATGTGCTCAACTGAAAGTCGTGCTTCCGGTCGGCTGATCGAAG
>Ga0116221_1002823_pt1 | contig 11290 bp, 13 predicted proteins | sample Sb_taG_5_FD_88965 | JGI IMG/M metagenome (GOLD analysis project Ga0116221, IMG submission 88965) | Peat soil microbial communities from Weissenstadt, Germany - Sb_50d_8_FC metaG | ecosystem: Environmental > Terrestrial > Soil > Wetlands > Peat | place: Germany: Weissenstadt | collected 2010-09-21 | reverse complement strand
GCGGCGAGGTACCATAAAAAAAATGGCGGTGTGGCTTGGACCCAATACCGTTGAATTAGCCGTAAAGTCATGGCAAGCAGTTGGTTATTTCGCCCTCTCCCCTTGCGGGAGAGGGTAGGGAGAGGGGTCGCACCAGTCAGCTCGACCCTTTGGACAAGGCAATTGGTCATGCCCAGCCCCCCTCACCCCAACCCTCTCCCGCGAGGGGAGAGGGAGCCAAAAGTCCCTTCGGCCAAGGGTGTTATTGCTAATTCAACGGTATTGCACGGGGTGCTGAAATGGATACAGAAATTCTGGTAGGGAGCCAGTTCGACGATGGTCGAAGGCTCGTGGGTCAGGTTGTCCGCGACGGCTTTGATGTCAGCGTGGCTTTCTGGGTCAAGACAAGCGAGGAGGGTCTGTGGCGCCTCTATATCGCATCTCCCTCCGTGGACGCAGAGAGGCCGGGAGAAGCGTATCAAAAAGTCTATGCTTCGCTGAGCAAAACTCCCGACTCGGCTGTCTCCCTTTCCGATATCAAGCTGATCAACGACGAGAGTCCGATCGCTCAAGACGTTATCGCGATTTGCGATCGCTATCCCGCGAGAGTTCCGAGACGATTTCGCGGTAAACGAATAGGCAATCTCTCCATCGTGGAGGCATATATCTATCCGCCGCCGGTAAGACTTGAGACCCTAAAGACGGCAACCAAGCACGGTGCCCGCGTTTACTTGCTCGAAGATGGAGTCGCGGTTGTCAAGCAAACCGTCAAGCGTAAAGTCGGCCAGAGCGAGCGCTATGTCAGCGACGGACAACGGGAACGGCATGTCGATCCAGGGGACGATGCAGCCTTGGGGGCGGCTGTCCGCGGCGCGCTGAAAGGGCGTCTGTGACACACCCCCGGATCAGCGTGGCAGCCGGGGAGCCAGCTCAGCCCGAGCCCAGGCGCGCAGCCGCCGCCCCCAGAGTGATCCGTCGCGAAAGTCTTCCTTGAGCACCCAACGCCCAACCTCCTCGGCTCGCACTGGCAAGAACGTGCTGCCCTTGGCAGGCTGGTGGGACCCGTCGTCCCCCAGTTGGTCAATGATGATCAGCTGGTGCTCGCCGTCGAAACGCCAGACTTCGGCGACGCGCAAGGCGGCATAAATCCCCGGCCGGTCGATCTTGGACGGAGAGAGGTCGACCTCGATCGCGAGATCGGGATTGGGGTACGCGGCCCCATCCATGGACATCCGCATCATGGCCTCCGCCGCCGCCACCAGCTTCTCTGGTGCGAAGTAATAGCATTCGTCGGACTCGAGGCCGCGGGTGACCTCCGGCCGTTTCCAGGTCGCCTGACCCAAACCCGTGCACGGGATCTCCAATTCCTCAGCCGTCAACTCCACGAAACGACCCAAGCGTTTCTTGATTCCATCGTGAAGCTGGCTAAGAGACATGATCTCGAGATCCTTCCCGTCGTAATCGACGTGGATGTTGGCTCCCTCCGGGATCGAGTCCACGAGCTGTTCGTAAAACGCCCAGTCCACGCTGGGGATCACGACCCGTTCGTCGGGAACGGACGTCATCTCGGAGAGCTTCTCCAGGGAAGGGACGGAGCGAGTGGATGTGGAGTCGGGTGGCAAAGGTACGAGCGGAGGATGGGTCGTCGCCGAGCTCATGCTGGCTCCAGTCCGTTATGAGTCCGTTGTGGAAGGGATTTTCGCCACCAGGGACCCGAGGCCGCCGGCATCGTCACCCGCTACTCGAACGATTGGCCGGTTATCTGCGCAAGAGGTGCAAGGCGTGGCGGGTCTGGGGATCGAAAGCGAGGATGATGGGGCTCGAACCCACAACCTCCGGCGTGACAGGCCGGTGCTCTAACCAATTGAGCTACATCCCCAATCCAGCATGGTGGCTACGAAATTGAAGATAGCCCCCGACCTGGGCAAAGTCAAGACTCGGGGGTTGCTGGCCGGGAAGGGACGCAGTAGGCTAAGCTTGCAGAAACCAGGTGCAGCGAAGGGTCGCGACTGTGCGCCGGCGATCCGCAAGACCTCGGCGGTCTGAGCAACCCGGCAGCAAGGGCCAGGCGACGTGCAGATTACCAGGGCGGTCATCACCGCGGCGGGCCGGGGGGCGCGGCAGTATCCGGCATCGGACACCTTCCCGGTCGCCCAGTTCGAGAAGCTCTGGGGCGACCTGACCTCGCTGCCCGACCTTGCGTGCGCCTTTCTCGCCGTCCCCCGCTTGCGGGGACAGCAGCTCAAGGATGCGGCACAGCTTGACGGCTGGGTCACCGATGGCAGCCGAGATCACGTCGAATCCCTGTGCGCTTTCCCAAGATAATCATAGCGAGCGGTCGATACACATGAGCAGCTCTGAGCTAGTTCTTGTAACGGGGGGAGCCGGGTTCATCGGCTCGCATCTGGTCGAAGCCCTGGTGAACGAGGGGTACCGGGTGCGCGTGGTCGATAACCTGGCCACGGGGCACCGATCCAACCTGGGTCATCTGGAGGGGCGCTACGAGTGGATCGAGGGCGACCTCGCCGACTTCGACGTGTGCCTGCGCGCGGCCGAAGGTGTCGATCACGTCTTTCACCAGGGGGCGATTCCCAGCGTGCCGCGTTCCATCCGCGAACCGCTCGAATCGCACACGAGCGGGCCGACGGCCACGCTCAACATGCTCGAGGCCGCGCGGCGGTCGAAAGCCCGGCGGTTCATCTTCGCCGCATCCAGCAGCGCCTATGGCGACACCGTCGAGCTTCCCAAGCACGAGGCGATGTTCCCAACCCCGCTCAGCCCTTACGCCGCGGGCAAGCTGGCGGGCGAACATTATGTCAGCGTCTATGCCCGCACGATGGGCCTGGACGGCGTCAGCCTGCGTTATTTCAACATTTTCGGCCCTCGGCAAGACCCTTCGAGCCCGTATAGCGGCGTGATCTCGCTGTTCATCAAGTTCATGACGCAGGGCCAGCGGCCCACGATCCATGGAGACGGTCAGCAAACCCGCGATTTCACCTACGTGGCCAATGCCGTGGCCGCCAACCTCGCCGCCCTGCGCTGCCCGCAACCTCTAATGGGCCAGGTCTTCAACGTCGGCACAGGCCATCGCATCAGCCTGCTCCACCTGGTCGCCGCGCTCAACACGATTCTGGAAACAGACCTCGAACCCATCTTTCAAGACCCGCGGGCCGGCGATGTCCGCGACTCGCTGGCCAGCCTGGACCGGATCCAGAAGGCCCTGGGCTACAAACCAATCGTCTCGTTCGAGGAGGGATTGCGACGGACCGTTGAATCGGTGGCCGGCACGTCCCGCTAATCATCGAGTTCTCACCCCTGGCTCACGCCGGGCAGAGGCCCGCCAGGTCGCGAATCGCCGCCTGAGCGATGGGCGTCGGGCACGACCAGACGAGGAAGAAAAGGGCCTGCCGGGCCCAGCGCTGGGCAGGCTCGGTGCGGAGGAATCCGCTCCCTTTCCGCGCGGTGAGGTAGGCCTGGGTGGCCCGCAAAACCAGGGCGTTGGCCTGGGCTCGGATCTGGCTCGCGGCAACTGCGTCACGCTCGCCCCGCGCGCAGGCCACGAGCGACGTCCACGTCTGCTGCCAGGTCTCGCAGAGAACATCGACGGGATCGGAGAGCTCGAGCCGTTCGGCCGCCAGACCAGCGAGAGCGCCCAGCGCGGCGCGTGCCTGCCCCAGCGCCAGGGCCGAGGTCTCCAGCCCCGCGGTTCCGACCGCGCCGGGCTGTGCGGAGAGGTCAGCGCTTGGGCCCGCAAGCAGGTCAGCCTCGCTCACCCGAACGTGTTCCAGGATGACCTCGGTCGTGCACGAGGCTTGCAACGCGGCCAGCTCGAACGCCGGGCGAACGGTCAGGCCCGGCCGGTCGACAGGCAGGGCGATCAGCATTTGCCGCCCGTCGTCCAGGAGCGCCCCGGTGACCAGGACGTCTGCGCGCTCGGCCGCGGTGACCCAGGGCATGGCCCCATCGAGTTGAAATGTCCCCGGCTCGACCTCGGTCGCGACCAGGGCCTGGGAACCGAGCCGCCGCGAGGTCGTGAGCTGGGAGATGCCGGCTGTCGCGAACGCCTTGCCTGCGGCGATGGCACGCAGCCAGTCGCGGGCCGCCGGCCGATCCACCGCGCCGTCCAGCCTGCGGACCGCGGCGTCATGCTGCGAGAGGATGAAGACGGCCGTCAAGCTGCCCGAGGCAAGCTGTGCATAGCGCTGCACCAGGAGGGGACGCGGGCACGCCTCGCCGCCGAAATCGCGCGGCAACGACCAGCGGGTTGCCCCGCCATCCTGGATCAGCCGCCAGAGCGCTACGGGCCAGGTGCCGGCGGCATCGGCGGGCCCGTCCGCCGCAGCCAGTTTTGCGACCAAACCCGCGATCCGTGCCGCGTCGGGGTCAGATTCCGTCCATGACGGCAGCTCGATCGGTTGGTTGCTCATGATCACCCCGGATGCGAGAATCGGGCTTGGTCGTACATCGTTCATCGTCTCACAGGCTCCAATTCCATGCCAGCCCCTTACTGTTACGAGTATCCGCGCCCGATGGTCACGGTCGACCTGGCCGTCTTCTCCCTGGTCGAGCAGTCGCTGCGGGTGCTCCTGATCCGCCGTGGACATGAGCCATTCGCCGGCAAGTGGGCGATTCCCGGCGGTTTCCTGGAGATGGATGAGCCCGCCGAAGCAGGCGCGCGCCGCGAGCTGCGTGAGGAAACCGGGCTGGAAATCGCCGGCCCGGTCGAGCCGATCGGATTCCTCGCCGAGCCTGGCCGCGACCCGCGCGGCCGGACCATCACGCTGGCCCACGCAACGGTCGTCCGGCCTGGCGAACACAAGCCGCAAGGCGGGGACGACGCAACCGAGGCAGCCTGGATCAAGATTGGCGACCACATCGACCTTGCGTTCGACCACGGGGAGATCCTCAGCCAGGCGCTCGCCTGGCTAAGGCGGGGCGTGATCGACCGGACTTCGACTCTCGCGCTTGAGGTTTTGCCCAGGTCCTTCCGCCTGGAGGACGTTCATGCGCTCTTCCTGGGGCTGGGCCTGACCCATCGGCAAACCGCCCCCTGGCTGCGCAGGATGGTGCGGTCGGGACGGATTGAACGCGTCGAAGAACCTCTCTTGCACTTTCACCTGGTCGAATCGACCAGTTGAACCGAGTGTCGGAGGCGTGGGCCGGAAGAAAGGATGCGTCCGATCAGTTTGCCAGGTCGGCCTCGCAGAGGATCTCGAACCCCATCTCATGGAGGGTCCGGCTGGCCTGTTCGTTGTTATCGATATGCATGGCGACCGCCGAACGCCCCCGGGGATGGAGGATGAGGGGATAGGCGTAGTGGATGTTGATCTCCGCCTGGAGAAGCGCCTTGCAAAGCTCGACCAGCGCATGGGGACTGCTGGGCAGCTCGACGGCCACCAGCTCGTTCTCGGCAAACGCGTGCTTGTTCAGGGCAAGGATCTCGCGGCCTTGCTCGGGATAGCTCAAGATCAGGCGGAGAATCGAGCAGTCCGCGGAATCGGAGATTGTCAGACCGATGATCTTGACCTTCGTCCCCTGAAACGAGCGCACGACCTCCAGCAACTGGCCGACCCGGTTCTCGAGGAAAACCGAGAACTGAGTCACCGTCGGCCAGGTCCGGCCATGGAGGGTTTCCAGTTCGACTTCGCTGCCGCCGTCATCCTCGCCAAAGCTCATGAGGCCCCCGTGTTCCCTGGGCTGCATGGTGTACGGTTCAGAACCTCCTAAATTAATGACAGCAACGCATTCCGGTCAATGGCTTCCCTACAGTCAAGCAGGGCAATTTCGGACCTCGGGGCAATTCTGTCGCCAGGCTGGTATGGTGCGTCGAGCCTGCGAAAGCTGGCGATCTTTGATAAGCTATGGGGAAGGCGGACAAACCGCCGTCGACCCAACACGTACTGGAGCCAGAATGAGCTCGGCAACAACCAACTCCTCGACGGTGCCTTCTCCGCCACTCGCCGTCGCCCCCCGATCGGTCCCACCTCTTGAAGACTTGTACCAGATGACGTCCAAACCCGACGAGAGAGTCGTGATTCGCGGCGTGGACTGGGGATTTTACGAGCAGCTCGCGGACTCGATCTCTGAACGATGCCACATCCAAGTCGATTACGATGGGAAGGACGTCGAGATCATGTCCCCGAGCTTGCTACACGAGATTGACAAGACATTGTTAAGTCGGGTGGTCGAGCTAGTTGCGGAAGAATGTGAGATACCTTTCATGGGCGCTGGTCAGACGACCTGGAAGCGGCCCGATGTCACGCGCGGTCTGGAGGCCGATGAAAGCTATTTCTTCCATGCCGATAAGCTGGATGCTGTGGCCTCTGGCAAGGCGCGGAGATCCCTGGACATCGCCGACTATCCCAACCCCGATCTCGGGATCGAAGTCGACATGTCCCCCCCGAAGATTGATCGGCCGGGAATCTATGCCGCTCTCAAAGTCGCCGAGGTCTGGCGTTTCGATGGAGAGCGCCAGGACCTCGTCATCGAGCGGCTGAAGGACGACGGCACCTACCGAGCCGTGGACCGAAGCTCGTTCCTGCCGGTGTATGCCGCGGAGATCCGCCGCTGGGTCGTCGAAGAAGATTCCCACGACGAGTCCGCCTGGGCGCGTCGTCTTCTCGCCTGGGTCCGCGCCGAGGTGGCGCCGCGGTTGGCAGACTGATTTCTCCCAGAGTAACCGCCATCCTGGCTCTCGCTGCCTCATACCATCGGCAAGATCGAGGAGGTCCTTGTCCCGGCTTGTGAGGTAATCGTCATCGGCCGCGATCGCGAGGTTGATATAGGGCTCATCCTTCGGATCGCGCGGATACTCAAACACGCGCGGCACATCGTCGAGTGAGGTGCTGATCCGCTCGACCTCCGTGACGAGCTCCTCGGCCATTTGGTCGGTCAGGTGTGGGAACTTCTTTCGGATGTTGGGGCGAGCTAGCAACCCTCGAAGCTCAGCGACGGTCTCGGAGCTCGTGATGAGCGCAAGCGTCCCCGAGCGGACGTGGTCGAAGCACGCTCCGCTGGGGCCGGCGGGATTGGCCACGGCCTGCAGGTAGACGATCGCGTCAAAGACGACCTTGCGGCTCACGAGTGTTTCTCGTCCCACATGGACTGCCGCTCCTGCTCGACCAGGGCGTCCAGGTCCTCTTCGATCATGCCGCTCCTTCTGAAGTCCGCGGCCATTGGCGCCATCCTCTCCTTGAACGACGGTGGCGAGCCGCTGAGCTGTTCCTGGAGAAAATCGACGATAAACTGCACGCGGTCTTGACCGCGCTGCTGGGCCAAAGTGTCGATCGTGCGAGCCAGGTCCGTTGAGAGCGGCACAAGCACACAGAGCGCCGGGTCGGTTGTCGGGCTGCTCATGGTGAGATCCTCCTTCGGACCGCAGGTCCTCATTCGTGAACACCGTCGTTTCGACGATGATGGAGTTGCCACTTGGCGCTCGGAAAAGCGATTTTAGGCCAAACGGGGGACATTGGTGACTGTTTCGGTTGAGCCATCGGTCAGACAGAGTCTGCTCCTCAATCTTACCCAGATTCCAAGTTAACGACCAATGTCCCTGGAGATCCCTCGTTGGGTCGTCGCAGAAGACTCCCATGACGAGTCCGCCTGGGCGCGTCGTCTCCGCGCATGGGTCCGCGCCGAGGTGGCGCCGCGGTTGCCAGGCTGATCCCCCGAGCGGATCGGCGAGCTCGATAGGCGAATTCTGGCTCGTTCTTCACTGAAGCTAGACCAAACGCCTGGAGTGGCGCATCTCCGGAAGACCGATCGCGGCGGCTGAGCGCGGCCATGGCGGCGCGGGCACGAACCGGCGAGACGGCGTGGTCGCTCAGGGCCGGCGCCGTATTCTTCGCGCTTTCATGATCGAAGGGCTTGATGCGATGACGTGTCTAGCATCATAATTCAGTTCCTGCCATGGTCAGGCGGCGCCACGGCGGCGTGCCGAGTCTTTTCCGAAACGTATTATCCGGCTCGATCCTTCTGGGTTAACCGGTCCGTGAGGTTTCAGACCAGAGATGTATGTACCTACAAAACTGTTTTTCACCAAAGGGGTGGGTACTCACCGCGAGAAGTTGACGAGCTTTGAGCTGGCCCTGCGCGACGCACGGATTGCCTGCTACAACCTCGTGCGGGTCTCGAGCATCTTCCCTCCGCGGTGCAAGGAAATCTCGATCGAGCAAGGTCTGAAGCAACTGGAGCCGGGCCAGATCGTCCACGTCGTCATGAGCGAGTGTGCCACGGCCGAGCCCAACCGCCTCGTGGCGGCCAGCGTGGGCGTGGCGATTCCTCGCGACCGCGACACGTTCGGCTATCTGTCCGAGCATCATGCCTACGGACAAACCGCCAAGACCGCGGCCGACTACGCCGAGGACCTGGCCGCCGAGATGCTGGCCACGGTTCTGGGTGTCGAGTTCAATCCCAACAGCTCGTGGGACGAGAAGCGCGAGATCTGGAAGGTCGCCGACGTGATCTTCAAGACCAAGGAGGTCACCCAGACGGCCATCGGCCACAAGGACGGCCTCTGGTCCACCGTGGTCGCCGCGGCGATTCTCCTGGCGTGATCGCGGCATTTGTCGCAACCGACCGGTGACGGACCACCCTTGCGAGAGTCGATGAGCATGGGTTATCTCGAAAGCATCAGTCTGCATCGGATCGGACCCCCGGCGGTCACGGGCCGGGAAGTGGCCGCCGACCTGATCGATCATGCCTTTCTGAGCTACAACGCGGGGCGACTGCGCGAGATCTGCCAGGTCTTCACCCGCAAGTTCCTGGAACCCGACTGCACCGTCGGCCTAACCATCTCCGGCGCGCTCACTCCGGCCGGGCTGGGCATGAGCTGCCTGATTCCACTGATCACCGCCGGGTTTGTGGACTGGATCGTCTCCACCGGCGCCAATCTCTACCATGACACCCACTACGCGCTGGACTTGCCGCTGCACCAGAGCCGGCCGAACCTCGACGACTACGCCTTGCGGCAGAACGACGTGATCCGCATCTATGACGTCGTTTTCCATTACAAGACGCTGCTGGACACGGACGCGTTCTACCGGGAGCTGATCCAGGACGAGAGTTTCGCCCGCACCATGGGAACGGCCGAGTTCCATCACCAGGTGGGCAAGTACCTCTACGCCCGGGCCAAGAGCCTGGGCCAGCCGGCCCACAGCCTGCTGGCCGCGGCCTACGAGGCGGCCGTGCCTGTCTACACCTCGAGCCCCGGCGACAGCTCCATCGGGATGAATCTCGCCGCCCTCAGTCTCCAGGGGGGCAAGCTCCAGATCGACACTCTCCGCGACGTCAACGAGACCGCCGCGATTGTCTACAATGCCAAGAAGGGTGAAGGCAAGTCGGGCGTCCTGATCCTGGGTGGGGGCAGCCCCAAGAACTTCATTCTCCAGACCGAGCCGCAGATCCAGGAAGTGCTGGGACTGGCCGCGAGCGGCCACGACTACTTCCTCCAGATCACCGATGCCCGCCCCGACACCGGCGGTCTCTCGGGCGCGACCGCCAGCGAGGCGATGACCTGGGGCAAGGTCGATCCCGACAGCCTGCCCGACAGTGTCACCTGCTACACCGACTCGACCATCGCGCTGCCACTCCTGACCGCCTACTCCCTGGCCCGCCACGCGCCTCGGCCGCTCCGCCGGCTCTACGACCGCCGGATCACCGACTACGAAGGGCTGAGAACCGACTTCCAGGCCCGGGGTGAAAAACCGCCCGACCCCTCGGCGCGAAAAAAGCTCGATTGAGAGGTCACGACCGCCTGGTGAAGACCCGAGTGCTCCAGGTTGATCCCCAGCAGCCCTCCCCGGCAGCCCTGGCGGACGCAGCCGGCGTCCTGTCCCGCGGAGGGCTGGTCGCGTTCGCGACCGAAACCGTCTACGGCCTGGGCGCACTCGCGACCGATCCCGCCGCCGTTGACCGGATTTACCACGCCAAAGGACGGCCTCCCTTCAATCCGCTCATCGTTCACGTGGAAGGAATCACCCAGGCGCGGCAGTGCACTGCCGTCTGGCCAAAAGCCGCGGATCGCCTCGCCGGCACGTTCTGGCCGGGTCCGCTGACGCTGGTGCTCACCCGGTCAAGCCTGATTCCTGACGTGGTCACCGGCGGCAGGGAGACGGTGGCGCTGAGAGTCCCTCTGCCACCGGTGGCGCGCGGCCTGATCGAACGGGTGGGCCAGCCGCTCGCGGCCCCCAGCGCCAATCGCTCGAACCGGCTTTCCCCGACCCGGGCCGAGCACGTCCTGTCCGACCTGGACGGACGGATCGACCTGATCCTCGACAGCGGGCCCACCTCCTTCGGCCTGGAGTCGACGGTCCTCGACCTGACCGGCTCCCCCTTCCGCATCCTTCGACCTGGCCCGATCGGACCGGAAGCGATCGCGCAGTGCCTGGGAGGTCTCGACCAGGTTGCAGACACTCGGGAGTACATGGCCAGGCCTCCCGGAGAATCGCCGGCGAGCCCGGGAATGCTCGACGTCCATTATGCTCCGCGAACTCCGGCCCTGCGCGTTGACTCGGTCGAAGACCTGGCAACGATCTCCTGGCCGGCGAATGCCGCGCTTCTCGTCCTCGGACCCATGGCCCTTCCCGATCTTCCCTCCGCACTTCACTTTGAGGATCTCACTGAGCCCAAAGCCGCCGGTCGGAGGCTCTATTCGATCCTTCATGAATGGGATGCGCTCAACCTGGACGTCATCGTCATCGTGATGCCTCCCGACCAGCCCGAGTGGCGCACCATCCGCGATCGCCTGGTCCGGGCGGCGCGACCGGTGACGGGTTAAGATGGTCGGGGTTTCCCAATCGAACACCGCCCAGCTCAAACAACCTCCGTAAGCTCCAGCTCTTCCGATTGCTCCAACGGGGTTTTTTCGAAAGACTCCCACGATCCATCGTCCGAATCCGTCGGGAGCATCTTCCTGCCCAGATCGGTTCGCGAATCGTTCCGCGGAGGGCCAGTCCGCGGGTCCTCTCCTGCGAGGATCGAGTCGATTGTGACGTGATAGACGGAATCGGGCATCACGACCAGCAAAGACCGGTCGGGACCCAAAGACGCATCGACCGCTTCCAAGTCCATCGATTGGGCCGTAGCGTCGTTGATCGCCTCGCCGCGGAGGAATCGTACTGCGAGAGGGCAACCCTTTCGTGTTATCTTCGAGTCGAGCAGACGCCGGAAGGAAGGCACAAGGTTCTTCATCGCTCAAAGCGCCGAGGAGGTGCACCATGCCGTCACCGTTTCCGGGCATGAACCCGTATTTCGAGCAGGCGGCCCACTGGCTCGACTTCCACTCGGAGTTCCTGTCGGCGCTTCGCCGTCT
>Ga0116221_1002812_pt1 | contig 11313 bp, 11 predicted proteins | sample Sb_taG_5_FD_88965 | JGI IMG/M metagenome (GOLD analysis project Ga0116221, IMG submission 88965) | Peat soil microbial communities from Weissenstadt, Germany - Sb_50d_8_FC metaG | ecosystem: Environmental > Terrestrial > Soil > Wetlands > Peat | place: Germany: Weissenstadt | collected 2010-09-21 | reverse complement strand
GAAGGCCTGGGTGGAGGCAAGGACTACGATGGCGTACGGCATGGCCGCCCGGCGGCCGCGGAACACGGCGACGGCGGCGTAGCAGGAAAGCAGCCAGCTCCAGAGGAGCAGCGATCCCTCCTGGCCGCCCCACCACGCGGCGAACTTGTAGGACGCGCTCATGGCGTGGTTGCTGTTGGAGGCGACGTAGGCAAAGCGGTAGTCGTCGGTGAGGAAGGCGTGGACCAGGATCGCGGACGCGATCGTAATGCAGGCCCACACGGCGTAGACGCTGCGCTCGGCGCTCAGGGCGAGGAGCCGTTTCCTTCTAGCGGCGCCGAAGATGGCGGCGAACACCGCGTAGGCGCACAGCGAGAGCGCCAGCAGCAGACACAAGTATCCTGTATTTTCCATGAGGACCTTAAGGAGATTAGCTTTCAGCGATAGCGGTCGGCGATCGGCTACCCGCCAGGCTGAGCGCTGAAAGCTGACCGCTGAGAGCTATTGATTGCGTGACAGAGCGGGCAGGCCGCCTCGGGATGTTCCGGATTGGAGCACGCCAAAGCGTACGTCAGGCCGCCCGATCTCCACGACATGCGCCCGTGTGACGTGCCGTCAGGCGGGCCGGTGCGCGCCACCAGGAGGGTAGCCGCATCGCCGCCCACGGTGTAGTCGACCGCGGTGATGCGCACGCCGCCGTTCCGGATCACGCGCACGCCGGTCAGGCGGACCGGTGTGCCGGCGGGAATGGCAAGGGCGACATCTGCGTGCCGGCGCGTCCAGGCGGCGATCTGGGCCGGATCGCTCGAGAGCAGGTCGAGCGGAGCCGGATGGTGAAGCTGTTGGAGCGCGAGCTGTTCGAGCGAGAGCGCCGGCTCCTGGCCCTTGGCGGCCAGCCAGAGCGTGGCGGCGGCGACCATGAGAGTCAGGATGGCGGCGATGGGCCAGCGCGGTAGAGGGCGCCGCGCCGGCGGGCGGCCGCCTTGAATGCGTTCCCAGAGATCCTCCGGCGCGGCGGCCGGGGACAGTTGATGCGCCAATTCGAGCTCGAGCCACTCAGGCATGGCCGCCTCCCTTCTGGTTGACGAGATACGACAAGCGGCGTTCCAGCGCTTTGTGGGCGCGGTTCAGCCGCGAAGCAACGGTTCCCGGCGAGCAGCCGAGCACCTCGGCGATTTCGTCGTAGGACAGGCCCTCGGTGTATCGCAGGACGATGACCATGCGCAGATCGGGCGACAGGCGCTCGACCGCGGATTGCACGCGCTGGCGCATCTCGCCGCGGAGGAGATCGCGGAGGCTGTCGGAGGGGGCTTGCAAGACGGCCAGAAGCTCGTCGGCGATGGGGATGAGGCGCCAGGAGCGGCGTTTGTGGTCGAGACAACTGTTCACCACCAGGCGGTAGACCCAGGTCTCGAACCTGGCATCGCCCCGAAAATCGCGGATGGAAGAGAAAAGCTTGAGAAAGGTGTCCTGGGCGATGTCCATGGCGATGGCGCGGTCGCCGGAGAAGCGCAAGGCGATGGAATAGACCTTGTCCTTGTAGGTTTCGAAGAGGGCGCGAAAAGCATCGCGTTCTCCGCGCTGGCAGGCTGCGACGAGTTCCCGATCCGATCCTTCGAGCACCATTCCCGGATTACGCTACTACTCTATGACGGGTGGGGCTGGAAATTCTTCGGCCAATTTTTCGAGGTGGTTTCCGCCCCCCCTTCAGAGACCCCCAAGCCCCGCGAACGCGGGTATTGCCGGGGAGGCAAAGTCTTGGTGTACTTGGAATAGTCCCCATGAGGGCACCAATATCCAAGCGGGATGCCGCCGAGCAGCTCCGCTACCATTACTTGTACTACCGGCAGATCGATCGGACCATCAAGGCCCTGGAACGGCTGCAGCGGATTCAGGAAACCGAAACAGCGGCCGCGAGGGCACTGCGGAAAAGGGCGGGGAAGGCGGCCTGAGCATCTGGGTGGGGCAGGCGCTTCCGCCTGGCGCTTCCGCCTGCCAACCTAGTTGCAGGCCGTGCGCGTCAGCGGGACGAAGCGCGAATAGAAGGCGGCCATGCCGGCCTCGTCATCGGAGATCAGCGACTCGATCTCGACATGGCTGCCATCCTCCGAGATCCAGCGCCCGCCGGTGAGACGCAGCTCTAAAGTGTCATTGAGCCTTCGGATTACGACTCGCAGGCGGCCGGCGCTGACCGCCAGCAGGATGCCTTCGGTTCTTCTTCCGGATTCATAACTGAGAATCACGTACATGCTTCAGATTGTGTAGGCGTCTGGATATTACTTACAAGCTAGCTTTGGTTATGGGCCCCTCGGCCCCCGCGGCGGAGATGTGAAATCGGCCACACTCGGGGATTGTAGAGTAGAAGGGGTGGAGAAGCGGAACCAGACGCTCACGGCGGGGATTGGGTCGGCGGCAGGCGCGGTGCTCCTTTTCGGATGGCTGGCGGGAGCCGTGCTGCGCGGCGAAACCATGGCGCTCGACAGTGCGGCCCGCAACGCGGTTCACGCCTGGGCCTCCCCGTGGCTCACGGCTGCCCTGCGCGCCATCACCAGTCTCGGTGAGCCGGAAATCCTGATTCCGCTGGGCGCACTTCTGGTGTGGCGGCTGTTCTCGACCGGCCGGCAGCGGGCGGCGTGGCTGTTCCTGGCGGCGGCCATCGGAGGGGAAGTCCTGGACCAGACGCTCAAGCTGGTGTACCACAGGGTGCGTCCCGAGGCCTTCTTCGGATACGCGCAACCCGGGGGTTACGGCTTTCCCAGCGGGCATGCGATGATGTCTTGCTGTTTCTACGGGGTCGCAGCGGCGATCCTGACGGCGCGGATCGGGTGGCGCGGCCGGGTGCTCGCCTGGGCCATGGTGGGACTTCTGGCGGCGGCTCTCGGATTCTCGCGGGTGTACCTGGGGGTGCACTACCCCACCGACGTGCTGGCGGGATACCTGGCGGGAGCGATCTGGGCAGCCGCGGTGCGCATTGGATTCGAGCTGCGCCTGCGGCGGGCAGGCCCTACAAAGGGTTCCAGTGGGTGGCGCCGCTGGGGACGCCGGGCAGCAGGCTGAGCATCACCAGCCGGTGGTTCGAGTCTATGTTGACCTCGTAGAGCGGTAAGTCCCGCTCTTTGGTTACATAACTCCCGATCTGCATTTCCCAGGTTGATACGGAAGTTGAGATCACGATAGAGTTATCGGCGGCGGCGCGAATGCGGAACTGCCCGGTGGATGGTTCGTAGTTGGCATAGCTGTAACACTTGCCGATACACACGCGGTCGATCATGTGGCCGAGAGCGTTGACCCGAAGGTCCGGGGCGCCGATCGCACTGATCACTCGCTGGTTGGCGGGTAACTGCGATACCAGGCGGGATATGCGGTCTTCCACCGAATTGAAGACGGCCTCGTCACGGTAAAGAAAGGCGAAGAAGACGGCCGCCGCCAGTGCCGTCGCGTAGCGGTGCCAGGGCCGGGCACGCGCGGCGGCCAGGAGGGCGCAGATACAGATTGCCAGGGCCAGAGACATGCGCTCCGAAATGAAGGCCAGGACGTGCTGGTAGCCGGGCAGCAGCACCGCATTGGGCAGGATGAAAATGCCGAGTGCGGTGAGCAGCGAGACCTGTGCAAGAGGGCTGGTGATCAGGCTGCGGATCTCAGACTCGCGAAACTGACCGATCCATATTACTAAGAGGCCGATCACCACTACCCAGTACTTATCGTCGAATACTGCAACCTGGTCGAGGCCGGTAACTTTGCTGACCTGCGCGGAGAACCAGCGCGTGAACATCCAGGTTCCGACCGCCACGCACAGAAACAGCATCGCCAGCACCGAACCCATCGCCAGGAGTAAGTGGGCGCGAGGCTTCATGCGACCGGCGAGCCACAGGTAGAGTAATACGATCAAGGTCCAGGCCACCGGCAGGGCATGGGCCAGCCAGGCAACCGCCAGGACCGGCACGGCGGCGGCGATCCGTCGCGGCTTTCCTGCCCAGCACAGAGCCATAGCCCAGAAACACAATCCCAGGCTGAGATAGAAACTGAAGAAGCCCATGTGAAACACCCAGCCGTAGGCCAGCATGGCAATGACCGGCAGCATGTGCCACGCGCGGCGGCCCGAGACCGTGGAAACAAAGGCGAACGCCCCCCAGGCGAATATCAGGACGGCCAGCGACACCGCGATGCGTTGCGCCGCTTCGGCGCCGGCGGCCGCGAACAGGCCGCTCAGCATCAGGTCGAAGAGCACGTTGGTGGTCTGACGCACGATGGTCAGTCCCGGAGCTTGGCCCGCGGCAATCAACTGCGCCAGCCAGGCGTTGTAGATGTGGCTCGACAGATCGCCGGCCTGCAGGCGGGATTGCCAAAAACAAGGGATCAGGAGAAGAACGGAAACCAGCGGATAAATCATGCGGCCGAGGGCCGGCAGCCGTCCCGTCCTACCCGGAGTCTGGCTGCGCCCCACCCTGTCGCCTGTCCTGGTAGGTGGCACTATGGCGTGATGTCCCCGCGCGGCTTGCCCTGTTTAATCTCGTCGTAAGCGTCCTTGACCTGCCTCTTCAGTGACGCTTCGCTCACCCAGGCGCTGACGGCGGCGGGCAACTGCACGGAGGATTGCAGATCCTCGGCGGACTTCCCCTGGTCGATTCCGGCCTTCACGGATTTGTACAGCTCGGCCATGAATTGCGCCTGTCCGGACAACAACTCGCGGCCTCCGGGCAGGCCGTGGCCGGGCAGAACGTACTTCACCTTCAGCTTCTCGGCGCCGTGCAGGACCGTGGGCCAGTTGCCGATGTTCGCGTCCATCGTGGCGTTATAGGGGCCGTTCACCGCGGCGTCGCCCGAGCACAGCACCTGCTCCTTGGGCAGATAGGCGAAGCCGTCGCCGCGCGTGTGCGCCCACCCGAAGTGGCGGAACTCCACCTTGCGCGAGCCGTCGTTGAGCACGAACATCTGCTCGTTGATGTCCTGCTTGGGAGGCTCCGGGCCGTCGCGCTTCAGCTCGGCCACATCGGGGCGGGTCTTCGCGGAGGCCTGCCAGCGCGCGGGCTCCAGGCGTTTCAACTCCTCGGCCACCTGTTTGAACGCGATGGTGGTCGCGCCGGCCTGCGTCCAGATCGGGTTTCCGTATAGGTGATCGCCGTGGTGATGGGTGTCGAAAACGTACTTGACGGGCTTCGACGACAGGCGCTTGGCGTCCGCCATGGCGCCGCGCGCGCCGTCCGGGAAGTTGGCGTCCACCACGATGAGGTAGTCCTTCATCTCGATGATCACGTTGTTGCAATGGCCCTGCTGCATGTCGCCTTCGCGGAACCAGACCCCGGGTACCACCAGGCGGATGGTTTCGGGATTGGCATCCGAGCGCGAAACCAACAGCGCGATACCGGCCAGGGCGGAGAATGCCAACAGTAACAAGGCGCGTAGCCGTCTCATGGCTCACCCTCCTTTGGGTCTACTGTACACCTTATTCGCAGCGAGGTGGGGCAGGCGGGGTACCCTCTGGGTCCGCCTGCCAACCGGACCCGAGCCTAACGGCTTCGATATCCGGTATCCCGGAGCCGGGCCGGCCCGTCCGCCGTTTCACATTGTAGTACGCACCGGTTCAGATTTTGCTATATTTCTATTGACACGATTCGCCAATCCTCCTAGACTGAGTAGTAGCATACGATACAGGTAGTCTCACATCGTGAAACGCGTACCTTGCGCCAAGGAGATCAGCATGCGAACCATGAAAGCATTTGCGTGCCTTGCCATCGCACTTTGTTTTTGGACGGCCCGCCCGGCCAACGGCCAGACCACCACCACGCTCGTAGGAACCGTCACCGACCGCAGTGGAGGCTCCGTCCCCAACGCGCAAGTGACCGCCATCAACGCCGGCACTAATTTGTCGCGCACCGCCCAGACCAACCAACAGGGCGAATACCGGATCGAGTTTCTGCCGATTGGCGAGTACACCGTCGAAGCGGCCTCCCAGGGATTCAAGAAGAGCATCCAGAAGGGCGTCGTCCTGCAAGTCAATGTGACCGCCCGCGCCGACGCCACGCTGGATGTTGGCGCGGTCACCGAACAGATCGACGTGACCTCCGCCGCGCCGTTGGTGAACACATCCAACGCGCAGATCGGCCGCACCGTGGAAAACGTGGAGCTGACCACCCTGCCTATCGTGGGCCGCAATGTGTACACGCTGCTGCAACTGACTCCCGGCGTGTCATCCAACGTGAACACCATCGTGCTGGGATACCCGCAGCAGGTGACCATGATCAACGGCGGCGTCGATGGCGGCGCCGGCTCCGTGAATTACTACCTGGATGGCGGCAACAACATGACCGGGCTGCGCAACACCGGCAACATCGCGCCCAATCCCGACGCCGTCGAAGAGTTCCGCGTGGTGACCAACAGTTATGGCGCGGAATACGGACGGTCGGCAGGTGGCGTGGTCAACATCATTACCAAGTCGGGAACCAACCAGTTTCACGGCTCGCTGTTCGAGTTTCTGCGCAATACCGATCTGAACGCCTATAACTGGCTCTCGCTGACGCCGTCGCCGTACCACCGCAACCAGTTCGGCGGGGCGCTGGGCGGCCCGATCATCAAGAACAAGACCTTCTTCTTCGGCACCTACTCCGGCTTGCGGCAGGTCACCAGCTCGTTCTTGAACAGCGCGGTGGTCCCCACGGCTCTCGAGCGCGCCGGAAATTTCTCGGCCTCCAAGACCAAGCCCACCGATCCTACCAACGGCAATGCCCCGTTTCCGGGAGGCGTGATTCCCACGTCGCGGCTGGACCCCACCGCCATGAACATTCTCGGCAAGTACATCCCCACCGCCAATCTTCCCGGCAACATCTGGCAGGGATCGGTGCCCAGCCCGTATAACACCGATGAGATGCTGGTAAAGATCGATCACTCCTTCAGCGAGCGGAACCTGCTGACCGGCAGCTACTACGAAACCAGCGGCAACAACTCGGTGCTGCCCGGCGGCAACCTGCCGTGGTCCATGCAGTCCTTCAACTGGCGCCAGCAGAACGTCAATGCCAGCGACACCTTCACCATCAATCCCAACACCGTGAACCAGTTCTGGGTGACTTACACGCGGAATTTCGGAGGCCGGCTGAACACGCCCGAGATCTCGCTGCACGACCTGGGGTCCACCTTCCTGCCGCAGGGCCCCCCTTCGCTGCCCCAGATCACGGTGACCGGCTATTTCACGCTGGCGCAATCCATCGACGGCCCGGTAGCGGGCACCAACTTCTATTCCACGCGCGACGTGTTCAGCTACACCCGCGGGCGCCACACCCTGAAGTTCGGCGGCGAGTTGGCGCTCGACAAGGACATTCAGCAGACCCTGCTCAACAACTACGGAGTCTTTTCCTTCAGCGGCTCCAAGACCGCCAATGCGCTCTCCGACTTTCTGACCGGCCTGCCGGTGACCATGAATCAGGACGCCCCCATCACCGCGCTGGACAACTTCTGGCTGGGCTCTCTGTTCGCGCAAGACGATTTTCGCATCACCCCGCGGCTCACCTTGAATCTCGGTATGCGCTGGGAGATCCAGACGCCGCCCACCGACCCGTTCAATCGCGAAGGAACTTTCGAGCAGGGCGTGCAGTCGCAGGTACTGAAGGGCGCTAACGTTCCCAACGGCCTGTTGGTGGTAGGCGATCCGGGCATCGGCCGCGGCATCGTCTCTACCCAATGGAAGCACTTCGCCCCGCGCGTGGGGATCGCATTCGATCCGGTGGGAGACGGGAAGACCTCCATCCGGGCGGCCGCCGGTGTCTTTTACGGCAGCGTCTCCGGCAACGAGTGGAACTCCACTTCCAACTTCCAGCCATTCGCCGTCCGCGAGCAGTTCAACAATATACAATCGTTGAGTAACGTGTACGGCCTGTTTCCCGGCGGCCTCTCGCCCTATCCGTACTCCTACAACCCGTCCAGTCCGTCGTTCATTCTTCCCGCGGAAATCTATGGCATGTCGCCTACCTTCCGCTGGCCCTACACCTACCAGTTGAACTTCTCGGTGCAGCGTCAGGTCACTAAGGACCTGAGCGTTACCGCGGCCTACGTCGGCTCTCTGTCGCGACGGCTGCCCTTCGCGTACGACGAGAACTATCCTTATTACAACAGCACCGCCACCACGGGCAACGTCAACAACCGCCGCTTGATCGATCCGGGACAACTGGCGCAGGTCTTCCTGGTGCAGTCCATGGAAAACGCGGCATACCACAGCCTTCAGATCACCGCCGAGAAGCGCATGGGACGCCACTTCAGCGCCAAGGGCTTCTACACCTTCAGCAAGGACCTCGAAGGCCTTCAGCTCGATAACAACACCACCAACGGCGGCGTCCAGGATTACCGCAACCTCGCCGAGGACCGCGGCCGTTCCGATAACGACCGGCGCCACTCCATGGTCAGCGAAGTGATCTGGAATATGGACTACTTCGGGAAGACCAACGCGTTCCTGCGCAACGTCGTCAACGGATGGCAGCTTTCCGCCATCGTCACGCTGCAGAGCGGCCTGCCGTTCACCGTCACCACTGGCAAGGACAACAACCTCGACGGCAACACCAACGACCGCGGCAACCTGATCGGCAATCCCGGTCTTGATCCGCACCGCGGCCAGGCCATCGTAACCGGGGAGTGGTTCAATACCGCGGCATTCGCCTCCCCGGCCAACGGCGCCGATGGCACTGCGGCGCGCAATCTGCTGACCGGACCCGGCGCCAAGAACGTGGACCTGGGGCTCTTCCGCAACTTCCAGTTCGGCGAGCGCATGAAGCTCCAGGCGCGCGGCGAGTTTTCCAACGCGTTCAACATCGTGAACCTGGGCAACCCCACCGCCACCATGTCCTCAAGTCTGTTCGGCCAGATCCGTTCGGCATCCGCCATGCGGCAGGTGCAGCTTGGCTTGCGCCTGACCTTTTAACCCGTCCCCCTGATGTACCATGAACGGCGGAGGATTTACCAAGATGGCGAAATATCTCGTAACGGCAAATTACACGGCGGAAGGTCTGCGAGGGCTGGCCAAAGACAAAGCCTCGGGACGGAAGGCGGCGATCGCGGCGGCTCTGAAGGCATTGGGTGGCAAACTGGACAGCGTGTACTACGCGTTTGGCGCCACTGATGTCTATTTGGTGTGCGATCTCCCCGACAACGTCTCGGCCGCCGCGCTCAGCCTGGCGGTGTCGGCCACCGGAATGGTGAAGACCACGACCACTCCGCTGCTGACGGTGGACGAGGTGGATGCGGCCCTCGACAAGACGGTGAAATACCGCGCGCCCGGCGCGTAGAGTAGGCAGGCGGTTCCGCCTGCCTACCCCCTTTTGCCCGCCGGCCCGCCGGCCCGCTTGACATTTCCACCGCTCCGGACCATCATCAGGTAGAATGCCTACCGTAGATGATCCACTGGAAAGACTCGAGTTCCTCCAAGGCACCCTCGAAGTCCTGATCCTTCGCAGCCTGCAAAGCGGTCCCAACCACGCCTACGGGATCTCGCAATTCCTGGAACGCCAGTCCGGCCACGAGTTCCTGGTGGATAACGGCTCCCTCTATCCCGCCCTGCAAAGGTTGCTGCAGCGTGCCTGGATCGTCGGCCAGTGGAAGACCTCGCCCAACGCGCGCCGGGCCAAGTACTACCGGCTCACTCCACTGGGCCGCCAACAACTCGTAGCCGCAACCTCCAAATGGGAGCGGTTCGTCGAGGCCATGACCCGGATCCTGGCTCCCCAAGGAAATCCTTGATCTCAGGTTGACATCCGACCCGAGTAGATGCATACTGATGACGGATGCCGACCCGAACACCCGATGACGACCGTATCGCCCTCATGCAGGGCACGCTCGACCTGCTCATCCTGAGAACCCTACTCCACGGCCCCTGCCACGGCCAGGGGATTGCCCGCGCCATCCAACGCCAGTCCGAAGAAGTCTTTTTCGTGGACCACGGCTCGCTCTACCTGGCGCTCCAGCGCCTGGAAGACAAGGCCTGGATTGGCGCGAAGTGGGGCGTGTCGGAGAACCACCGCAAGGCGCGGTTCTATTCCCTCACGGCCAAGGGCCGCGCTCAGCTTGTCGATAAGACCAGCCAATGGCGCCGGCTGGTTCGCGCCATCGGAACCATTCTGGGTCCCGAGGAGCAGGAGGGGTGAGATGATCTTCCGCCGCAAGCAACGGCCCGCGGCCGATTTCAACGAAGAGGTTCGCGCGCACCTCCAACTGGAAGCCGACGATTGGAAGGGCGACGGTCTGCCCGAAACGGAGGCCCGCGCCGCGGCGCGCAGAGCCTTCGGGAATGTGACCGCGGCCGAAGAGCGCTTCTACCAGCGCGGCCGCCTGGTGTGGCTGGACCATCTGCTTCAGGATCTCCTCTACGGCCTCCGCGCCATGCGCAAAAGTCCCGGCTTCACCGCGACCGTAGTGTTCACGCTGGCGCTGGGCATGGGGGCCAACACTGCGATCTTCAGCCTGATGGACACCGTGTTGCTGCGGTCGCTGCCGGTGAAGGATCCGGCCAGCCTCTATTTCCTGAACAACGCGGGCGCTCTCGAGACTGGCGGATCGCCCCCGTATCCCTGCTTCGAACGTTTCCGCGCGCTGTCGAAGTCCTTCACCGGCATCGCGGCCTACTCTCCCAACGACCACGGCATCCGCATCGATGGCACGGTCGAGCAGGTGGATGGCGCGGAGGTTTCCGGCAATTATTTTGGCCTGTTGGGCATCGCCCCGTTCGCCGGGCGGCTGCTCGATTACGGCGACGAGCGGCTCGACCCGCCGGTGGCGGTGATCAGCTACCCCTACTGGCAGCGGCGTTTCGGAGGCAACCCCGATGCCATCGGCAAGACGTTCACCCTGGACGACCGTACCTTCACCATCGTGGGAATCACGCCCAAGGAGTTCACCGGCCTGGGGCCCGGCCGCCACGACGACGTCACCATGCCGTTTACCCTGGTCGGCCCCAACCTCCTTCGCTCTACGGGCTCGTGGTTCTTCGACAGCGTCGCGCGGCTCGGGCCAGGCGTAACGGCGGAACAGGCGCGCGCCGAAATCGACCCCATCTTCCAGGCCTTCATGAATGAATTCCCGGTGTCCGCGGACGCCCGCCGCGAATACTTTCACCACATGGTCCTCACTCGCGCTTCGCGCGGCATGGACCAGTTGCGAAAGCGCTTCTCCCGGCCTCTCTGGGTGCTGATGGCGGTGGTCGCGCTGGTGCTCTTGATCGGTTGCGCCAACATCACCAACCTGCTGCTGGCGCGCGCCGCGAAGCGCGAGCGTGAGTTCGCGGTGCGCGTCGCCATCGGCGCGGGGCGGAGCCGCCTGTTCCGCCAGGTGCTGGTAGAGACCGGCCTCCTGTTCGCCGCG
>Ga0116221_1002811_pt1 | contig 11318 bp, 7 predicted proteins | sample Sb_taG_5_FD_88965 | JGI IMG/M metagenome (GOLD analysis project Ga0116221, IMG submission 88965) | Peat soil microbial communities from Weissenstadt, Germany - Sb_50d_8_FC metaG | ecosystem: Environmental > Terrestrial > Soil > Wetlands > Peat | place: Germany: Weissenstadt | collected 2010-09-21 | reverse complement strand
TGACAGCCGCCAGGAGTCGGTGCAGAACGCGCTCAAACTGGTCGATCCGTCGACCGACCTGGTCGCGGTGCACGATGCCGTCCGCCCCTTCATCGATCTCGAAACCATCCACAAGGTCTTCGACGAAGCCGCCGAAACCGGCGCGGCCATCGTCGGAGTCCCGGCCGTCGACACCGTCAAGCAAGTGATCCGCGGCACCAGCCACGTGCGCATCCGCGCCACCCTGCCGCGCGAGAAACTCGTCATGGCCCAGACTCCCCAGGTCTTCCGCCATGACCTCCTGGTCCGCGCCTTTCAAGCCGCCCGCGACGACGGGTTTATCGGCACCGACGAATCCAGCCTCGTCGAGCGCATGGATGTCGAGGTCAGCGTCGTTCCGGGCAGCGATCGCAACATCAAGATCACCAAGCCCGGCGACATGGACCTGGCCAACCTCTTCCTGCGCGAGGAAATGGCCAAGGAAGCCCGCCCTTGAGCGAATACCGGACGGGCCTCGGCTGGGATGCCCACCGCATTGCCGCCGGCCGGCCGCTCATTCTCGGCGGCGTCACCGTGCCCTGCGAATTCGGACTGGAGGGCCACTCCGACGCCGACGTCCTGTCCCACGCCATCACCGACGCCATTTTGGGCGCGGCCGCCCTCGGCGACATCGGCATGCACTTTCCCGATTCCGATCCCCGCTGGAAAGGCTGCGACAGCCTGGTCTTTTTGCGGCACGCGAAGGATCTCGTCGAGGAGGAGGGTTACCGCATCCTCAATGTCGATTCCACCGTCATCCTGGAGCGTCCCAAGCTCCAGTACCACCGCGACGCCATGCGTACCCGCATCGCGGAGACGCTGGGCATCGAGTTGGATCGGGTTTCGGTGAAGTTCAAGACCGCCGAGAAGGTAGGACCCGTGGGCGAGGGCCGCTCCGCCGAGTCGCAAGCGATCGTGACCCTCCAGAAGCTGGGCTCCGGCCCATTCCACGAAGCGGGGCAGTAGCACAGGCATTCCTGCCTGTGTGTGGCACAGGCATTCCTGCCGGTGTGTCCACCTGCACCCCACGATCCTATCAGAACATGTGGTCTGCTCGCCGCGGAAAAGCCGTACCATCGCTCCTGGGTTGAGACCCAGTCCTTTGAAAGGAGTCATAACATGCGGAGAATGAATCGGCGAAATTTCCTGAAGTACGCGGGCGTGGCCGGCGGAGCGGCGCTTGGCCCGCGCTGGAGCAGTGCCGCCGAGGTATTGGTGGGGCAAAGCTTCGTCCAGCGGGTCGATCATGTCCGGCTCTACATGACCCACTATGCCCTGTTTGAGGAGCCCGACCCCGGCGTCCCGGCCGGCATCTACATCGATGCAGCCACAGGGATGCCGACCGGCGAGCTTTTTCTGACGCCGCCCTGCGAGACCTTCAGCTTCGCGCCCACCGATCCCAATCCGACCCGGTACGTCGCCACCTCTTCGGCCCCGGTGAAGCAACTGCCGTATGTCGTCGAGCCGCCCGGCTTCCCGCCGCTGCCCCCGCCGCCCGAGGTCCTCGGCGCCATCCAGGCGGTGCTCGGCGGAGCGTTGCCGGCCAGCATCATCGCCGCCAATACCGGCCCGTTCCTGGTCGCCATCGGACACTTCGAGCCGACGCCCGGCGTGATCCAAGCCAAACTGGCCGGCGGCAGCTTCGCCGTCACGCGCGACACCGAGTTCGAAGTGCAGGTGCGCGTGGGCTTCCTGTTCACACCACCCACCGGCGTGCCAGCGCCGCCCGTCGGCATCCTCACCGGCTGGCTGACGCACGGCCTGGTCGATTCGCTCATTGGCGCCACGCCGGGTCCCAACGCGAACGATGTCGTGGTCTACAACTGGCGCGCCACCATGACGCTCAGCACCGAGGATCGCTACATCCGCGCGACCGCCACCGAGCCGCCTCCCGTCGCCGACGCTTTCCCCGCCGGATTGGACGCCATCCGATTCATCGGCTCGCACGTCGACAACGCCGGCCAATACACCATCGTCGGGCACGCCGCGCACGTGGCTTTCGATGCGCCGCCGGAGCTGGCCCTGTTCCTCTTCGGCACGCCCGTGCTCACCGACGTCGAGTTTGCAGTCGAGGAGAGCGGCGTTCTGTTCCCGGCTTGAGCCAAGCCGCAACTTCGACTAATTCTCGATGGGGACCTTCTCCACGTGGTCGACCACCACCATGTCGCCCGGACCTTTCTTCGAAATCAACTCCAGACCGAGTTGATCCCGGACGGCGTGAATGAGGCTCGGGCCGCGAGGTCCGTCGTCGGCCCCCTCCTCGATCTGGTCTCGCAGGCCCGCCCTTTCCATAAGCCAGGCCACATCGATGCTCCACGTCATATCGATGTCGTAAGTCCCCTTGAGCCCGGTAGCGTCGACTACCGGCCGGCCCAGGTGGAACGCCAACGTCTTGACGATCTCCTGCATGGAAAGATTGAACCCAGTCCAGCGATAGCACCCATGCCCCCCGCCCATCAGGCCGCCGCGGCCCGCTGGAAACACCGGGCAGCCGTCTGGGCCTAAGCGGAATTCCGGAATCACCCACGGCGGGTCTTCCTGCGCCGGGAGCGCATCCGGCGCCGAATGCTTCATCTTCAGCCCTTTCTTCCCTGCGGTCAGCTCGAAGATGGCCATTTCCTTCTGCTCGTGGTGGAATTTGAGCTGGAAGCGTTCCGCCAGCAGATTCCGCAGCATCCCCCGGAACTGCTCTTTGGTGGTTCCCTCCGGCACTTTGGCGGCGATCTCGAACCTGGCCTGACAGCAGGGATCACGGGGATAAAATTGAGGCGGTTGGAAGCCGTACGCATGCGAGATCAAGAAGTAAAGAGGCACGTTGGAGCAGCGCCAGGTACCGGGGTCGGTCGTGCCCGGCCCGCCGCTGCACCGGATGCCAGTGGCAGAGGGCGAGGCTGGCTTGACCGAGGCTACTTCGAATGACGGCGCATCCGCTGCCTGGCCATAGGCGGCCGAGGCCAGGGCCAGGCTCACTACCAGGATCGGCGGTCTCATGTCGCCATCCACCCTTTCGGACTTAAGAATATCAAATACCGTTGTCGAGGGTACTGCTGCCCTCCGCCCGAAGAGAGGGCCATTGCTTCGAGCGCTCAGCGCCACTCCCACGTCTTGCGGCAAACCTCGATAAGGCCGGCAACGACTCGCGAGTAGGTACTCCATTTCATAAATACAGCGTCGTATCCAACCGTGGCGCACGCTCTCAGCGTGCCGCGTCGACACTCGTGTCGACGCTTGCTCGGCGTCCGAAAACACGTCGGCGTCCGAAAACACGTCGGCGTCCGAAAACACGTCGGCGTCCGAAAACACGTCGGCGTACTGATGAAACGGTGTACTAAGGCAAGCCTCCAGCCCGTGATCGCCAGCGATGGCGGCGAAAGCCAGGGCGTGACATGGTGAACCTCGCCATTCCGCCCGATATCGAGCTTTGCTGCGCTCGGATTACCGCTCCGCTATCCTGCCAATTGCTCCTTCGCCGTCCACTTTTCCAACGCTGCGGCCACTTCCGCCCGCTTCACAGGCTTGGCGATATAGTCATCCATTCCGGCGCGCAGGCACTGGTCTCGAGCGCCGGCCAGGGCGTCCGCGGTCATGGCAATAATCGTCGTACGCCGCGTGCCCGATTCCAGCCGCCGCAGTTCCCGGGTTGCCGTGAAGCCGTCCATCTCCGGCATCTGGCAATCCATGAAGATCACGTCGTAGGGCACCAGCCGGAACAGCTCGACCGCTTCCCGTCCGTTCGCCACCACGTCCGCGCGCAGGCCCAGGTGCTCCAGTATTTTCACCGCGACCTTCTGGTTCACCACGTTGTCCTCAGCCACCAGCACCCGAATGTCTGTGCCGGCGAAAGCCCGGCTATGGGCGGCTCGCTCCGCCGGCGCCCGGGGCTTTGCCGGCAGTCGAGCCTGGCCTTCCAGCCTCTTCGCCCGCGCGACCGCCAGGGTGTTGAACAATTGCGACTGGCGGACGGGCTTGACCAGCGCGGCGTCCACCGCCGCACCGGCGTCCCAATCCGGGACCTCCAGGGACCGGACTTCGCGCCAGTGCCCGACGGAGGTCAGCAGGATCAGCACCGCATCTGCCAGGAACGGCTCCGACCTGATCCTGGCCGCCAACGTGGCGCCGTCCATCCCGTCCATCTGAAAATCGAGCAGCGCGAAATCGTACGGATCGCCGCTTTGCCGGGCTTCCCGCATGACCGCGATCACCTGCTCACTCCCTGCCAGGGAACCATTGCGCATGCCCCAACTCGTGACCTGTTCCTGCAGCACACGCCGGCTGACCTCGTCGTCGTCCACTATCAGGACGCGTAGCCCCCGGAGATCGCCGGTGGGAAGCGGCGGCGTGGCCGGTTGGGAATCGAGCGGCAGCGCCAGCCTGAACCAGAAATTCGAGCCCTGCCCGAACTCGCTCTCCACGCCGATCGTGCCGCCCATGAGCTCCACCAGTTCCTTGGAAATCGCCAGGCCCAGCCCGGTCCCCCCGTAGCGCCGCGTGTTGGACGGATCCACCTGCGTAAACTCCTGGAAAAGCGCGGAGATCTTGTCCCCCGGGATTCCGACACCGGTGTCCCGCACGGAGATCAGCAGCTTGGCCCAGTCTCCTTCCCGGCTCTCGCACAGCACGCTGATCAAAACGCGGCCGGCGGGCGTGAACTTGACAGCGTTGCCCGTCAGGTTGGTCAGCACCTGCCGGATGCGCCCGGCGTCGCCGACAAAACGGCGCGGGACGGTTTGCGGATACTCCAGCACCAGGTTCAGGTCGTGATCGCCGGCCCGCGGCGCCAACATTTCGTTGACTTCTTCGATCACCTCGTGGAAATCGAACGGGACGGGCTCGATCTGCAGCTTGCCGGCTTCGATTTTGGAGAAGTCCAGGATGTCGTTGATGACCCCGAGCAGGGCCTCTCCCGAGCGCCGCGCCGTTTCCGCGAACTCTCGTTGCTCCGCTGTCAAGTCCGTATCGAGCAGCAGGCCGGTCATACCGATGACCCCGTTCATCGGGGTGCGGATTTCATGGCTCATGTTGGCCAGAAACTGGCTTTTCAGGCGCGTAGCCTCGTTAGCCGCTTCCACTGCGGCCACCAGCTCGCTGTTCTTCCGCTTCAGCTCTTCGGAATACTTCTCGAGCGTCTCTTCGGCGCGCTTGCGTGCGGTGATGTCCAGCATGGCGGAGCGCAGCCCCACGATCTTCCCCGCGCTGTCGCAGATAGGGTTTTCGTGGATTTCCAGAATGAGCCCGCCGCCGTCACGCCGCATATACTTGCGCTGGAACGGGGCCAAGGCCTGTTCCCGTGCGATTTTTCTGCGCACGGCTTCCGCGCTCTGCTGCCGCTCGCCGGCTGCGACGAATTCCCAGATCGGCCTTCCCAGGATCTCGTCCGCTTCGAATCCCAGCAGGCGGCACTCGGCCACATTGACCCGCTGCACCACGCCTGCGCAATCGATCTCATGGTAGGCGATGGGTGCATCTTCAAAGAGGGTGCGGAAGCGCTCCTCGTTTAGCCGCAATGCCGATTCGGCGGCACGCCGTTCCGTCGCGCGCCGCCAGGCTAAAGCATATAGGATCAGCCCGAGCGCCACGAGCCCGCCCAAACCGCCGGCCATTGCCTTGTATGGAGGGAGCGGTGCGAAAACGATGTCCGCCGCGTCGCGCGGCACCACGCGGTATTCGGGCGCCTCTGCCGCGCTCGACGAAGCACGCACCACAATTCCCACTACCTGGGCGGCGCCGCCCTTGTTCAGCCGGTTCAGGAAATCCGGGGCGCGCACAGCCGGGCCGGACAGGATAACGGTGACCTCCCCGGAACGGTCGCGGAGCACGAACTTCGAGCTGGATTTGTCGGGAACAATCTGTCCCGCAACGCGCACGAGTTGAGCCGTGCGGCCCCGCCTGCTTACATCGCCGGCCAAAACGTCGCGCGGGTGCGGCATCGGGCCTTTGAAGAGACGATGCACCTCGTACACCGTCAGTTCCGGATCGCCTTTGTATTGTTGCAGCTCGCCGCGCACCTCCACGGAATCCCCGCGCTCGAAGCGGCTCGCCATGAGGCTTTCCTCTCGCGAGAAGATCTGAATGGCTCCGGTGGCGTCCTGCAGATAAGCCACGTAAGCGTTCTGGCCCAGCCGGACCGGCCCGGAAGTAATGACGCCCGTCACGCTCAGGACCTGCCCCAGATGTTCCAGAGTATGGTCGCCATCCCGCTCTTTGGCGACCGCGCCGATCGTCAGCCTGGGGCCCTTTCCGGGGGCGCCGGCACGCTGCTCTCCGGCAGACCAGCCGCATGCGATCAGCATGCCAAGCGACACGCAAAGTTTCGTACGCCTGCGGCGCAGTTCCATACATTTCACATATCGGGTCAGGGGGCGGTAATCTTTAGGGCGCGGATCCTTGGATTCGCGAGCCACCTGGGCTCACTCGCCGGCCCCAATCCCGGGCACGGAGGTCGCCAGAAAGGCCTCTGCGGCACGTGATTTCATCCGCCCCGTTTCCCTAACCAAAGGTGAACGAAAAGACCTGAACGCCGGGGACGAGGAACTCGATCTCGAAAGTCCGGTCTCCTGAGCAATAAGCGGTCTTCCCGGAATACGCGACCGTACTTACGAAGCCGGGTACTTAGCTACTTGAGAGTACAGCTATAGCTGGGCCAGCAACTGGCCGGCGGATGCTGTTTCGCTGTTGAACTGGACCGCCGCCGTCCCTCCGGAAACGTTGCGGTACGCCCCCCGTACCCGTCAGGCGTTTTGTCCTCCGTTTTTCTGAGGTCTGAGCGCCTGCGTATAAGCCGGCGCAAACGAGAATGTGCCGTTCGGTTGTTGCGTTAACGTTTCACGGCTGCCGGCCAGTTCAGAACCACGGTCATGGGCATAATGCCGGTGCTCTCGATGCGGGTGTTCACGAGAAACTTCTGGACATCCGGCGTCACGTCGCAGGAATTCCGCAGAGTATTTCCAAAGGCGCCTCAAAGAGAGCGTGCGGCGTGCTTTGCTCGAATCGATCGGTGTCGGTCCTGACGTCCACCGCCATCAACTTGTCCGGTGTCGGCAGGGCAAGCCGCTGGAACACACTGCGCGCGCTGCGAGCGATGCGTTGGTACGACAGCTCGATGGGGTAGTTGCGGCACGCGGCTGTAGTCCGCTTATCGCCACCGGCTCAGAGTGCGCGGCCTGAGGGGCCTGGGGCATCATTCCGCCCGGATCTCGATCACGGCGACCGTGTAGGGGTCCAAGTCCACCGTGAGGTCCTTCGCGTAATTCAGCGTTCGACTCACCGGGGCGATCGCATCCGGATGCTCGAGGGATGCGGAATTCATCAGCCCGGCGCCGAGCGTGTGCAATCTCGCGACAGCCGTCCGGGAAACGCCGGCGCCCTCGAGTCGCACGAGCAGGGTGTTCCGCTCCGCTCCATAGTTGACGGCCTTGATCGCGATCCGGCGGCCGTCGGCGCTCCCGGTGGCGATGGCGTCGACGGTACCGGGCATCCAGTCTTCCGGCCTCATGGTCGCGATCCCGTTAAAGAAGGTCGCGCGATTCGGAATATCCCGGAAGGTGCCGCTCGTGGAGGCGAGGTGCCGTTCCGCGTAGTGCTGGCGAAAGAGCTTCTCGACCGGGTAGGCCGCCCCTGGGAACCAGGAGACGTGGTCGTGGTAGATCAACGACGTCCAGGTCGGATCGTCCGTCGTGTTTCGCATCAGCAGGGCCGGGCAGCTCATGGCCAGACCGGGGCTGAGCTCCTCGTAAAGGATCAGGGTGCCGGCCGCATGGAGTCCGGCCCGCCAATCGTAGGTACGCGACAAGTTCCACTCCAGGACGCCGATCTCGATCTGGGGGCGCGCCGAAGCGCGGACGTAGTCCCGCAGCTTCGAGAGGTAGTCGCGGATGCGCCTCAGCCCGGTTTCGAAGTTCTCGGGCTCGTACTCGTAATTGTGAACTCCCAGGATGTCGAAGTTCTTTCCGGCGAGGTCGATGACCTTCTGGCTCCAGACCATATCGTTGGACCGCTTCTGTCCGCACGCCACGATTCGCGCCTGGGGAGCGATGGCCCGCAACCGGCTGCCGTAGACGTTGACGATTTCGGAGTACTTCTCCGGCGTCAGGCCATGATTCATGGGCTCGTTGTCGATCTGGAAGTACCGCACGCCGTAGGGCTCGGCGTGCCCGTTGGACGCCCGCAGCCGTCCCCATTGGGTCGCCGGCGGGTCGTTCAGGTAGTGGACCCAGTCCATGGCGTACTGAACTTGCCCGGAGTCGGTGCCGGCCGCCGCCAGCACGATCAGGGGCTCGGTGTTGAGCTTCCGGCAGAGTTCCAGGAACTCGTCCGTCCCGAAGCCGTAGTAGTCCGAGTAGCCGCCCCAGATCATGTTGGGGTGGTATCGGCGCGAGACGTGCGGGCCGATGCCGTCCTTCCACTGGTATGTGGAAGCGAAGGAACCCCCGGGCCAACGGATGAACGGCGGAGCGAGATCTCGCAGGGCCTGCACCAGGTCGGGGCGCAGCATGCCGTCGCGGCGGACGTCCGCGCGCATCATCGAGACGAAGTCGAGCAGCAGCGTTCCACTGCCCGCTGCCGCGATCTCCACCGAGGCCTGCGTGTCCCGCGCGGGACTGGAGAAGGAATAGCGTACCTCCTGCCAGTCCGAGCCCGTGAGCGCGAGCGGTACCGACGCGATCGGGCCGCCCTCGGAGCTTACCACGCGAAGCGTCAACTGCGGGGAGCCTTCCTCGCGTCTGACCCAGACCGAGCCGTCGTACTCGTAGCCCGCAGCGACGTAGACGCGGCCCTGCCGGATCCCGGCGCGGCCGCCATCGACGTGGAGCCGCACGCTCTTCTTCCCGTTCTTGAACTCGACGTCCGCGATCTCGACGCTGCCGCGGTCCGAGAACGGCTTCCAGTAGGTGGCGAAGTCCTCACCCTCGAACCCGCAGCCGCGAATCTGTTCGGCGAACAGGCCATCGACCACCGAGTGGTTGATATGCTCGAGGAAGTGTCCGTAGATCCGCTCGTCGATGGAAGCCATGACTCTGTCCGTATCGACGAGCAGGACGGCGACTCTCGGCTCCCCCGCTGCCGGAGCGGCTCTCGACAGGCGGACGGCGGCGGTGGCCGCTATTGAACTCATGAGAAAGTAGCGTCTATTCATACGCGATGCTGCTTAGTTTAGTTTAGTGCGCCATTTTCTGAATGCCTTGGTGGTGCAGGCTTCAGCCTGACGCCGGCTTCAGCCGGCGCTCCGCGACCCGCGAGGTTCCTGCCGCCAGAGACGCTCCGAAAGGACCCTCACACGCTCGTGTCGACGCTTGCTGGCGGCGGTTTGGTCGTCCCGATTTACTGAAGCGGACGAAGAAGCAGGACCGAGGTCGTCTTGTCGGCTCGCGTCCCCGGCAGAAGGGTGCCATCGGGCGCAACGCTGAGCTGATGGGCGGCCGCCTCGATCTTCCCGAGGATCTTGCCGCTCTTGGGATCGAATTTGAAGATAAACGCGTCTTTCCCAAACGGCACATCCCTGGGCTGCGTGCCCACGTACAAATCGCCGGCCGGGCTAATGGCAACGCTGAACAATTGGCCGCCAAATTTCTTTTCGCCCAGGTACTTCCCGTCTTTGTCAAACCACTGCAGGCGGCCGTTTTCACGGTCGGCTACATAGAGAATCCCGTCAGGGCCCATGGAGATGTCATGGGCGTTGCGGAATTCGCCTGGGCCAGCGCCGCTCCGTCGCGATCGAAATACGTTCAGCGGTAAAGTAGCATGCCGGCCCCACTCCTGCACCTTCATTCCGTCCGCGGTGTACTCGATGAAGCGGGCGTTGCAGTAACCGTCCGAAACATAGACATGGCCGTTCGTCGCAAAGGTCACATCGGTGGCGCCGCAAAAAGCCAGGGAGGCGTCCGGGATATCCCCGACGCTGATTTCCAGGAGCTTTTTCCCTTCCGGCGTGAACTTGAAGATCATGGAGGTATGGGCGTCGATGGTCCACACGTTGCCCGCCGGATCGACGCGAATGCCGTGCGGCATCGTGTACATGCCTTTGCCCCACGACCGTAGCAGGTTTCCCTTCGAGTTCAGAACGACAATTGGATCCACATTCGCGTCCACCGGACGGTGGATCACGTAGACATTGCCCTGCTTGTCGGCGGCCGCGGCCGAATAGCCCACGAGCGTCAAGGGTGGATTCACCTTCAACTCGATCCGATCCACCGGAAGCAGCGGAATCGAATTCGTAAGAGCACGCAGGGCTTCGGTATCCGCCCGCTGCTCGGGCGACAGGCTCGGGCCCTGCTTTGGATTCTGACTCGGAGTTTGAGCCTGAGTCTGCGCCGGGCCGGGGCTCGAAACCAGAGCGGCGAGCATCGGCAGAATACAAAGACGCGTACCACGCACTTGAAATCCCTCCTTTGCCCTACAGCAACTCGCTACGCGCGGCGACGCCCACCGCGGGCTGAACGCGCCCGGCCGCGTCAATCCATCCCTCATGGCAAACTGATCTTGTTGAACAGCTCATCCCCCAGTTCCTTGCGCAACAGCGCGTCGATCTGCGAAGCCCGAGGTACATAAATAAACGGACGCCACGGGTAGATGCGATCGTTGATCCACGGCGTCTTCCAATCGGTACACGTCCGGATGAACTGCCCGGCAAAGCCCGCCTTCTTCGCCAGCGGATACATCGCCTCGATTTCCAGGCAGCCGTCGACGCAGATGTCGACATACGACTGCACGATGGGATGCGAGGCGTCGGCCGTCTGCTTGGTTTTGCTGGCGAAATACCAGATCTCGCCATCCGGTGCGGCAGGGCTGCCATCCAGCATCGTGATGGCGGAACGGTCGATCGTCTTTGGATCATAGTCCTCCTCACGGCGCTTGGTCGCCTCAAACTCGGAATCCGTGACACCGTAGATCACGCCGTTGGTCGTGGCGTTCGCGGAGTCGACCGCACCGAGGTAGGTCGGGCTCAAGCCCGCGCCAGGCGCCTGGTAATACCAGCCGCGCGTGATTCCCTTGACAATTGCCGGCCACGCAGCGAATGCGCTGGGCACGGTACGCGTTCGGCTCTCGGTCTGAATCAGGGACCCATATCCGAATATGTATTTGGAAGGCATGCCTTTCCCCTTTGACCGCAATTTCGATTCTTGGCTCCCAGTGTTCGCGAGTCTATCACAGGCCGTGGGCGCCGTCTACCGCGCCACCGGCGCTGTCAAGGCAAAGTAGAAATGTCCCCATCCCGGCAAAGTAGAAACGTCCCCTTTCGGCTGGGCCTCTGAGAAGTGCATGTTAATCTGCGAGTGCCGGCGAAGCGGAGACGGGCAATGCTG
>Ga0116221_1002809_pt1 | contig 11322 bp, 8 predicted proteins | sample Sb_taG_5_FD_88965 | JGI IMG/M metagenome (GOLD analysis project Ga0116221, IMG submission 88965) | Peat soil microbial communities from Weissenstadt, Germany - Sb_50d_8_FC metaG | ecosystem: Environmental > Terrestrial > Soil > Wetlands > Peat | place: Germany: Weissenstadt | collected 2010-09-21 | reverse complement strand
TCGATTTCTCCAACTCGTGCCTTCATGGCAAAAACAGATTCCATTTCTACGATGGCAAGGCGAGAGATGAGATGCTGGGAACCCGGCTCCGAAAGTATTCGATCGACGGAGTCGCTGCCTGTCTCTTGACGATACAGCTTAGTCGGTCATTTCATAAATACACCGACGTATTTTTCAGGCGGCGAGCGAGCGTCGACACGAGTGTCGACGCGGCAGGCACGAGTGCCTGCGCCACGGTTGGGTACGAGACTTTATTCATGAAATGGTGTACTTGGCCAAGGCGCTGGTGTCGAAGAAGTACTTGGGCACTCAGCGCTCTCGCCGCTCTTCCAGTACAGCTTCCGACAGGGAGCCGCGGACTGTCGAGAGCGCCCGCCGCACTTCGTCGAGGGTGATGTCGTCATTCGCGGCTTCCGCCCACTCGCCGGAAGGAACCAATAGAGGATGATCGGGGGAGATATCTGACGCGTCGGAGATGGTGATGGTAACCTGCTGCCGTTCTCCAAACAGGAGTGGTTCCAACGGGTGGAGGACACCGTTCTCGTACACTGCCTGAACCGTCTTCTCCATGCCTCCAGTTTAGTCGATCGAAACCGGGGAGTGCATCTTTGATCCCGGTGGGGGTTGATGCGGACCTGTTAGCGGCCAATTGCGGGGGTTGACGCGGCAGCCTACCTGTACGAGGCGGCGCAGAATGTTGCTTGATTCCGTAATCGTAGGCGGGCACGTGGAACCGGGGGCACGCCGTTTCAACGAGTTGGCGCCGGCCGGTATGGGCGGCACTCCGGGCTTGCAGATCAATGGATGGTGAAGAGCGCCCGGGAGTCTCGGAGCGAATGAAGCGGTATCGGCCGCTCAGAGGAACTGGCAGTCACGGTAACGAGCAGCCTCGATTTGATATGGTGAGAGCGGTTCAGAATACTCGCTTGGAGACCCTATGAAGGCCATCGAATTGGTCGGTGATATCGATGGACGGGCCCGTGTCGGACCACTTTCCGATTTGGCGGTTTCACAGCCCCGACCCTGCGGGCACTCCCCCGCATGGGGCCCGGACGGTCTTTCAGGTGCAGCCCGGGCAAGGCGGTCAGATGGTGGAGGCGCGGTCGGGTGGTCTCGCGTGCGTGGCTTACTCCTGCCTTAAGGCCTGATCGCGGCGGTGCGGTCGGGAAGCGTCCGGGCGAGCGCAATTGTGGCCCATCCCGTTGCCCATTGCGAAATCCACTGGTCGTGCCCGTAGGGGAAGTGGCCGTCAAAATATGGCTGGAACTTGGGCGCCCGGCTGACGACGTGCCACGACCCCTCGGCAGCCTGCGTGTTGAGCAGAAACCGAACACCCTTCTGGTAATCAGGCGACTGCGGAGATAGACCGCTTTCCGCGAGGGCGTAGAGCACCGTTCCGGTCGCGTAGGCGTCGGCCGGAAGGGCCGGCGTCTGCCCCCAGCCGCCGTCCGGACGCTGTAGAGCGAGAAGGCCCGCTCGAAGACCGTCGATCCGGGAGCCTTCGGCTCCGGACCAGTGGAGCCCGAGCAACTGGGTCACGCGGTCATCGGTAGTGACCGGCGTGGCCGCGCCGATCGCACGGGCAGCGGCGGCCGCGCGCCGATCGTACTCCGCCTTGCGCGCCGGCGGCGCGTAGGTCTTGAACGCGCGAATCGCGAACGCGGCGGTCGAGAAGATCGAGTCGTTCGTCGGCGGTCGCACGATTCCTCCCGAAGCCCAGCTCCCGGAGGCCAGTTGCTGCGCGGCGATGTTATGGACCATGGCGTCGGTGGCCCTGTCCGGCGCGACGCCTTCGTCGGCGAGAGCGGAAAGTGCGTTCGTGACGATCTCCATTCCGGGCAGATCGGTGCGCTCGAGCATGCCTTCGGCGGGGGCGAGGAATTGAAGCCGGGTTGCTTTGGTCAGGTCGGCGGCGAGCTTTTCGTCAACCGCGACTCCTTTGCGGCGCGCGGCCGCAACCGCGGCCGTGACGATGTTCCCTCCGTGGCAACTGATACAGCCGCCTTCGGCGAACATGGTGACGCCCGACTTCTGCAACAGCGGCAGGCTCTTTTGCATGGCAGCGAGCGGAGTGGCCGCTTTGGCGAGCGCCGGCGCTACGACGTCGCGCTTCATCGGCGCAACGCCCGGCGACGCCTCCCGCACGGCCGCGACGATGGCCTGATCTTCGAACTTCAAGGCCCAATCGAGCGCGGTTTCGCCAGCTTTGGATTTGATTTTCGTGTCGGGATGTTTCGACAGAAGCAGTCTTACGATGTCCCGATTCGGATGATCGGTGGCGACGGCCAACATGAGCGGCGTCAAGCCCCGCACATCCTGGGCGTTGAGGTTGGCGCCCGCGTCGAGGAGCGTCCGGACCACGTCCGTGTTGCCAATGGCAACCGCGAGGAGCAAGGGCGTGAAGCTACCCAGGGCGATCGGCCCGTTCTTGACTCGCTCGGCCTCCGGCGGCGAGGTCGAATTAACGTCAACGCCTTTGGCGAGCAGGAGTTTCACGACCTCCAGGTTGCCGAAACTGGCGGCTGTGGTGAGCGCAAAGGGGCCGTTGGGGCCGGCCAGTGCGCCTGCGCCGCCGGTTTCAACGATGAACTTCACCAGGGCGGTGTCATTGGTTCCCGCGGCGTTTCCCAGCGGGCCAAGAACCATGCCTCCGTCTTTGGCGGGCATGCCGCCCGACCCGGGCTTCGCCGGCGCGGCAGTGGGCGGCGTCCAGGCGAGCGACGCCCCCTTGGAGACGAGCAGTTGCACGGCGGGCAGGCTGCCGGCGGTCCCGGCGGCGACCATCACCGGCGTGTGCCCCTGGCGGGAACGGACGTTTACCATCGCGCCGTGATCGACCAGTATCTTGATGCGGTGGAAACCCCCGCCGCACCAATGCAGCGCCGTGGCGTCGAAGCTGTTCCTGGCGTTGACGTCCGCGCCCGCGTCGATGAGGCGCTCCATCATCGCCTCGCTGCCCACGGCGGCGGCATACATGAGCGGCGTCGAGCCGTGGCTGTCCTTCAGGTTTACGCCGTGCGCCTTGACCAGCCGGTCGACGGCCGCCGTATCGTCACTGCGAATCGCGTTGTAGAAGTCGTCGCTCGGGTTGCCGGCGGCAAGCGCGACGCTCCCGGCGGCGATCAGGGCGCAGACGAAAGCCCACGTCTTGCTGCGCATAGGCCCCCTCCGTTACTAAATTTCCAATTAAACCGGGATTTCCAATTTGGCTCCCGGCTTCCATGTAGGCTATCACAGGTTGGCAACCCTTGATTTTCAATGTCGATGGTCTTGGTACTATTGCTGTCCCCCCGTCTCTTCGTCTGCCAGACGCCAATTCCGCCCCATCCCCAAAAACGGAACCCTGGAAGTTGCGTTTTGACCATTCCCACCAACGTCTCTCCGGCCCCAGCCGGCCTTTGTCCAACGCGGATGGAGTTCCCGGGTAATGCGCCAACCGGAAATCGGGCAGTGTCTCAGTTTTGAATTTCCGAGCGCGGCCCGTCGGGCAAGTCGCGCGATTAAGCAGGAACGTACGTCAACCGAATCACGTCATCGACGATTAAATCGCTGGCCACCAGGTGGAGCGGCGGCCGGGGGCCGGCGAAGAATGGCTTGCCAGCACCAAGGACGACGGGGCGGAGGTAGAGCCGATACTCATCGATAAGACCGGCCTCGGTCAGGCTTTGCGCTAGGACTGGTCCGCCAACGTGAATCTCGCCAGCCAATTCAGCCTTCAGCCTGCGTATCACCGTCTCGAAGTCATCCGCGACAAGCGTGGCGTTGGGGCCAACTGACTTGAGCGAACGCGACACGACCCACTTCTGCTGGCTCCGCCACGCCACCGCGAAGTCGCGGTCCTCCGCGTCCCAATCAGGAAGGTCTTCGTCCCAATAACGCATGATCTCGTACATGTGGCGACCGTAGATGAGGCCCGTCAGGCCACGCACCAGCTCGATGAAGTGGCGGAAGGCCGCGGGCACAGGCGGCCCAAGCTTCGCGTGGTCGACGTAGCCATCCAGTGACTGGCTCAATCCGTAGACAAGTTTTGCCATGCTTGCAGATCTCCCTCCCACGTTCTTCAGAATAGCTTGAGCCGACGTCGCGCGGAGGTGAAGTTGAACACTATCTGCGCGCCGCATTGTCGGTGTGATCAATAACCAGAGGTCGGCTTCCCAATCCCGAGATTCAAACTGAGACACTACCGGAAATCGGGGTGTTCGCCGTCAACTTGACGGGAAACGCCCTACTCGTAGAGTTGCACGTGCGTGGAGCCCGGCGCCCTATTTCCGGGGCGTGCCGGCCCAACGGAAGGAAAGGCGGATTCACGGCCAGTGGCGGGACGGCGTGCAGACGCCAATACGGAACGCCGGCCTGGAAGCCAATTCAGTCCGGAGCGATCCGGGCGCTCAGTACCGCTGGCAGGGCAAGACCTTCCGGCGGCGCGATGGACTTCCACAGCCGCTGGGTCCCTGTAGTTACGGGAGAGGCCAGACTGATCGAGAATGTCCTATAATTCCCAAATGCGCATTCTGACCGTTGCCGTGACCGCTTTGGCCTTTCTGTGGGCCGCGCCGCCACCTCGCAAAATCTCGTTTGCCCGAGCGGGGGTAGTTCCGGGTACGATGCAGCTTTTCGTTTCAGCCTCCGACGGCAGCGATGAGCATCCATTGCTGGCTGCGCCCCACGACGATTACGACGCGGTGTGGGCGCCGGATGGCCAGTCCATCGTTTTCACATCCGATCGCAACGGGTCGGGGGATCTGTTCCGCGTCAACGCGGATGGCAGCGGGCTGACGCAGCTTACTTCCGATACCGCATACGAGGATCAGGCGGCGTTCTCTCCCGATGGCGAGCAGCTCGTGTTTGTCAGCACGCGGGGCAGCGGTTATGCGGATATCTGGACGCTCGATATCGCTTCGAGGCGCGCGAAGGCGCTGACATCCGGGCCCGGGGGCGATTACCGCCCGGCGTGGTCGCCCGACGGGAAATGGATCGCATTCTCTTCCGGGCGCGGCATCACGGCGCCCTTCGCCGAAGGCCGTTGGGAGCGCCAGCAACTGGCCGAGATCTATTTGATTCGCCCCGACGGCTCCGGCATGAAAAAAGTCACCAACACGGGAGGCTTCTGCGGAAGCCCGAAGTGGATGAACGACAGCCGGCAGATCCTGGCGTATTGCTCGACGGCTCAACAGACGATGGAACTTCGACGTTCGGCTCCAGACCCGGGCAGCGAATCGCGGTTGGTTTCCATCGATATGACGACTGGCGCGCTCACAGAGGTACACGCGGGTCCCGGTGTGAAGATGAATCCGTCTCCCCTTCCCGGGAATGACGTGGGCTATATCCGGAAGGGTTTCGCGGATGCCGGTATTTACTATGCGAGCGGTAGCCGTGGTCCGCGTGGACCGATCCGTGCAGCGGCATGGTCGCCCGACGGGAAACGCGTCGTGTTCCACAGACGCTCCGCTCCGGCGCTGCCGCCACTGGTAAAGATGTTCAGCCGGAATCCGAATTACGAGTTGAATCTGTCGGGTGCGCTGCCCGCGTTCAGCTCTTCGGGCAAACAGTACCTGAGCATGGCCAGAGTCCCCGGCGCGAACGTGGCGGCTCTGAAGGTGAACACGCCGGAGACCGGGCGGTCTGAGGTTTTGTATCAGGACAAGACGCGCAATGCATTCGTCGGCGGATGGTCGCCCCGCGGAGATAAGGTGGTTTTCGCGTTGGGAGGCTTTGCGGCGTTCTTCGACGGATTTCATTCCGAATTCCTGAAGCCTGGCGATCGCGTGGAAGGCGGCGCTCAGATCGCCATTATTAACGCGGATGGCAGCGGGTTCCAGGAGTTGACGTCCGGAGCGGATAACAATGCCTTCCCGTCATACTCGCCCGATGGAGATCGCCTCGTGTTCCGGAGCTTCGGCAAGAACGGCCAGGGGCTGCGGATCATGAACCTCGAGACCAGGGCAGTCACGACGCTCACCTCCGATTACGACAATTTCCCCTTGTGGTCGCCGCGGGGGGATCTGATCATGTTCGCGCGGCAGATCGATGGCGCATACGACATCTTCACGATTAAGCCGGACGGGACATCACTCAAGCGGCTTACGAACGGCAAGGGGAATGACGCGCATATGTCGTGGTCGTTCGATGGCGAATCGATCGCCTTCGCGAGTTCCCGGATGGGCTTTAAGGACGAGGTGGCTTATACGGATGCGCCGCAACCCTACGGGGAGATTTTCGTGATGCGTTACGACGGCACCCACGTCGAGCAACTCACCGACAACCAGTGGGAAGAAGGCACTCCGGGATGGGAGCCGTTGGCGCCCAGTCGAGTTGCCGGCCGGTAGCGCAGCGTAGAGGCCGGACACATCGGCATCATCACGGTCGACGGAGTTCAGATGCCGGGTGTTTACCGATACTGCATGGATCACGGCGCATCTGACCGAAAGTGGGCTTATCGCAGAGTGGCCCGAACGGCCTTCTGGAAAGCGTCAGGCCGCCTCTGCTCAGATGGCCGGCTACTCGGAAACGGCTCGTTTCGGCGGTGCCGCGGAACGCCTTCCCGGCACGCCTTCGCCGGGATGGTCCGGATCGTTTGGGAAGCGATTCCGGATGAACTCGTTGATCGTGAAGGCTTCGCGTGGGATGGGTGCAGGATGTACTTCGCAGCCGGGCGCAGGGTCGCGTATGCCGGGAATACCGCTCTCGAGCTCGCGGCTCAGATCGGAGACGGGCACACGAGCCAACGGCCGGTACGGCAGTGACCTTTCGGCAACGGTGGACGAATCGCCAGAATCCGCGATGGCCTCGCCCCGGCCAACTGGGCCGAAGAAGATAGCGGAGGCCTCGGCCGGACCCACGAATGGACAGACGAATTGCGCGATGCCTGGCAAGACATCTGCACTTCTCGAAGACGGGCGGCCCGGTGAGATCTATTTGGCCCGGTTTCCATTCGGGATATCACCGGGCGGGAACGTCTCTGGCGGCAGGAAGCCGGCCAAGGCAGAGTGACACTCTCGAAAATACCTGCCAGCTCATGAAAATGCGTGGGGCTGGGGCCGGCGGCACGACCCCGCTTGCGGGTCGCGGCGACGCCGGCGTTACCGGCCGATTGAAAATCGGCCAGCAGGATGGAATCTTGCCCCACTCAAAAAGTTGGCAGGCGAAACCGCCTGCCCCACCAAGCCAGCCATCGAGGTCTATTCACCCTTCGTATGCAGTAGAATTGAGCAGGCCGCGGGTCAAAACTCGGCTTTGAAGGAGTTCTCCACGTGAACCGATACCTCCTGTGCGCATCTTTGGCGGTCGTACCCGGGATCGCGATGGGGCAGACCCCCTGCGAGCCACTGAAATCGCTGAAGCTGGCCGATACCACGATTACCTTGGCCGAGTCTGCCGGTCCTGGAGCGTTTCCATTGCCGGGCGCACCGCCCACGGCCGTTGCGCCGGTCCTGCCGGCTTTCTGCCGCGTGACCGCGATGATGAAGCCTTCCTTGGACTCTGAAATCAAGATCGAGGTTTGGCTGCCGGCGGGCGCGCCTGGAATGGCAAATACCTGGCGGCCGGCGGCGGTGGCTGGGTCGGATCGATCAATTACGGGGCCATGGCCACTGCCGTCCGGGAGGGCTACGCAACTTCATCCACGGATACCGGGCACACGGGCCCAACCGCCGAGTTCGCAGTAGGCCACCCGGAGAAGGTCACTGACTTCGCCTACCGCGCAGTCCACGAGATGACGGTGAAGGCCAAGGCAATCATGGCCGCGCACTACGGCCGGGATCCTCGCCTTGCCTATTGGACCGGCTGCTCCACCGGCGGCCGGCAGGGCCTCATGGAAGCGCAGCGCTATCCAGCCGATTTCGATGGGATCATCGCCGGTGCTCCGGCGAACAATCAAATCCAGTTGTGTGCCTGGCGGTTCGCCTTGGAAACCGCCGCGCTGAAAGACCCAGCTCGTGTGGTTCCACTCGCCAAGACCGCTCTTTTGAATCGCGCCGTGCTCGCCCGGTGCGATGCGCTCGATGGCGTCCAAGATGGATTTTTGTCCGATCCGCAAAAGTGCCCGTTCGATCCTTCGACTCTGTTGTGCCGCGGAGCCGACGCCGCCGATTGCCTGACCGCGCCGCAACTGGAAAGCGTCAAGCAGGCATACGCGCCCGCCAACAAGAAAACCGGCGAACGCATTTACCCCGGCCTGGTGCCCGGCAGCGAGGCCGGCTGGGCATTGTTGGCCGCCATTCGGCCCGAGCCCAACGTCATCGACTTGGGAATGTTCCGTCTGGTTGCCCACCAAGACCCGGCATGGGACTGGCGCCGGTTCGACTTGGATCGGGACGTAGCGCTGGCGGAACAAAGAGCCGGGTCCATGACCGCCGTGAATCCGGATCTTTCGGCGTTCAAGGTCCGCGGCGGAAAGCTGTTGATCTACCACGGGTGGAACGACGGCGGCTCCGGCGGCGCGATCTCGCCCTTGAACACGCTCGATTACTATTCCAGCGTGCTTGCCAAAATGGGTCAGAAGGAGGACGACTGGCTCCGTCTGTTCATGGTGCCTGGCATGGCGCACTGCGGCGGCGGTCCGGGACCCGATCAGTTCAATAGTCTTGGGGCGCTGGAACGCTGGCGGGAGTTGGGCATCGCTCCCGAGCAGATCACGGCGTACCATGTCGAAAACAACCGCGTGACCATGACACGTCCGCTGTGTCCATATCCTCAGGTGGCGATTTATCAAGGGACGGGCAGCACCAACGACGCCGCGAATTTCGCGTGCAAGGCCCAGTAAAGTAAACCGGTAAAGTTGGCCCGCGGAATGGTTGATGGACTTCCTGGTACATGCCCGCACTCAATCCAGCCAGGCCTCGTGGAGGCGCACGTGTTTCTCCGGCACCGCTCCGAAACGCCGTTCGCGGCCGCGGAACTCCTGGACCGCGGCGGCCAGGTCGTCGGCGCTGAAGTCGGGCCACATGGTGCGCGAAAATACCAGCTCCGCATAGGCCGACTCCCACAGCAGAAAGTCGCTCAGGCGGTGCTCGCCGCCGGTGCGGATCAGCAGGTCGACGGGCGGACCGAGGGCCTTCCCCAAGGCGTCCAGGGAAAGCTCCGCGATGCCGCGGGCGGCCGCCAGAATGGCGTCGCGCGCCGAATAGTCCACGGCAATCCGCAGCCAAAGCCGCGTCCCGCCGGCGGTGGCTGCTTCGGCCCGCGCCATCGCGGCGCACAGCGCGCCGTCCAGGCGGTCGCGCCGGCCAATCGCCTCCACCCGGATGCCCTGCTCCACGCACCGCGCCGTCTCCTTCTCCAGGTAGACCGCCAGGATGCGCATGAGCGCGTCGACCTCCGCCGTTGGGCGCCGCCAGTTGTCCGAGGAGAACGCGAACAGCGTCAGGATGCCGACTCCCACATCCGGAGCCGCCTTCACCACCCGCTCCACGGCCTGCATGCCGGCGCGATGGCCCGCCACGCGCGGCAGACCCCGCGCGACGGCCCATCGGCCGTTGCCATCCATGATGATCCCGGCATGCAAAGAACTTTGAAATGTAAAGTATTTGGGCATAAAAAAAGGGACCTCAACGGTCCCGCATGGCTTGAATCAGGGCTTCCATGTGATCCAGGTACCGCTCCAGCGCGCGCCGCCCGGCGGCCGTCAGCTTGTAGTCCGTGCGCGGCAGGCGCCCGGCAAACGACTTGGTGCACGAAACGTAGCCAGCCTCCTCGAGCTTGCGGGCATGGACGCTCATGTTGCCGTCGCTGGTGTCGAGCAACTTCTTGAGCTCGACGAAGGTGAGGGACTCGTTGACCGAAAGCGCGCTGAGGATACCCAGCCGGAGCCGCTCGTGGATCAGGCGGTCGAGCTTCTCCGCCGTGACCGCCGCTGGAATTTCTACCGGCGCCAGTTGCGGCCTCTTCTCGCGCCTTGCCGTATTCTGTTTACCCGCCATATTTCACCGCGATAATCGTTCCAAAAACGATGTGCAGGCCGCCGAAGCCGGCCGCCAGCACGATGTCTCCCCGGGATTGCGGCAGCAGCAGGGCCGCCGCTCCCGCCAACATGAAGCAGGCGCCCATCAGCGGCACAACGCGTACCGAGGCGCCGCCGCCCGAGACCACGCCCGTGCCGTAAAGCAGCAGCCACATGCCGGGGAGCAGGCTCGCGAGGCCGGCGCGGTACAAGACCGCGGTCAGCAGTGCCGCCGCCAGCATGGCCGGAGCGGAGCCGGCGATAAACTTACGGCCGGGTCCCGACAAGAGCGCCATGTTCACGCGCCGCGACTTGAGCGACGCCCCCACCACGCCGACGAGCAGCGCGACCAGTCCTTCCACGATCCACACCGCCAGCCATCCGCCAGTGCTGGTTTGCCGATCCGCGACCCACGCCGCGGCCAGCGCCGTGGACCCCATGAGCATGCCGCCAGTGCCCGGAACGGCAGTGAACGAGCCTGCCCGCTCCAGGGTGTCGCGGATGTACTTGAGGTTGTCCATCGCGTGCGCATGCAACTCGATGGGCTCGGGGCGGGGGGTCGCCATATGGTTCATCATACGCCGGTGGCGTCCAAGTTTCAAGTACTTTCCAGCGTAAAGCCCTAAGGACGGAAACGGGGGCAGCCTCGCGCCACTTTTCGCCAGCGACCACCGAACTGGACACCCGGCCCGTTCGTGTTCTGTGGGAAATCATGGCCGCCGGTGTGGCCGGTGCGGCTGCGGCAAGCCCTGTCCGGTGGGAAGCCTGGAATCGGTGCTGCAACGAACACGGTGGGCCGGCTTGCCCGCAGCCTTCCCGCGTTCACCCATGAATTTGGAGCAATGCTCTTCGGACGCGGCGCCTTCGACCTTGCCCGCCGTGTCAGGCGGGCGGTATCGGACGCTGAACTCGGCGCGCTTCCACGACTGCTGTCGGATGCCGAAAAGCAAAAGCTGGAGTTTAAATGGTATACCCCCTTTGGGGATGTTCCCAAAAACACCTGTCTTTGAAACGATGGTTCCAGCCGCAACCTGACTGAGTGCTAACCCGCCAAGAACCTTTTCAGACTCGTGCGGAGCTTCGACGCATTCTTGATCTCGCACTCCCAAATGACTAGCGCTTTCCATCCTAGAGCCTTGATTCTCTGTCTGTTCTCTTCGTCCCGCTGCACGTTTCGCTTCAGCTTTGGAAGCCAGTACTCAGTTCGAGAATTCGGGATGCAGGCATCGGTGCAATTCGGGTGCTGGTGCCAGAAACATCCGTGTACAAAGACTACCCTCCGTCGTCCGGGGAACGCGATATCCGGTTTTCCAGGCAGGCTTCGGACGTGCAGGCGATAGCGATACCCCATCCGATAGAGCAACCGCCTGACAAGAAGTTCAGGC
>Ga0116221_1002807_pt1 | contig 11328 bp, 14 predicted proteins | sample Sb_taG_5_FD_88965 | JGI IMG/M metagenome (GOLD analysis project Ga0116221, IMG submission 88965) | Peat soil microbial communities from Weissenstadt, Germany - Sb_50d_8_FC metaG | ecosystem: Environmental > Terrestrial > Soil > Wetlands > Peat | place: Germany: Weissenstadt | collected 2010-09-21 | reverse complement strand
TCGGATACCATCTTTCCAAGCGGGAACTCCAGGTTCTGGCCCTGATGGTGGCCGGCAACAGCAGCAAGGAGATTGCGGCCGAGTTGGGAATTTCCTTCAAGACCGCCATGACCCACCGCGCCAACATCATGACGAAACTGAAGGTTCATGAGACCGCATCGGTGGTGCGGGAAGCCATTCGCCGCGGGTTGGTGTAGCCCTCCGTTCCGAGCCACGACCGTCCCTTCAGAGCCACGACCGTCAGGGAGTGGTTTTGCCGGAATCTCCCGCTACACCGCCATTCGCCGGGCGGCGCCGCCATTGACGCGAGTCGCATTGATGCCTTGCCCGCGGAGCACGTCCTGCATGGCTTGGGTGTAGACTTCGATGCCCTTCCGCGAGTAGCGCAGAAGTCCCAGCCGGCGCAGCCGGTTCATCTGAAAGGTCACGATCTCGCGCGACGTTCCCACGTAATCGGCGATGGTGTGGTGCGTCAGAGATCCCACGTGCGTGGAGCCGTCCGGCATGGGCGTGCCGAGCGTGGACGCCAACTGCACCAGCGACAGCATCACCCGCTCCGGAGTCTTGTACACCGCCATGCTCTCGATGCGCTCCTGCAACTCCATGCATTGCCGCACCAGGTGTTGCGACAGCGCGATACCCAGGTGCGGCTCGCGCTCGATCTGCTGCTCGATCTCCTGCCTGGTCCACGACATGACGCTGACGTTGTCGATGGCCACCGCCGATTCGGACCGCGCCGAAGTCCCTACCAGCGCGGATTCGCCGAATAGTCCCTCCGAGCAGACGATGCGGCCGATGGTCTCCACGCCGTCGTCGGCCGTGTTGGTAACCTTGACGCGGCCCAGGATGACCACGTAAAGGCTATAAGACGGTTGTTCCGGACTGTAAATCACGCGCCGCTTGGCAAACTCCTGCACCGGCTTCCGCGGCAGGTAAGTCAACGGATCTTCTAGAGATAGCAGTTCACGACCCATATTTCCCCCAAGTGTCACCTAATCGTACCGCTGCGGACAACCGCTGCGAAATCGGCTATATTCCTGGCTTCAAGCTCAATACGTATAAAACCGCACATTTCGAAATGTCCGTAAACAGACATTGTAGCGCCATACCAGTCAGCCTTGGGTTGCTGTATGATATCTAACAGGAGCCAATGAGCCTGTACTTCAGATCTGCATCGCGGATCGAGATCGAGGATCGCTGGCGAACACGGCTCGCCGAGGCCAAGCGCAATCACGATCAGGCCGTAGCTCATTTCCGCCGGGCGGCGGAAGAGTACCGGGTCAAGGAGATACCCGCTTCCGACGGCAGCCTGGGCCTGCACCAGGCGATTTCGGGCGAATCCAGCGCCCGCAGGGAGTACATCCGCGTCCTTCGGCTCTTCACCGACCTGGTGGTGCACGGGAAGATTCCGCAGGATGACGGTCCAGGCGCACATTAGCTCAGATCCTATCCCATACGTGGTAAACTACGTTTTCGCTCACTCCGAATGCTGCTCGCCCGAGAATTCGTCGCCTATCTATCCCGACAACTGGTCCAGAGGCTGACACCCGGAGTCATCGAGACCCCGGCGCCGGCCGTGGTGGCCGACAAGATCTCCGAAGTCATCGGCGGCGAGCTCGCCGTGGAAGACCGGCTGAACGACGAAGTCCGCGACCTGCTGAGCCAATACAGCGAGTACATGCGCCGCGAAGGCGTCAGCTACCAGGAGATGTTCCGCCGCATCAAGAATACGCTCATCTCGCAACGCAAGGTCATCCGCGCGTCCGGCCGGGACACCGGCGACGCCATGAAGCTTTCGCGCGACAAAGTGACCGACATCTCCCACAAGATCGTCGAGATGCTGCGCAAGAGCCACGAATTGCGGCTGAAAAACAAGGACTCCAACGCCGTGCGCCTGGAGATTCTGCGCGTGATGACGGAGTTGCTGACGGCGGAGGACAAAGTCGACCGCGCCGCGCGCCAGAAGATCCGCTCGCAGAAGCGCGAAATCCCCGAAGGCAGCGAGGAGTGGGACCTGCTGCACAGGCGATACTACGCCGAGGAGTTGAAGAAGCTCGGCATCGATCTGGGAAGATAGTGTCCAAGAAGAGGTGGGGCACTCCGTTGCACGGAGCGAGGCCATCGCCTTTTGTGGCCTGCCTTTGCGCTACCGCTTGTACCCGATCATGCGCAGAAACGCGCGGCGCTTCTCCACGTCTTCGGCCCTCTCGACACCCCTCGGAGGAAAGCCGTCGATCACGCCCAGGACGCCGCGGCCCTGGTCGCTCTCGGCAACTACGACCTGGACCGGGTTAGCGGTCGCGCAGAAAATCGAGCAGACCTCCGGAACGTCCTTGATGCGTCCCAGCACGTTGATCGGATAGCCGTCGCGCATCGCCACCACGAAGATGTGGCCGGCCGCCAGGGCCCCCGCATTTCGCGCCGCCAGGGCCTTCAGCGCGTCGTCATTGCCGTCCACCCGCGTCAGGCAGGGGCCGGATGCCTCGTTGAAAGCCACTCCGAATTTCATTTGCGGCACGGTATTGACGATGGCTTCGTAAATATCCTCGACGCTCTTGATGAAGTGCGTCTGCCCGAGGATCACATTCCCGCCCTCGGGGACTTCGAGTGGCACCAGCTTCAGTTCCATAGTGGGGCAGGCGCTTTCGCCTGCCAACCTCTTACTTCTTCTTCACCGGCGGCGCCGTATCCTTCTTGTCGTCCACCACCTCGCCGTAATGGATCGTGGACTTGCCTTCGTACCGCTTGTAATCCTGGTACTTCACGGTCATCCGGATACGCTGGTTCATGTCCTTGAAGTGCAGCGTGTCGGCCGCATGCGTGTAGGTGGGAAACCAGTACTTTCCGTCGATCTGCTCGCGGTAGGTCTCGAACTTCGGAAACTGGTTCGTCTTCGAATCCACCAGGCCAGTGCCCTTGCCGTATGTCTTTACGATCTGCAAGTCGCGGTCGTCCACCCAGATCGTGCCCTCGAAATAGCGTTTGCCCTTCACCATTTTCTTGGGCTTCACCGAAAACGAATAGCAACCGATCTCGTCCACTTTTTCCTTGCCCAGGTAGTCGACATTGTATTCGCCGACTTCCGCCGTGGTCAGCACGAAGGGCTGCACGTTGCGCAGGTCCTGGACGTCTTCGGGCGTCAACAAAATGTTGCGCAGGGACACCACCGGTGCGTAGATCACCTTCTCCGTGCGCTTGCCCTCCGGCGAGAAAATGATGTCGTCGATCTCTTCCCACTTCCCGCCGGTAGGATTTCCGCCGGCGTCCAACTCCTCCATCTTCACGCTCTGCCGATACGTGTAGTTATTTCGCGCGTCGCGGAATTCGGCCTCCTTGGCGGCAAACTTCTGGATGATCTCCTGCGCGTTGACATTGTCCTTGTTGTCCGCTGCCCACACCGGCAGACACACCGCTGCGATAGCGGCTGAAATCACGATTCCACGCATATGCCCCTCATTCGTGAGACGAACTCACTTTCCCAACAGTTTCTTCGCGATGGTCACCAGTTGGATATTGCTGGTGCCCTCGTAGATCCGTCCGATCTTGGCGTCCCGGTAGAGCTTCTCCACCGGATAATCCTTCGTGATGCCGACGCCTCCATGCACCTCGATGGCCTTCGAAGCCGCCTTCTCCGCGATTTCCGAGCTGTAGTACTTGGCCATGGCCGCTTCCATCAGGAACGGCATGCCGCCGTCCCGCAGCCGTGCCGCGTTGTACACCAGCAGGCGGGCGGCTTCTACTTCCGTCGCCATCTTCGCCAATTCAAATTGTACCCCCTGGAACTCGGCGATGGTCTTGCCGAACTGCTTTCGCTCGCGGGCGTACGCCACCGCGTGCTCCAGCGCCGCGCGCGCCAGACCGATCATCTGCGCCCCAATGGCGATGCGCCCTTCGTTCAGCGTCTCGATGGCGATCTTGTAGCCCTTCCCCACCTCGCCCATCACGTTTTCCCGCGGTACCCGGCAGTTGTCCAGCACCAGCTCGCAAGTGGACGATGCGCGCAATCCCAGCTTGTCTTCTTTCTTTCCTACCTGGAACCCCGGAAACTCGCGCTCGATCAGGAAGGCCGTCACGCCCTTGTATCCCGCTTCGGGCCGCGCGTTGGCAAACAGCAGGAAGAATCCGGACTCGGCGGCGTTGGTGATCCACAGCTTGCGCCCGGTCAGCAGGAAATGGTCGCCGCGATCTTCCGCGCGCGTCGCCATGGCGAAAGCGTCGGAGCCCGACCCCGCCTCCGAGAGCGCGTAAGATGCCACCGTGTCCGCCGCTAGCCGCGGCAGGTACTTGGCCTTCTGCGCGGGCGTGGCCCACCGCATCAGGGCGTTATTGCAGATGGTGTTCTGGACATCGACGATCACTCCGGCCGAGGGGTCCACCGCCGAAAGCTCTTCCACCGCCAGGATCGCCTGGAAGAAGCTCCCGCCCTGCCCGCCATACTCTTCCGGGATCTCGATTCCCATCAGCCCCATTTCGAAGAACTGCCGGATGATGTCTTTGCGAAAGACGCAGGCCTCGTCCATCTCCCGTACGTAAGGCCGGATCTGTTCGCGCGCGAATTTGCGCACGGTGGTCTGGAAGAATCTTTCCTCTTCGCTGAGCGCGGTCAGTGGTTGGGCAACCGCTTCCGTCCGATCTTTCGTCACCTGAACGTCCACGGTCCGATCATACAACATCGCACCGGGCGGCGCGGCTTGCCCTGTAGTCACAACGCGACTACAATGGAGTTGAACGAGCAGCTTCCTGAGAGGATCACCATGAGAACGGCTGACACGTACGTTCGCGCCCGTATAGACAGCGCCACGAAGGAACGCGCCGCTGACGCCCTGGCAGCCATGGGATTGTCCATTTCGGATGCGATCCGCCTCCTGATGTTGCGTATTGTGGATGAGCGCCGTTTACCCTTCGAGGTCAAGGTGCCGAACGCGACGACCCGCAAGGCGATTCGAGAGCTTGAGGCGGGGAAGGGCAAGCGCTTCAACAGCACTGATGCACTGATGGCCGATTTGAATGCGGACGATTGAACGGTCGTCGGCATTCAAGCGTGACTACAGGCTCGCGAAGGCAACACCGCGACACGCCAAGAATGTGGATTCGCTTTTGTCAACGGTCGTGGCGCTACTGTTGTCCGATCAAGTCTTACCGGCCAACAACCGCGACCACGATCTGAGTGGTGATTGGTCGGGCTACCGCGAATGCCACCTCAAGCCCGACTTGCTATCGATCTACCGCAAGACAGACGCCGGCACCCTGCGTCTGGCGCGGCTCGGCTCACATAGCGACCTGTTCGGCTGAGCCGCAGCACCGCGCTGCCGCCAGTCTTACTCCACAGCCGCCAGTTGGCGCCACTGCCGTCCCTGCGACTGCGCCACGCCGCTGTGCGTCACGTATCCGTTGTAGGTGTTGACGCCCTCGCGGATCGCCGGAGAATGTTCGCAGGCCGCCTCCAGTCCCCGGTTCGCCAACTCCAGCAGGTACGGGAAGGTGGCGTTGGTGAGCGCGAAGGTCGACGTGTGGGGCACCGCCGCCGGCATGTTGGAAACGCAGTAGTGCAGCACCCCATCCACGAAGTACACGGGCTCCGTGTGAGTGGTCGCGTGCGAGGTCTCGAAGCACCCTCCCTGGTCGATGGCCACATCCACCACCACCGCTCCTCGCTTCATGGTCGCGATCATCTCGCGGCGCACCAGCTTGGGCGCCGAAGCTCCCGGGATGAGCACTGCGCCCACCACCAGGTCTGCCGTCTTGAGGTTCTCCCCGATGGTCCACGCATTGGACGCCAGGGTCACAATCTGCCCGCCGAAAATGTCGTCGAGTTCCCGCAGCCGGTTGAGGCTCCGGTCGATGATGGTCACGTGCGCCCCCATTCCCACCGCGATCTTGGCGGAGTTGGTGCCCACGATTCCGCCCCCCAGGATCACCACGTTGGCCGGCGACACGCCCGGCACGCCGCCCAGCAGGATGCCGCGGCCGCCCGAGGGCTTCTCCAGGTACTGCGCGCCCACCTGCACCGCCATGCGCCCCGCCACTTCGCTCATGGGGGTCAGCAGCGGCAGCGATCCATCCGTCTCCCGGATGGTTTCGTAGGCCACGCCATTCACCTTTGCATCCAGCAGCCGGTCCGTCAGCTCCGGCAGAGGCGCCAAGTGCAGATACGTAAACAGGATCAGGCCGGGACGAAAGTAATCGCATTCCGATGCCTGCGGCTCTTTTACCTTGACCACCAGGTCGGCCTTGCGCCACACGTCGGCCGCGTGGTCCAGAATGTGTGCGCCCGCCTGCATGTATTCCCGGTCCGTGATGGAGCTGCCTTCGCCGGCATGCGTCTCGACGAGGACTTCGTGACCTGCCTCGCGCAGCGCGGTGACGCCGCTGGGCACCAGCCCGACGCGCGTCTCGTGGTCCTTTATTTCCTTAGGAACACCAATGATCATGAAACTTCTCCCCCGCCTAGATTAACACCACGCGCCCGTTGTGGCGCTCCCTAAACCCAAGCCCCCACCCGCGGGGCTTTCCGGGGCGATCCGGGGGCCAGGGCCGGGAGCAGGGTGACGACGGTGACGATGATTTCCGGTTGAGTCGATTTTTTATTCATGAGGTTCTAAGGTCCTTGGTTTGTGGTGGTTGCGGGGGACTGGCGAAGTTTTGTGACGATGATTCGGGCTTTTGTGGAAAATCATCGTCACAAGAGGCGGGGCGGGGACGGCTGTCAGCGATTCGTTTATGCCGAGGGATCCGATGGGTGGTCCGGATCAGTTCCATGTACGTCTCTCCTGTGAACGAAAACCGCTCAAATTGAGCGGTTGGTTTTGTTTGCAATCAACAACTTGCCGACGAAAACCGCTCACAAGTGAGCGGTTTTTACGGCGGCGTCCGGGGCGGACCGCTCGGCGTTTGCCACTGCGACACGCATGCGAAAACCGAAAGTGTTTCGGTTTGGGGAAGCGAGGGCAGGAAGCCAAGGGCCTTACGCTGTTTCAACCGTTCGTCGTAAATGCGTCAGGGTCAGTAGAGTTCCTCCCTGGTTGCGTAGAGGCTGACGGCCACGCGGGCGCAAAACTCTTCCTGATTTAAATGTATCACGCAGGTGTGCGGAGGGCGGGGCACCGTTCGAGGGTACGCGGGAGTAAGTGGCTTTGGAATGAGCGAAAAGGCGGGTGAATGGGAGTGAAAAAAAAGTTCCTGGGCGCGTGGCTAGCGTCTCCACCGTCACCCGAGTGGGACACCCGGCCGGGTTTTTGCGGCGCGTGGAGCCCAAAAAACTCTCCCCACGCATCACAAAATTCCGGCCCAAGTCTGCAAACCGTTGCGACAGAGCAGCTTACAGCGCGATCAAACAATGGGCGCACACACCCGATTCCGGCGTCACACGCTTCCCGGCCTCCGGCCCCTGCTACTCGCCTACCTTCCACAGAATCTGCCGCAGCATCCCCAGCAGCACCGGGGCGTCGCGCGCGGCGATATCCAGTCGCCGCACCAGTCGCCGGACCTTCTCTTCCGTGGATGCGGCAGTCACGGGATTCACGTAGCCGCTGCGCCGCAGCACCTCCATCAGCATGGTGGTGATCTGCTCGTTCTCGGCCGCCGCCGCGGACCGAATCTTCCCGGGACGCGCCTGGACGGCCTTCGGATCCCGTACCAACTCGTACAGGCAGAGCGCCACCGCCTGCCCCAGGTTCATCGAAAGATCCGCGTCCACGGTGGGAATGCGCATGAGCCAGTGGCAGTGGCTGAGGTCCTCGTTCGAGAGGCCAAATTTTTCCGAGCCGAACAGCAGCGCAACCGGGGCCTGCGCGAGCGCTCGGCGAATCAGGCGCGCGCCGTATTCCAGCCGCCGGATGGGGTGCTGCAACTCGCGGTGCCCGGCCGAAGTGGTTCCTACCACCAGGCGGCAGTCGGCAACCGCATCCGCCAGGCTCGCAAAATCCTCGGCCGATTGCAGCAGCGGCGCCGCTCCCACCGCCGATCGCGCTTCGCGGAACGCGACGTCGTATGCGTTCACCACCCGCAGGCGCGAGAATCCGAAGTTCGCCATGGCGCGCGCCGCCGCGCCGATATTGAGCGGGTTGCGCGTAGCCACCATGACCACGCGCAAATTGTATTTCCAATCTTCAGGAATGCTTCGATCGTAGCTCAGTCAGGTTTTGACTTTCTCTTGGTTCTCTCCGCGCTTGTCTCCGTTCCTCAGCGTCTCCGCGGTGAAATCGCCTTACGGAACCGCTTCGAACCCCAGGCGCCAGCCCAGCTTTTCCGGATCGAACCAGGAGACATCCACGCCGAACCACCGCGTCCTGGACACCGCCACCGCCCGAAAATGGCCCGGCGCCGTCGCGCCCAGCACGAAGGCGCACGGGGCTTCGCCCAAACGCTCGAGCCGCTCGGCCAGCCAGGAATCGGGCGTGAGGGGCTGCGCCAGCACCACCGGAACCTTTCCCATCAGGGCAAGCTGCGCGCCGAACTCCCTGTCGACCTGCTTGATGGGCGCGGGCTCTCCATAAGCCTGGCGATAGCGCTGGATGGCGTCGTCCAGATTGCGCACCGCAATGACGACCTTGGTGACGCCTCGGAAGTCCCTGGTAATGGGCTTCTTCTGCGGGAAGGCGCGTTGCTCGCGCGGGGTGAAGTCGTGGATGAGGAACGGGAAAAAAGTGCCGCGCCCCTCGGGGCCCACGTTGTAGGTCTCCCATTCGAGCCGCACTCCGTCGGGCCGCGCGCGGCCGCTGCGCTCGGGGGCCGCGACGGTGATGCCCGCCGCCTGCAGCCGCTTCACTTCGGCGGCCATGTCTTTCTCGCGCACCGCCCAGGCGCAGGGGCCGGCGTTGCCCTTCAGGAACTTGCCCCAGACGTGTTCGTCCACCAGGCGCGCGTCGCCCTTCGCCTGGAGGCCCATCAGCTCCAGGTAGGAACCGTCGGGGAAACTGGAGAGCGCCATCTCCGTCGTGCCGTTGGTGTGCGCGCCGCCATACACACTGGGGATCCCCACGGCGGAGAGGCCGGCTTGCAGTTTCTTGACGTCGCTCCCGGCGACGGTCACGTGGTCGATCTGAATGTCGGCGGCGGAAAGAGCGGCGGCGAACACCGCCAGTATCGCGAGGCAACGCAAGGGTGGGTTGGCGTCCATTCTGTCTCCTGGCTCCTTACTTCTGGCTCCTGCCTTCATGCTACCCTGACTTCCGGCCATGGGTCCATTGAGCGGAATTCGCGTGGTGGCGCTGGAGCAGGCGGTGGCCGCGCCGTTCTGCTCGCGGCAGCTTGCCGACATGGGTGCGGACGTGGTCAAGGTGGAGCGGCCCGATGGCGGCGATTTCGCGCGCAGCTACGACAGCGTCCTCCACGGCCTTTCGGCGCACTTCGCCTGGCTCAATCGGGGCAAGCGCAGCATCGCGCTCGATGTGAAAGCGCCGCACGATCGCGAGATATTCGAGCGGCTGCTGGAGCGCGCCGATGTGTTCGTCCACAACCTGGCCCCGGGCGCCGTGGAGCGGATGGGCTTCGGCTACGACCAGCTTCGGGCGAAACTGCCGCGCCTGATCTGGTGCGGCATCTCGGGTTACGGACCCGACGGGCCCTACCGCGACAAGAAAGCCTACGACCTGCTGGTACAGGCGGAGTCCGGCGTGGTGGGCGTGACGGGCAGCGCGGAGGCTCCTGCCAAGGTGGGGGTTTCGATCGCGGATATCGCCTCGGGGTTGTACGGCTACTCGTCGATTCTGGCGGCGCTGTGGAATCGCGAGCGCACCGGCGCCGGCGAGCGCATCGACATCTCGATGCTCGAATGCCTGACCGAGTGGATGATGCCGCCGCTCTACTGGTGGCACGGCAGCGGACAGATTCCGCCGCGGTGCGGAGTGCGCCACAACATGATCGTGCCCTATGGAGCGTACCGGTGCGCGGATGGCTCGGTGAATTTCGCCATTCAGAACGAACGCGAATGGCGGCGGCTCTGCGAGCGGGTGCTCGGGATGCCCGCGCTCGCCGATGACGAACGCTTCGCCACCAACGCGGCGCGCTTGCGGAACCGCGTGGAGCTGGAGGCGCTGATCGAGGAGCGATTGGGCCGCGACACGCGAGCGGAAGTGCTGAGGCGCCTGGACGAGGCGGAAATTGCGAACGGTGCGGTGAACGACGTGGCGGAGGTCGCGTCGCACGCGCAACTTGCGGCCCGCGGGCGTTGGGTGACCGTGGATTCCGAGGTGGGCAGCATTCCGTCCTTGCTGCCGCCCCACAACCTGCAACATGCTCCGGCAATCCTCGGCAGTGTGCCGGCGCTGGGGCAGCATACGCGGGAGATCCTGGCCGAACTGGGTTTTGAGGAGAATTGAAGAATGCGTCTGGAGCGCAGCATGTTGTTCGTCCCGGCGTCGCGCTGGCCCATGATCGAGAAGGCTGCCGCCAGCGCGGCCGACGCCGTCTGCGTGGACCTGGAGGATTCCGTGGCGGTGGACGACAAAGCCGCCAGCCGCGCCAACGCCATCCGGGCCTTCCGCGAGTTGGATTTCGCGCACCGCCTGCGGATGCTGCGCATCAACGGGCTCGACACCCCGTTCGCCTACCGTGATCTGATCGAGGTGGTGGAAGCGGCCGGCGGCCGCCTGGACCTGGTCATGCTCCCCAAAACAGGGTCGGGCAAAGATGTTTTCTTCGTGGATACGCTGCTCACCGGGATGGAGTTGAATTGCGGATTCCCGCGGCGGATCGGGATCGAGGCGCAGATCGAAACGGCGGAGGGTTTCCTTTCCGTGCGCGAAATCGCGGGATCGTCGCCGCGCTTGGAAGCCCTGATCTTCGGACCCGGCGACTATTCGGCGTCCATGCAGATGCCCTCGGCGAGCATCGGTGAATCGGACGAGCACGACGAGATCTATCCCGGCCACCGCTGGCACGCGGTGATGCATGCCATCGTCGCGTCTGCCCGGGTGAACGGCCTGCGCTGCATCGACGGCCCTTACGCGGGATACAAGGATGCGGCCGGATTCGAGCGCTCGTGCCGCATCGCGCGGTCCATGGGCTTCGACGGGAAGCAATGCATCCACCCCGGGCAGCTTGCCGCGGCCAACGCGATCTTTACTCCATCGGGCGAAGAGGTCGCTCGGGCCGAGCGAGTTGTGGAAGCATACGAGCGGGCGGTCGCGGAACGGCGCGGCGCGGCCAGCCTGGATGGCAAGATGATCGATGCGGCCAATATCCGTATGGCACGGGTGGTCCTGGAGAAGCATCGGAGAAAACATGACTGAATCCAACCGCACGGGCGGGCGTTGCTACGAAGACTTCGAAGTGGGGATGGTGATTCGCCATCCGCTGGGCCGCACGGTCAGTGCGACCGACAACACC
>Ga0116221_1002806_pt1 | contig 11330 bp, 11 predicted proteins | sample Sb_taG_5_FD_88965 | JGI IMG/M metagenome (GOLD analysis project Ga0116221, IMG submission 88965) | Peat soil microbial communities from Weissenstadt, Germany - Sb_50d_8_FC metaG | ecosystem: Environmental > Terrestrial > Soil > Wetlands > Peat | place: Germany: Weissenstadt | collected 2010-09-21 | reverse complement strand
TATATTCATTCTTTCATCTAGCCATGATCGCATGCCGATGTCAAGCGAAAGGTGCGCTCCCAAGGGTGTTGAAGCCTCCTCGGGCTGCTTTATCCCCTCAAATGTGCGAAAGTCGGGCTAGACATGTTGAATTGAGCGGAGTTGATCGCTGAATGGTGATGCCACGCGTTCCGCGGCCGCGGACATGGGCACAGCAGTCAGCCACACATGAACGCGACGGCCTCGATTCGGGAGTTCCGAATGGTGAAATAGGCGACCGCGCCTGACGAGTGATTCCCAGGTCGTCATAGAGCACGGATAGACCAGGCAACAAACGACTTCCCGGGCGCTGACCAGGTTTGCATAGGCGAGCACCTGCAGTAGGTCGGCCCGATGCTGTTCCCGGAGCTCGTCCGTTTGGCCGCGCCAACCTCCATCCTGCAGTTCCTCCCAGTGCCTCTTGTACTTGGCGTCGACGATGACGGCGACGTTTTCCAACTCCAGGATGAGATCAGGGACAAACGAGCGTTGCGATCCAAGATAAGGAGGTTCCCACGCGAGCGGGGAAACGGTTTCCCTGCGGCGGCCGGCTTTGAGAAATCCGCCGGTCCTCTGGGCCACATGTCGAATAAGCGTCTCCACCCACGCTTCGAAGAACTGTTCCATGGGCATCGTCCACGGGATGCCATCGAGATCGCTGAGGCCGGCCAAGCCCCGTTCCTCAACAGTCCAGTCGATGGCCTGAAGTCCTTCAACGAATACATCGGTACGTAGCGGCCGGCGTAGCCACGTCTGTACCTCGCGCATCGTCGGCCGACGGCCGGAGACATCGCGAACTCGCAGAAGAAGTGATTCTGCGACGGAGATGAGACGGTGGACAAACGCCCCTTGCTCGCACTGCGTCTCGAGCGACCGGACTTGCTTTTCGACGGCAAAGCGGATCGCGCCTTTGAGGTGACGGTCATCCCGGAGGTCGGGGAACGTACAAGGCACGGAGAGGAAGTCGCCACGCGGCATCTGGCGCGTGGCATATTGTGTCCATTCGATTCTGCCCTTCGGTGCCGATCGTGTTTCCGTCGTGACTTCAAAACGGCGATCCAGGCGGTCCAACAGGGCCTTGACCCTCGCCAGAACCATGAAGGACAGGACCCAGAGTGGTACCCGTCGCTCTGATCGCCTCAAGAGAGGCAGCCTCAGCGGTGAGGGGCTGATCAGCCATCCCATTTCGGCCAGCATCGGGCCAATGCCTGCCCAGGGGAATCTCGGCTGCACGACGAGGCCAAGCTCATGGCGAGCGGTCAATGGGGATAGTAGCGGGACGGCACCGACTGCGCTGTGCGATTCAATGTTCAGCAGAACGTCGGTGCCGTCGTAGTCACGGTGGACATCAACCTGCAGTAGCTCAAAGATCGCTGAATTCTGCTTGATAAACTGGTCGGCCAGACGCGCCGCCTGACTCTGGGGATCGGCAGAGTTTTTACTGCCGAAGAACTCGACCGCCGACCTGGCAACTCGGCTGTGATCCTCAAGTTCGAGACAGATCTCCCGTGTCTGCCTGATTGCGTTCAGGGGCGCGTCGGCGTTTGTTCGATGACGGCGTGCCCATGCGCGCGCTCTGGATGTTACAGGCTTTCCAGCCACTGCATGTAACCCCGGATGGATTCGGCAAATCCGCTGACATATCCCTGCGCCAGGTACTCCGCCAGCAGCGGCGCCAGACTCGTTCGCAGATTGACGCGCGCCTGCTCCTCATCTTTCCCCAGGAAGTATGAATGCCCTGGTACCAACGCTAGTGCCTCATCTGGGGCATGCTCAACAAAAATCGAAACAAGTTCCTTGAACGCGCGTTGAGTCAGCGGGCAGCCGTGCTCCTCGACGACGTCCAGACTCGGCCACAATGACAAGAATGCAAACCGCCTGCGCACGGCCACATCGACAATCGCGATGCTTCGATCGGCGCTGTTCATGGTTCCAAGCACGTGGAGATTGTCGGGCAGGTAGAGCCGTTGATGAAACGGTCGTCCGAAATCATAAGGGAGATCAATTTCGCGCCGCGATTCCGGATTTGCTTCGAACAGGTAGATGGCCTCGCCGAGGATCTTCCCGAGATCTGCCCGATTGACCTCATCGATGTGGAGGAGGTACGGCTTCGCAGAGTCTGCGGCCTGAGCGGCCGCTTCGAGAAGGAAGCCTGGCTTTGGAGCAAAGCGGAAACCGAGCCCACCGCCTCCACTTCCCCCGTTTTCAATTGGAGCCAGACCACCGACGAAATTCTCGTACGTGGTACTCGGATGGAACTGCACGGAGCGTCCGAAACCGCCGTAGTCATTGGCGAGGAGCTGGCGCGCCAATCTCGTCTTCCCTGTTCCGGGCGGACCTTGGAGAACAACGAACCGGCGGTTCTTCAGCAGTCCGAAAACGTGTTCGTTGTCGGTCTTCGGCATGAGATGAGAAAACCAAGCGGACTGCACGCCGATCGAATCTTGTTGGAAGTCTTTCAGTGGAGAGTGGCCGCGCTCCTCAAACATCACGTCGAGCATGGCAGTGAGGGCGGCGATCGTGCCGGCACGATCCTCAGTAGGCTTGTACAGAGCGTAGAGTACCCGGCCGTAGCGCTTGAAGACCCGCTCGTAAGCCGACCAAGCACGTTGTATCGATTCAGGAATGTCGATGTCTACGCGGGTGGGATCCTGCTTGGCCCACGCCACCTGATCGCCTCTGCCAAATTGATGGTTCAGCCAGATGGAAATCGCCAGCATTTTACGCGAATGACCTGGCCGCCCGAGAATGGATTCATCCGGTGCAAGCCCCTGGGTGCCGATCACCATCGCGACCAGGCACCGCTCGCCTTCGACCGGAAAAATCACGAAACTCATGCCACCGTAAGCACCGGCGTCCGCGTTGGACGGATGGAGGTACGCGGCGTAAGGGACACCGGAGTCGCTGCCCCGCATGTCGGGGGCGCGGAGCGCGACCGCCTTCTCGGCCCGCTTGGGGTATCGGCTACCGAAGAAAGCGGCGAGGGCCTCTTCGTTCCGCTGCTTCCAGGCGTCCAACTTCCCGGAGTGAACGATCTCCACGAGTGGATCGAATATGGATGGCATGGATGGCATGATAGCTGTTGGCGCTTAAGCCGGATCAGACCTGCATGTCTCAGAAGCCTTTATACCTGTTGTGATTACCGACTGCAAGCTGCGGCCTGGCGGTGGGGAGGTATTCAGTGGTCGCCGAGAGGGAAGTTCTGCGCGTGCCTGGTTCGAAAAAGGCTATTCCTCTAAAATTGACGAGGCTGTCAACGAGCGGCTGCTGGATCCCGGCGGACGAGATTATGTGACCAGCGGGAGACGGCGAGCGGCGATAAGGCGCCGCTCCGTCGCGTCGTCGCCGCAGCAAGCACGGTTTCCGGGAGGCCGCGTTGGACGAGGCCGTCAACAAACCAGGAACCGTGGTTTCCAACTGCCTCTCCGCCCGTAACGTGTTGATTACAAGAGAAGACTTCGCGCGGGTATCGCCCTTCAACCCCCTCATCAGAGCATCCACTGGTCAACTGATTGCCAGCTTGACCGGTTTACCGACACGGCTGAGCATTTCCACGAGCGTATCGACGGTGAACTTGGCCGTTTTCTTGTTCACCACGTCGGACACACGCGGGCGCGAGACCATCAGAATCTCGGCGGCCTCGGCCTGCTTTAAGTGATGTTTCGCAATCCAGACAGACAGCTCTTCCATCAGTTGCTGCTTCAGCAGTCGCGTGTCATTGATCTGCTTGCGGGACGCAGCCTGTAGACGTTTGGCCTCGTCCGGCGTAAAACCCAGTTCCAGGAAGAGGTTCGCTCCCGGCTTTGTCACATGGCGGATTTCGGTGTCGATCTTCATTTCGTTTCCTTCCTCGCGCTGACCGCGGCGCGAGCGGCTTCCAGTCGGCCGGCTCAAGCCCGGCCTGGACCTTCCCCAACTGGAATCCAGCTTCCTTCCGGGCGTCTTTTGGGAATGCCAGCAGATCGTCCCAGGCAGACCCTACCCAACGGATCTGTTTTTCATCGTCCATACAGCCAGCATGTATAAAATTTTATACGCGCCTGCCGGTGCAAGTCAAGGTGGTCGGTGAACGATGTTCGGTGAACGATGATCAGCAGGGCGTGGGCAGCGGTAAACAGAGAACGCCGGAGTTGGAAAGTCGAGATCCTGGGGGCAAGCGGGAGACGGCAAGCGGCGGAAAGGCGGTAGCTGTCCGATGTTAGACTCGTTATTTAATGTCTAAAGCGAAGTATTTGGAATGCAGCCTTTGCGCCACACGGCTGGAGGCAGGGCAAGTTGCCAACCTCTGCAGTTGCGGGGGACCGCTGCTGGTGCGGTACGACCTCGATACCATCCGGCATCGCTGGAGAAGGCGCGACGTGCCGAACGGCACCGCCAGCATGTGGCGCTACGCTCCGATTCTGCCGCCGTCGGATCAAGCGGTGGTAACTCTCGGCGAGGGCTGGACGCCGTTGGTCCCCGCGCGGCGGCTGGGAGCGCGCATCGGCGCGGAGGCGCTTTGGGTGAAGGATGAAGGGCTGAATCCCACTGGCTCGTTCAAAGCGCGCGGCCTTTCCTGCGCGGTGTCGATGTGCGTGGAGCTGGGAATCCGGAAAGTCGCCATCCCTTCGGCGGGCAATGCGGCCAGCGCCATGGCCGCGTATGCGGCGGCAGCGGGAATTGAAGCCCATATCTTCATGCCGCGCGACGTGCCGCAGGCTAATTACCTGGAATGCATGGCGTACGGGGCGCAGGTTACGTTGATCGACGGCCTGATCAGCGATTGCGGCCGGATGGTGGCGGAGCGCGGGCCGGCGGAAGGGTGGTTCGATGTCAGCACGCTCAAGGAGCCGTACCGCATCGAAGGCAAGAAGACCATGGGGTATGAGGTGGCCGAACAGATGGGCTGGGAACTGCCGGATGCGATCTTCTATCCCACCGGCGGCGGCGTCGGCCTGATCGGCATGTGGAAAGCGTTCGAGGAAATGGAAAAGCTGGGATGGATCGGCTCGCGGCGGCCCAAGATGATTGCGGTGCAAGCCGAGGGCTGCCAACCGGTGGTGCGTGCGTTCGAGGAGAACGAGCCGCGCAGCCGGTTTTACGAGAATGCTCACACGGTGGCGGCTGGGCTGCGGGTGCCCAAGCCGCTGGGCGATTTCCTGGTGCTCCAGGGAGTGCGCGAAAGCGGCGGCACGGCCATCGCGGTGAGCGACGATGAAATGCTCGAAGCGGGGATCCAACTGGCTTCCGACGAAGGCATCTACGCGGCGCCCGAAGGGGCGGCCTGCGTGTCGGCGGCGCGGAAGCTGCTGGCCAGCGGGTTCCTGAAGCCCGCCGACCGCATCGTGCTGTACAACACCGGATCCGGGCTGAAGTATCCGGAGGCGTACTCCACGCGGTTTCCGCGGACGGCCTCGAGCGAGCAGGACAAGCTGGGCGGGCTGATCACGCCGAGGTGAGATAGCATAGGAATGGAGCGCGATGGACCCGGAAATCAAAGCCGCATTCGCCAGCCTTGCCAAGCTGGTCGAAGACAACAGCCAGAGCTTGCAGGCGGAAATGGCTGCACTGCGGGAAGACGTGGATCGCGGTTTCGAGCGCGTCGATCAGGGTTTCGACCGCGTCGAGGCGGCAACGCGCCGCAACACGACCAGCATTGCCGGGGGCGGGGCGGCCATCGTCGCCCTGAACAGGTGGGCAAAGCAACGCGACCGGCTCGATACGCAACGCGACCGGCTCGATACGAAGCGGGACCGCGAACTCCGCGATCTGCGCGCCCGCCTGCTGAAGGTCGAACGGGCTCTCAAGCGCCGTTCCGGCTGATTCACCCCGATGAAAGATCTGGCATTGCAGGCCCTGGACGCAGTGGCGCGCCGTGGCGTCACGTATGCCGACGCGCGCGCCGTCGAGATCCGTGAGCGCGAGATCACCACCAAGAACGGCAAGGCGGGCCACGTTTCGAGCTCCGAATCCACCGGGATCGGCATCCGCGTGCTGGCGTCCGGCTGCTGGGGATTCGCCGCCACGGACGACCTGACGCACGATGGCGTCGAGGCGGCTGCCGCCCTGGCGCTCCAAATCGCGCGCGCCAGCCGGGCGGCGTGCAAACGGGAAATCACGCTCGCCCCCGAGGAGAAGTACGAGGCTACGTGGGTGTCGCCCATTCGCATCGACCCATTCTCCATCGCAGTGGACGACAAACTGAGCGTTCTGCTGGCGGTGGACGAGGAGCTGCGCCGCACCGCGGGCGTCAGCCTCGCGGAAACTTCGATGAACTTCGAGCGGCGGCGGCAGGTCTTCGCGTCAACGGTGGGAAGCCTGATCGACCAGACCCGCTACCTCTCGGGCGCCGGTTTCTCGGCCCTCAGCTACCGGGACGGCGAGATCCAGAAGCGCTCGTACCCCAATTCGTTCGGCGGGCAGCACGAGCTGAAGGGATACGAGCTGGTGGAGGAATTGCGCTTGCTCGAAAACGCCCCGCGCATCGCCGAAGAAGCGGTGGCCCTGCACACCTCCGATCAGTGTCCCGAGGGCGAGTGCGATTTGATCGTGGACAGCTCCCAGCTCGCCTTGCAGATCCACGAATCCATCGGCCACCCCATCGAGCTGGACCGCGTGCTGGGCAGCGAGGCCAACTATGCGGGCATGAGTTTTCTCACGCTGGACCAGCTCGACCGCCTGCGCTACGGTTCGGAAATCGTGAACGTGGTGTGCGACGCGCGCCCGGAACACGGCCCCGGCCTGGGAACGTTCGCGTTCGACGACGAAGGCGTGCCGGCGCAGGCGACCGATATCATTCGCGCCGGCCAGTTCGTGGGCTACATGACGTCGCGCGAGACGGCGGCCGAAGTGGGGCAGACGCGCTCCAACGGCTGCATGCGCGCCGATGGCTGGGCGCGGCTGCCGCTCATCCGCATGACCAACGTGAGCCTCCAGCCCGGCGGGCAATCGCTCGACGAAGTTTTCGGTGCGGACCATGCGTTCTACATGCAGACCAACAAGAGCTGGTCCATCGACGACAAGCGCTACAACTTCCAGTTCGGCTGCGAGATCGGTTGGGAGATCCGCCATGGCAAGCGCGTCCGCATGCTGAAGAACCCAAGCTATAGCGGGATCTCGACCGAGTTCTGGAATGCGTGCCAGGCGATCGCGGGGCGGGAACACTGGACGCTGTGGGGCGTCCCCAATTGCGGCAAAGGACAGCCCGAGCAGGTGATGGGCACGGGTCATGGAGCCAGCCCGGCGCGCTTCCGCAAGATCAAGGTCGGGAGCGCGTATGGCGGTTAAGCCGCCCGTTAACCCAGAAGACATCTGGGGCCATGTGCTGAACGAGGCACGTTCCCACGGCGTCGATGAAGTCGAAGCCATCGTCGGCGGCTCGGACGAGGCCCTCACCCGCTTCGCCAACAACTCCATCCACCAGAGCGTGGCGGAGCGGACCACGAATCTTTCGGTGCGCCCGGTGATCGAGGGCCGCACGGCACGCGCTTCCACCAACCGGCTGGATCGCGCGGGCATCCATGACGTGGTGGAACAGGCCATCGCGATCACCCGATTGACTGCGCCGGACCCCGACCTTCTGCCCCTGCCGGACCACGTCTCGGAAGATCCGGCGTCGGCTCCGTACAGCCGGTGCTTCCACGAAACGGCCGCTGCGACCCCCGAGGAACGGGCGCGCGCAGTGGCGGAGGCCATAGGGGCGGTGGAAAGCGCCGGCCAGACTGCCGCGGGGATCTATTCCACCGGCGCAGCGTTTTTTGCGCTGTTCAATTCGCGGGGCGTTTCCGCCTGGCACAAGGAAAGCATGGCGCGTTTCTCCATCACCGCGATGGCCGCCGACAGCTCCGGATGGGCCAAGGCCAGCGCCTGCGACCATCGCGATCTCGATCCCCTGCGACTGGCTCAAACCGCCGCGCGCAAAGCCGCCGAATCGCGCGCGCCCCGCGAATTGCCGCCCGGCCGGTACACGGTGATCCTGGAGCCCACCGCGGTGCTCGACCTGGCCGGCCAGATGTTCGGCGATTTCAGCGCCACCGCCATTCGCGACGGCCGCAGCTTTCTGAACGACCGTATCGGGCAGAAGATTTTCGGTGAGAATATCACGATCCACGACGACGTCTGGCACCGGCTGCAATCGGGCCCGGGGTTCGATGGCGAAGGTGTGCCGCGGAAGCGGCTGACGCTGATGGACAGCGGAGTGGTGCGTGACATCGCGTATTGCCGCCAGGCCGCGGCGCTGGCCGGAGTCGAGCCCACGGGCCACGGCTTTCCGCTCCCGAACGAATTCGGCGAGGCGCCGATGAATATCGTGATCGAGGGCGGCGATGCTTCGGTCGACCAGATGGTGGCATCCACCAGGCGCGGCATCCTGGTGACGCGGCTGTGGTACATCCGGGAGGTCGATCCGTACGAGAAGATCTTCACCGGCATGACTCGTGACGGCACGTTCCTGGTGGAAGGCGGACGGGTCACCGCCGGGCTGCGCAATTTCCGTTTCAATCAGAGTCTCATCGAGATGCTGTCGAACGTGGAAGCACTCTCGCCGGCAGTACGTGCATCCGGTGAAGAGACGTTCGACATGGTGGCGCCGGCGATGAAGGTCCGGGAGTTCAACTTCACGGAAGTGACGAGGTTTTAGTTTTCGCTCCAAGACCTTCCCTGACCAAACTCCGGCCGAAGCCGCCTCTCGGCTGCACTCTTCTCCCTACTGGTGCTGGCCGCTGACGCCGCTGATGCTGACGGGGGTGGAGGCCAGCCCCGCGCTGGCGCTGCTGCCCGGTCTTCTCGGGAGTGAACGCGGAGGCTCTTGTGTTGAGTTTTGCGTCGAACTTCGTGTATGCGGCGTTGGCGTTCGTGATCGCGGTGCGGATCTTCAATCGGGAGGATGTGCCGCGACCCGGTAACGCCGGCGGTCTTGCCGCCGGCCTCACATATCGGTCACTCTTGTCGGAGGACGGGGCGAATATACCGCTCCTGCTAAACTCAATATTGCGACGCTCAAAGGAACTACGCGCAGATACCCGAGTGCGGTGCAACCGCTCAAGAGGATCAGGTTCGAGAGCGGCGCGGCGATGAGATCGCCCTCGATGAGTCGAGCTGACAGAAATCTGAATGAAAGCCAAGCTCTACCTGGAAACGACGATTCCGAGCTATCTGGTCGGACGGCCGAGCCGCGATCTGCTGGTCGCTGCCCATCAGGAAATCACCCGCGATTGGTGGGAATCGCGCCGGTCAGAGTTTGACCTGTATGTGTCGGAGCTTGTGGTTCAGGAAGTAAGAGCGGGAGACGCCCATCTCGCCAACCAACGCCTGGAGATCCTGCGGGGTGTTCCGATATTGGCAGTCAATGACGAGATACTACAATTAGCCGAAGACCTGATCACGGAAGGGCCAATCCCGCGCAAAGCGGCCGGCGATGCTGCTCATATCGCGATCGCGACTGTTTACGGCTGCGAGTATCTACTGACCTGGAACTGTCGCCACATCGCCAACGCCGAACTGCATCGGGCAATCCGCCGCGTTGTCGAAGAATCCGGGTAAATCCGGGTATATGAGGTGCCGAGCTTGTGCACGCCGGAAGAACTGATGGGAGAAGAGCAATGAAGTGGAAAGACGAAATCGTCGAAGAAGTCCGTGCAGCCAGGGAGGCTTACGCCGCGCAGTTCGATTACGACCTCGCACGGATGTTTGAGGACTTGAAAAAGAAAGAAGAGCAGAATCCGGGCGCGGTTCGTGCGAACCTGAAACCGCTGAAACCACACGAACAGCGAGCGTAGGTACGGGAAACTCCGCGGCAATCCAGATCAAAGTTCGCGATCTCGTCACCTTCCTCACCCGAGCACGGATGGCAACTCAAGAACACCGAGGGCGGCCATCACCACTACGTCAATCCGGCCAAATCCGGCAAGGTCACGCTTGTCGGAGAGCGTGGCGACGATATCGCTGGCTTCCTGTTAAACTCAATATTGCGTCAGGCAGGCTTGACGCTCAAGGAACTACGCGCATGGCTGAGCCGCTAAGCTCCTGCAATTCCGGCACGCGAAGAAACTTCCTGTTGCAGGAGACGCAAACCAAGCTTGCCGGGCGGCACACCTTTCGTTATGGACTCGAGTTGCTGCGCCAGGTTGCGACCCAAAAACCAAACGGTTTGCCATTGGGCCAGATTGCCTATAACAACTCGCCTGGCTATTCGGCATTTGTGAACTTCATCGAAGATTTCAGCGGACAGCCTGGGCGGCTCCAACGAACAATCGGCGGAGACGTCTTCCACCCCGATCAATTCCGTCAGAGCTATTTTTTCCAGGACACCTGGAAGACTGCTCAATCGTTAGCCCTGACGCTCGGCCTGCGCTACGAGAACTTCGGACAGCCCGTTAACGCATTGCTCTATCCCGCGTTCACGGGATTCGATCCGAACTTTTTCTTCCAGCCGAACAGCGTGAATACCAATAACCTGGATTTCGGTCCGGCCTTCGGGTTCGCGTGGACGCCATCTCTTGCTTCCGGCAGGCTAGGCAAATGGTTGGGGAACCATCAAACCGTGTGGAGGGGCGGCTATCAGATCAGTTATGATCCGCTCTACACGCAAATCCTTTCCCTCGATCTCGCCACCTCAACGCCCAATGCCATCACCATTGACCAGCACGCCGTGTCTACGGCCGGGCGCGGAGATCCGAACTGGTTTGAGTCCCTTCCGGCTGGAGCTCTTCGCCCGCCGAGTCTTCTGGACGCACAGTACGGTACGCTCGAGAAGAATTTCCGTCTGCCGTATAGCGAGCGCTGGTCCTTCGGCTTCCAACGATCCATACGTGGCCAAGCTTTGCTGGACGTCTCTTACGTCGGCGCAGAAGGTCACAGACTGACCACGCGCGCCGACCTGAATCCGCTGCAGCCAGACGGACTCCGCTTGCACCCTGATTTCGGACCACGGACGGTGCGGACCAGCCAGGGCAATTCCTCCTATCATTCGCTCCAAGCCTGTGTAGAGCACCGCTATTCTCATGGTTTTCAGGCTGACCGGCGCCTATACCTGGTCTAAGAGCCTCGACAGCTCCAGCGAAGGCATTAGCGAAGTGAATGCGCAGTACGTAAATCCGAATCTGACATCCGTTCCGATTGCGCAAGGGGGCTTGAAGCTGGATCGCGGCTTGAGCGACTTCGACCGGCGGCATCGCCTTACCGTCCTTTACTTGTGGGAGATTCCAGGGCCCTCTAGCCCGGATTTCTCATCGAATTTGCCAACCGCGCGAGGGTGGTGAGGGCAAGCGGCAGATAACAAGCGGGATGGGCGACTGAGAGGTCCTGGTTGGGGGAAAACAGTCTGTGGGGCGCCG
>Ga0116221_1002801_pt1 | contig 11346 bp, 7 predicted proteins | sample Sb_taG_5_FD_88965 | JGI IMG/M metagenome (GOLD analysis project Ga0116221, IMG submission 88965) | Peat soil microbial communities from Weissenstadt, Germany - Sb_50d_8_FC metaG | ecosystem: Environmental > Terrestrial > Soil > Wetlands > Peat | place: Germany: Weissenstadt | collected 2010-09-21 | reverse complement strand
CCCGCGATTTTGAATGCAACGAAACGGACGGTCATCCTTGCCGGGCAGGGCGCCATGGGTGCCGGAGAGACGCTGGAGCGAGTTGCCGATACCCTGGCGGCGCCCATCGTGAAAGCGCTCCTGGGTAAGGCCACCGTTCCGGACGACAGCCCTTACACAACGGGCGGGATCGGTCTCCTGGGAACCTTGCCTTCGGAAAAGGCGATGGAAGAATGCAACGGCCTGCTGCTGGTGGGAACAAACTTTCCATACATGTCTTATCTCCCCAAACCCGGTCAGGCGAAAGCGGTGCAGATCGACCGGGACCCCACACGGCTGGGACTCCGTTATCCGATCGACATCGGGCTCTGCGGTGATGCCGGAGCAACCTTGGAAGTGCTCTTGCCGCTGCTGAAGCGGCGTCAGGACCGATCGTTCCTGGAGACGGCTCAGAACCGCATGAAGGAATGGTGGGACCTGATGAAGACCCGTGAAGAACGCGACGACGACCCGCTCAAGCCTCAGGTCGTGGCCAGGCATGTCAACGACCTGCTTGCCGATAACGCGATCGTCACGACGGATTCAGGCACTATCACCACATGGGCAGCGCGGCACATCAAGATTCGCCGGGGCATGCATTTCTCTTGCTCCGGGAACCTGGCCACGATGGCGCCAGGGCTGCCGTATGCCAATGCGGCCCAGGTCGCGTTCCCTGATCGCCAGGTCGTCGCCTTCGTGGGTGATGGCGGCTTCACGATGTTAGGGTGTGAATTCATCACGGCCGTCAAGCACAACCTGCCGATCAAGGTTGTGGTGATCAAGAACAACGTGCTCGGGCAGATCAAATGGGAGCAGATGGTCTTCCTGGGGAATCCCGAATACGGAGTCGAGCTCCAGCCGATTGACTTCGTCAAGTTCGCCGAGGCGTGCGGCGGTGTGGGGTTCCGGTGCGAACAGCCCGAAGAGGTGCGGCCCGCCCTGGAGATGGCGTTCCAGTCCAAGAAGCCGGCGCTCGTCGAGGCGGTGGTTGATCCCTTCGAGCCCCCCTTGCCCGCGCGGGCGACGCCCAAGCAGGCACTTCACTTGGCCGAGTCGCTGGCGCGCGGTGAGCCAAACCGCGTGCGAATCGCCACCACCCTGTTCCGCGACAAGGTCACGGAGTACGTCAAGTAGGTCGGCCTTCGATGCGTCAGCCAACCATGAGCCGCCGATCCGATCACACCGGCGTACCGATTGACGCTCTGGAGGTCCGGGCGTACCAAGTGCCGACGGACGCTCCCGAGTCGGACGGGACCTACGAGTGGCGGGCGACCACGCTCGTTGTCGTCGAGATCACTGCCGGGGGGATCAGCGGACTCGGTTACACATGCGCGGATACGGCCACGGCGACGCTCCTTCGCGACATGCTTGCGCATGTGGTGCGGGGCAGGGACGCCATGAACGTCGCCGGTGCGTGGTCGGCCATGGTCGCCGCGATTCGAAACCTCGGCCGCCCCGGCATTGCCTCGATGGCAATCTCCGCGGTCGATACAGCGCTCTGGGACCTGAAAGCCCGGCTTCTCGAACTGCCCCTTGTGACCTTGCTGGGAGCCGTGCATGATGCCGTTGCAGTCTATGGCAGCGGCGGATTCACCTCGTACACGATCGAGCAACTTCAGGAACAGCTCGCTGGCTGGGTCGCCTCGGGCATCGCACGCGTCAAGATGAAGATCGGCCGCGATCGCAGTGCCGATTCGCACCGGGTCCGGGCGGCTCGGCAGGCCATTGGAAACGAGGCCGAGCTCTTCGTGGACGCCAATGGCGCCTACTCGCGCAAAGAGGCCCTCGGCAGCGCGCGGGTGTTCGCCACGCTGGGGGTGACCTGGTTCGAGGAGCCTGTCTCGTCGGATGACCTCGAGGGCTTGCGCTTGATCCGCGACCTGGGCCCGGCGGGAATGGACATCGCTGCCGGAGAATATGGTTATGACCTGTTCTATTTCCGCAGGATGCTCGAGGCCGGCGCTGTGGATGTCCTGCAGGCGGATGTGACGCGCTGCGGCGGGATCACCGAGTTTCTGCGGGTTGGAGCCCTCTGCCAGGCGCGGTCATTGCCGCTGTCGGCTCACTGCGCACCTACGTTGCACGTTCACGTCGCTTGCGCGCTGCCGAACATTCGCCATCTCGAGTACTTCCACGATCACGATCGGATCGAGCACATGCTTTTTGACGGCGCCCCGGTGCCCCGCGGCGGGAAGCTCAGTCCCGATTTGAGCCGGCCGGGCCTGGGAATCGAGTTCAAGCGCAAAGACGCCCAGAGGTATGCCATCTGAGCCACGGCAAGCGACCAGGAGAGCCCGATGACCATGGAGACAGCGACGAACGGCAGAGCTTCCAGCCGAAAAACGGGACCGCTTTTTGTGGATGCCTCGGCGCTTGCCGCCGAGCTTCGCAAAGCGATCAGGGGAGAGGTCCGGTTCGACGCGGGCAGCCGTGCCCTGTATGCCACCGACGGCTCCAATTACCGCCAAGTTCCCATCGGCGTGGTGATTCCCCGGGATGTGGACGACGTCGTGCAGACGGTTGCCATTTGCCGTGCCCGCGGCGCGCTGATCCTCTCGCGGGGAGGAGGAACAAGCCTGACTGGAGGCTGCTGCAACGTTGCTGTCGTGATCGACTGGTCCAAGTACCTCAACAAAGTGCTCGCGATCGATCCCGAGAAGAAGCTGGCGCGGGTTCAACCGGGCACCGTCCTCGACGTCCTCCGCCTGGAGGCGGAAAAGCATCACCTCACATTCGCTCCCGACCCCTCGACCCACACGCACAACACGCTGGGAGGAATGATCGGCAACAATTCGTGCGGGGTCCACTCGCTGATGGGCCTGGGAACGGGTCGAACCTCGGATCAGGTTCACGAGCTGGAAATCTTGCTGTACGACGGCACGCGGATGACCGTGGGAGCCACGACTGAGGACGAGTTGGAGCGGATCATCGCGGCGGGATCTCGCCAGGGCGAAATCTATGCGAGACTGCGCGACCTGCGCGATCGGTACGCTGACGAGATCCGCCGTCGTTACCCCACGAACCTGCCGCGCCGGGTCTCCGGCTACAACCTCGACGACCTGCTTCCCGAGCGGGGCTTTCATGTGGCGCGCGCACTGTCGGGAACCGAGGGAACGTGCGTGACCATGCTCGAGGCCAGCTTGCACTTAGTCCACAGCCCCGCGGTCAAGTCTGTCCTGGTGCTGGGTTACCCTGATGTTTACGCGGCGGGAGACCACGTGCCGGAGATTCTCGAATTCAAGCCGACCGGCCTGGAGGGGCTGGATGACGTTCTCGTCAGGGACATGAAGAAAAAGAACATCCACCCCCAGGACATCACACTGCTGCCGCGGGGAGGGGGCTGGCTGCTTGTCGAGTTCGGCGGCGAGAGCAAAGAAGAGGCAGATGAGAAGGCCCACCGGCTGACGGATCATCTCAAGTCGGTCGCGAACCCGCCGTCGATGAAGCTGTTCGACGACGAGGCCGAGGAAGAGCACCTCTGGAAAGTCCGTGAATCCGGCCTGGGAGCCACGGCGCGAATTCCCGGCGCAAAAGATGCCTGGGAGGGGTGGGAGGATTCGGCCGTCCCGCCCGATCAGGTGGGGGACTACCTGCGCGACCTGCGCAAGCTGCTGACAAAGTACGGCTACGGCTGCTCGCTTTACGGCCACTTCGGCCAGGGCTGCATCCATACCAGAATCGACTTTGATCTGAAGACGGTCGCAGGGGTCGAGCACTACCGCGAATTCCTGAACGAGGCTGGAGACCTGGTCGTCGCGTATGGAGGTTCGATCTCGGGCGAACACGGCGACGGCCAGTCCAAGGCGGCACTCTTGCCCAAGATGTTCGGTGCGGATCTGGTTCGTGCCTTCGGCGAGTTCAAGGCGATCTGGGATCCCGGCAATGCGATGAACCCGCACAAGGTGGTGGACCCTTACTTACCCGGCGAAAATCTCCGGCTGGGACCGCACTACCACCCGCCCCAGCTCGAGACGCATTTCCGGTTTCCGGACGACAAAGGCAGCTTCTCCTACGCGACGGAGCGCTGTGTCGGCATCGGCGAATGCCGCAAGGAACAGAATGGCACCATGTGCCCCAGCTACATGGTGACCAGGGAAGAGATGCACTCCACACGCGGGCGCACTCACCTGCTCTTCAGAGATGTTCCAGGGCGACCCAATGAAGCAGGGGTGGAAGAACGACGCGGTTCGCGAGGCGCTTGATCTCTGCCTGGCTTGCAAGGGATGCCGGACCGAATGCCCGATGAACGTGGACATGGCGACCTACAAGGCCGAGTTCCTGTCGCACTATTACGAGCGGCGTTTGCGGCCGCGCCACGCGTACGCGATGGGCTGGATCTACTGGTGGGCGCGGCTGGCTGCGCTCGCTCCCGGTCTGGCGAACTCGGTCGCGCATCTTCCGCTCGTCGGTGCGGCACTCAAGTCTCTGGGAGGCATCTCGAGCAAGCGGCAAATGCCGATGTTCGCCCCCGCAACGTTCAAGGCCTGGTTCCGGCGCCGGGAGCCGAAGCAGACCGGTGGCCCACGCGTCTTGCTCTGGCCCGATACGTTCAACAACCATTTCCACCCGCAAACGGCCATCGCGGCCGTCGAGGTACTCGAGACGGCGGGCTTCGAGGTGATCGTACCCCGGCGCTCGCTTTGCTGCGGCCGCCCCCTCTACGACTTTGGCATGCTCAAGACGGCCAAGAAGCTGTTGCGGCAGATCCTCGAAACTCTCCGGCCGGGGATCGAGGGCGGAACTCCGGTTGTGGGGCTGGAGCCAAGCTGCGTGGCGGTGTTCCGCGACGAGCTGATCAATCTTTTTCCCATGGACGAGGACGCCAGGCGGCTCTCAGCCAACACCTACCTACTCAGCGAGTTCCTGGAGCAGAAGGCGTCCCATTTCCGTCCGCCCAGGCTCCGTCGCAAGGCCCTGGTGCAGAAGCACTGCCATCATGATCACGTCATGGGCTTCCGGGATGAGGACAACCTGCTGCGCAGGCTCGGGCTCGATTTCGAGATTCTCAATTCCGGCTGTTGCGGCATGGCGGGTTCGTTCGGCTTCGAGGCCGGACACTATGACGTGTCGGTCGCGGTGGGCCAGCGCGTTCTGCTGCCTGCCGTCCGAGATGCCGACCCCACCACGCTGATCGTTGCCGACGGGTTCAGTTGCCGGGAGCAGATCGCCGGGCTGACTGGCCGCGGCGCCTTGCACCTTGCTCAGCTCTTGCAGATGGCACTTCACGAAGGGCCGGACGGTCCGCGCGACGTGCCGCCCGAACATCGCTACGAGCCCCTGGGCAAGTGGACACCCGGCTCGTCCAATGGAGTCAACGGCCACGCGGAGATTGGTCGTCCAGGCCAGGTGCGGAGCACCGATCCGGTCGACCGCGAGCGGGCGTGAGGAGACTGTGATGGCAGAGATCATGACGGAATCTGGAACAACGCACCGGGAAACGAGAATCTATGTGTTCCACGGCGTGCAGGTCCATCGCCGCAAGGATGCGCAGGGGCAGTTCACCCTGCTCGACGCGATCGACGAGGACGAGAAGAAGATCCGCCAGATCGCCGACCGGCTGCAGCAGCATGGCTACGGAGTGATGCGCGCGAGGCACAACCGCGCCGGGCGCGTTTATTGCACCTGCAAGGCAACCTGGGCTGGTCGCGGGATCCCCCCGGATGACCCTTTCAACCAAGAGCCGACGACCGGAGAACCCATCGTGAAATCCAAGTTAATTCATGAAGACGGAGCAGAGAAGACCTTCGCGGTCGTCTTCGAAGCGGGCGACGAGGCCATGGCCGGCTTGCAGGAATTCGCCCGCCAGAACCACCTGGGCGGCGCACGATTCACGGCGATCGGTGCGTTTGAGGAAGCGACACTCGGCTACTTCGACTGGCAGTCGAAGGAATACCGCAAAATCCCCATCCGCGAGCAGGTCGAGGTTCTCTCTCTGGTGGGTGACATCGCGCTTGAGGACGGAGAGCCAAAACTGCATGCCCATGTCGTGCTTGGTCGGTCTGATGGGACGACCCGGGGAGGGCATCTGCTTGAGGCCCGCGTCAGGCCGACGCTCGAGGTCATGCTCGTCGAGTCCCCCGAGCATCTGCACAAGGAACACGATCCCGAAAGTGGCCTGGCCTTGATTCGCTTGTAGGGCGATGGAACCCGGGCCGCTTCGAGTGCTTACTGGGCCGGAGGCGAGATGGCTGCGTTGAAACTGGACACGAAAAAGAAGCCCATGGTCGTGGTGATCACCGGGGCCTCAGCCGGTGTCGGTCGAGCCACGGCGCAGGCCTTTGCCGAACTGGGATCGTCGATTGGTTTGACGGCGCGGGGCCGCGACGGGCTGGAAGCCGCGCGGCGCGACGTCGAGGCGCGGGGAGGCCGCGGGCTGGTCTTGCCGGTGGACGTGAGTGACGCCGCGGCCGTCGAGTCCGCGGCGACAACCCTCGAGCAGACCTTCGGCCCGATCGACGTCTGGGTCAACAACGCGATGCTTTCCGTCTTCTCGCCGGTCAAGGAGATGAGTGCCGAGGAATACCGCCGCGTGACCGAGGTCACCTACCTGGGCTACGTTCATGGCAGCCTCTCTGCGCTGCGGCGGATGCTGCCCCGCGATCGAGGGATCATCATCCAGGTCGGCTCCGCCTTGGCTTATCGGGGCATTCCCCTTCAGTCCGCGTACTGTGCGGCCAAGCATGCGATCCAGGGGTTCTGCGATTCCCTCCGGTGCGAGCTGATCCACGATGGCAGCAACGTCCGGCTCACGATGGTGCAAATGCCGGCGATGAACACGCCCCAGTTCGGCTGGGTCAAGAGCCGCTTGCCCCGCAAGGGCCAGCCGGTTCCCCCCATCTTCCAACCGGAGGTGGCCGCCAGGGCCATCGTCTGGGCGGCCTTCCATGACCGCCGCGAGATCGACGTAGGCTGGCCGACTGTCGAGGCCATCGTGGGCAACAAGTTCGCGCCGGGATGGCTCGACCATTACCTCGCGCGCACATGTTACGAAGCCCAGATGACCGACGAGCCCGAGGACCCCACCCGCCCGAACAATCTCTGGGAACCCGTCCCCGGCGACCACGGCGCGCATGGGGCCTTCGACGATCGCTCGCGACGCTGGAGCTGGCAGCTCTGGGCCGACCTGCACCGCCAGTGGATCGCACTCGCTGGCGCCGGACTGGCGGGGCTGGCCGTGGGACTGTGCTCACGAAGGTTCCCGAGTCGATTGCCAGGCGAGTCGCTGCGCTCGCTGGCGCGGGGAAACTGATCCAGAACGTCCAAGCAATGATCGCGAAGTCCCCACCGTCCTTGACGCAGACCCTATTCACAAAGGGTCCCGGCAGGGAACCTTTATTCCCATCCCAGGGTAGGGCAATTCCCACCCAGAGATGGTCGAGTCCGCTATTGGTGTCATGCCTCAGCTCCGACCGAAACGAAACCTCGTAACGACCGGGAGCGGGCCCGGTATCGGTTTTGCGGCTGTAGCGCCAGTTGCGTGCTGCGGCAGTCACGGCCCAGGGACGGGAGAATGCACAGGAACGGGAATCCCAGGGTGGGCAACGACCTTCTGGTCGAGAGTCGGTGCCCGGCCGTGATCCAAGCCGCTCGTGGAATCCATGGTACGTTTCACTCTTTCGAAAGGGACGACGCCGATGAAAATGCAGAACTTGCAGGATCTCTTGCTCGATCAGGTCCGCGACCTCTATGACGCCGAAAAACAACTGGTCAAGGCGCTTCCGAAGATGGCCGAAGCGGCGAGCTCGCCGCAGCTCAAGCGGGCCTTCGAGGACCATTGGCAGCAGACCAGGGGCCATGTGACCCGGCTCGAAGAGGTCTTCAAACATCTGAGCCATTCACCCAAGGCCAAGAGCTGCAAGGCCATGGAGGGACTGGTCGAGGAGGGCGCAGAGTTGATCGGCGCCAAGGCCGAGCCCGAGGTTCGCGATGCTGGGCTGATCGCCGCCGCGCAGAAGGTGGAACACTACGAGATTGCCGGATACGGCTGCCTCGCCACCTGGGCCGATCAACTCTCCATGGGCGAGGTCAAGCGCCTGCTGGGCGAGACCTTGGAGGAAGAAAAGCAGGCCGATCACCTTCTCAACCAGATCGCGGAACAGCAAATCAATGCCCAGTCCGCATCGCGATGACACGCTCTCGTTAAGGGCGGCATGGCATGGCTAGAGCCTTCGAGACCGGTGACACCTCACCGGTCTCTTTCTGTTTCACCGCAGACCGCGAGAGCCGCGAACGGCCCTTAGGATGGCCGCTTACGAAGAGAACCGAGAGCGATCGCTTGGAGATTCACGGTATGGCTTCACCGTTTCACGAGCTCGGCAACCACTTGCGCATCAGCCCGCGACTGCGGAGCCAGGCCAGGATGCGACTGCCAGGCGGTTGCCTTTCTGCGCTGGGGGAAGGAGTGGGCAGAGGTAGCTTCCCACGCCTTGCCAGCGAGAGAATGTGATCGCGAGCCAGCGATTCGAACGCGTGTTGCGAATTCGTCAGCTCCTGCGATCGCGGCTGGAACGTGAACAGGTTCACGAGGTCTGTCGAGCTGAGCTCGTAATTCAGCCCGATCAGGAAAATTGCCAGGGCCAATTCCGCCAACCGCCGTTCGCTCTGGTCCTCGGCCTCCTGCACGGCATGGATCAGTCCCAGGTACTCGGCTTCCGCGGACTCGACGGCAAACTCCGAATCAGCCCTGGGCGCGGGGAACGTCCATTCCTGGTCGTTGGCCAGGCAAATCGGGTTTCCCGACTGGAACCGCGAACGGCGACAGCTAAGCTCGTCAACCACTCCCTTTACACCTCTCCAGAAGACCCTTGATCCGTGGTTGACGCGCACGACATCGCGCGATCGACCGACATCACTATATCCTACAGAATAACCGACAAATTATGGAGAGAAGTTTTTGAAAGGGGCGAATGAAGAAGACACGTTCGGTTTGACAGGATTTGAGCGTTGGTAAGATATCGATGTCCATCAGTTCTCAATGATCAGCGAAATGACGATGGACCTGGCCTGTTGACTCACGCTTGTTTTTCTTGTGACATCGGCCGGACTGTCGCCAACTTCTCGACAGCGATCGCCATGGGCATGCATGAAACTTATCTTGCAATTCGCGCGGGTCTTGGCCAGGTCGGTTCTTGTGCCAAGAAGGGGGAGAAGGGAGAATGACGCCAGGCATCAAGAGCTCAACCATTAGGCCTGGCTATCCGGCCTTGCGCTTTCTGTTCCAATCCATGATGAACCCAATACGACCAGGTTGTCCGCGTCCGTGCGAGTTGACACGGAGGGTCGTTGCGCACCCGGCGCCGTGGGAGAGAAAGACCAGATGGGATCGCAAGTCCGTGGTCCCCGAGGGGGATCCTTCGCGAGCAAGTCGTTGTGCGATACCCCAGGGATTCTCAAGGGAGGCGACGCGATGAGTGGAACGAGATCCACCAAGAAGACAACGTCCACGACCCGAATGACACGCAGAGAATGCCTGCAGACCGCCGCGGCCGCCGGAGCGGCGGTGCTGGCGCCGACCATTGTCCCGGCATCGGCGCTCGGCCGGGGGGGCGCGGTGGCCCCCAGCGAGCGAATCGTGCTAGGTGCCATAGGAATCGGTGCTCGGGGTGAGTTCGATCTGGGCTGGATGCTGCCGGAGAAGGACGTCCAGTTCGTGGCCATCTGCGACGTGCGGAAGGTGCGGCGCGAGCATGTCAAGAAACTGGTCGACAAGAAGTACGGCAACAGCGATTGCAAGATGTACGCGGACATGCGCGAGTTCCTCGCCACGCGTTCCGACATTGACGCCCTGCTCATTGCCACGGGCGATCGGTGGCATGCGCTCGCCACGATCATGGCCATGCGGGCCGGCAAGGACGTCTACTCCGAGAAGCCCTCGTGCATGACCATTGCCGAGGGCCGCGCGGTCGTACAGACTGCCCGCCGGTACGGCCGCATTTACCAGACCGGCACTCAGCGTTTGAGCGAGGCCAACTTCGTGGCCGCGATCGAGCTGGCCCGCACTGGCCGGCTGGGCAAGGTCCATACGGCCCGCGCTCACATCGCCCCGTGGGACGCGGCCGACATGAACCACTCATGGCTGCCTGGCGAACCCCAGCCCCCCAAGGAAGAAGTGGATTGGGACACATGGCTTGGCCCCTGTCCCTGGCGGCCATACAACTCTGCCTACATCCACGGCAGTTGGCGCGGCCATTACGATTTCCACACAAGCTGCATCGGTGAGTGGGGCGCGCACACGTTCGCCCAGTCCCAGGCGGGGATCGATGTGCTGAATACATCGGCCATCGAATACCGGTACGTGAAGAACGACACGGGCGATGGCATGGTCACGAAGTTCGCCAATGGCGTGCAGATGATCCTCCAGCGCGATGGCTGGCATGGCTCGTGCGGCATGAAGTTTGAGGGCACCGATGGCTGGGTCACAATCGCCGACAACTATGAGAAGCCCGAGGTCTCGTCGCCATCGTTGCTGGCCGACGCCGACAAGCTCGTCGCCGAGTACATGGAACGCACCAAGCGCCCCATGAACCACGTGCGCAACTTCTTTGATTGCGTCAAGTCGCGACAACACACCGTGGCCAACCCCGAGGTGATGCACCGTACGATGAGCACGGTTCATGCCGCCAACATCTGCATGTGGCTCAAGCGTGACATGCACTACGACCCCGTCAAGGAAGAATTCCTCAACGACGCGGAAGCCAACCGCCTGCGCAGCCGGGCCCAGCGGGAACCCTGGATCATCTGAAAACTCAACCCGGAAGGAACTCCTTTCATGTTCAGAACGCTCGTTTCCCTCACCGTGCTCTGCGTGCTGGTGGCAGCGGCGACGCCGCGGTCCTACGGGCAGAAACCCCAGGCATCACCCAAGGACGAAGAGGCCAAGCTGATCGCCGTTCTCAAGTCGGACGCACCCCGGAAAGCGAAGGCCGACGCCTGCCGCGAGCTGGCTCGGGTTGGCACCCGGGAATCGGTGGCCCCACTGGCGGCCCTGCTCTGCAATGAAGAACTCTCGCACATGGCCCGCTACGGTCTGGAGCCGATTCCCGACCCGGCCGTGGATACCGCGCTGCGGGACACCCTGGAAAAGGTCAAGGGACGGCTCTTGGTCGGCGTCATCGGCAGCATCGGCGTGCGGAGAGATCCCAAGGCTGTTGCTCCGCTGGTCAAGCGGCTCGACGATCCTGATCCCGAAGTCGTGCAGGCCGCGGCGCGGGCCCTGGGCAGGATCGGCACGCTCGACGCCGTCGCCCCCCTGGAGAAAGCCCTCTCGAGCACGGCCCAGGTTAATCGGATTGCCGTAAGCGAAGGCCTGTTTCGCTGTGCCGATGTCCT
>Ga0116221_1002795_pt1 | contig 11358 bp, 10 predicted proteins | sample Sb_taG_5_FD_88965 | JGI IMG/M metagenome (GOLD analysis project Ga0116221, IMG submission 88965) | Peat soil microbial communities from Weissenstadt, Germany - Sb_50d_8_FC metaG | ecosystem: Environmental > Terrestrial > Soil > Wetlands > Peat | place: Germany: Weissenstadt | collected 2010-09-21 | reverse complement strand
CGCCGCGATGAACTCCTGAAATTGATGCAAGAAATGAAAGATTAAGAAAATGGCAATGAAATGTGAAAGAACCGAATTCTTGGTAACCGTCCGCTGGGACAGTACAGGCCACTGTACTCCGGTTATTTTCGACCGGAAAGTGAGCCTACTTACACTGAAAAGCAGGGCCTGCCCGTGCCAGCGACGCACCCGTTCCGCGCCACACATGAAGGGAATTTGATTATGGAATTGACTCAGGCAACACCGTCACGAGCCGCCAAAGTTACTTCTTCCTTGCTTCAGCCCGAGATCAAGATTCGGGGCGATGCTCAGAGCGATGTTCAAGATAATCTCCAAAAAGTGCGCAGTGATCTTCGAAACGCCGTCCGCAGCGGAGCCGACGCGTCGCACAAGTCCTCAGGCTTCGGTCTGCCCTGCGCCAATTGCCGTCTCTACTACCCCGCCAACCTCGACACCTGCCCAGCCTGCAATAGCAAACAGAGGGTTTCGCCAGTTGTAACGCGGGCGATTCCAATACCGCAACCAGCGACTGACCCTGAAGCCGATGCTGCCATGCTCGAGCAACAGAGAGAGGCGTTTCTGAAGGAGTTCAAGTCCCAGCTTTTCTCGGCGGATGGGGAAGCTTCCGATGCACCAGCGGGCTGCACACTGGGAGAGCATCAGGGCGAAACAGCCGAAGCGGCCTCGATCTGCAGGCCGTGTTACGACCGGCTGCAGGAGCGCGTGGATGTGTTTGAAGCCGCCTTGCACATCGATCTTAAGGAAGCGGCGCAAATTATCTACGACGCCGTCTGGGCCGATCCCTCCGACCCAACCAAGACCTACACCAATGCGGCCAGTGCGCTGCTTACCGAATTGCGCAAGCGTTCAGGAGCGTCCAGCCTGCTTGGTCCGTTCCATCCGCTGGGAAACTGAGTTTGTGCAAAAGCTGGGATGCTCTTGTGGGGACAGCCGCCGCCACCGGAGCGAAGCTCGACCGCGTTCTCTTTTTTACTCCGGCTTCAGCGATACCCATTTCTTTCCGGCGTATAACCGGTAGGCGCCGCCGTCCTCAACTATCTTGAGCGGGACGGCCCGCTTCAACTCTGCATCGGTTGCGAACGGTACGCTCAGTTTGTCTTCGTTGGCCACATCCATAATGAGGAATTTGTCAGCCGTAAAGCCGAAGCCGTATTCTCCCGGGAGCAACTCCGCGCCCGCGATCGTCAGCTTAGACTCGGTGACGAGCATGCCCTGATATTTCTGCTGAATCGCCGTGGAGTATCCCGAGGCATCTACCAGAGCGGCTAACGTGATCTTGCCGTCGCTCATTTGAAATCCCGCCGCGTTTCGCAATTGGGTGGGAGCCTTCTGTCCACGAAAGAAGAACTCGGCGGGCACTACATTCTTAAGCTCGTCGGCGGCCAGCAGGTGCTGCGAAGCTTTTTCCGCCAACGCGGAGGTTAACAGCATGACCAGAAGAGTCGCAAATGTTCCTAACCGCATCTTATTCAATGGCATATCCTCGGCATTATGTATTAAGGAAACACATAGGAAATCTAGTCTTTTCGGCCAACGGGTGCAAACGAGTAGTAAGACGAGTAGTAAAAATTGAGATCCGACTAATTCAATTTGCCCGCAAGATTCGGATAGTCCGCTCGTCTGCTCCGCCGTAATCTCTAGCTATCATGACTACGACAAACATGACTTTCCCAATGACGGCCGCGAGTGCCATACTCGCAGATGAAATCCCCAGCGATATGCTGGCCGCGCAGTCCAACTCGAAGCCAGCGAAGGATCAGATGGTCGCGGATCATCAAGGCGCGGATCAGCCCAACGACAACCGGCGCTGGGACTCCGTCGTCGCGCGCGATACCGCCCACGACGGAAAGTTCGTCTTCGCCGTATCCACCACCGGCGTGTATTGCCGGCCCTCGTGCCCAGCCCGCCGTCCGCGGCGCGAGAATGTGAAGTTCTTCTCGCGTCCCGAACAGGCCGAGCAAGCTGGCTTTCGCGCCTGCCTGCGTTGCCGGCCGAGGTTGATCAGCGGCAATCCGCAATCCGACTTTGCGAAAGAGATTTGCCGCTACATTGAGCAACACCTCGACGAGCCAATCACGCTGGGGCGACTGAGCAAGACATTTCGGCAAAGCCCGTTTCACCTGCAGCGCCGCTTCAAGGCCGCGCTCGGTATCACTCCGCGCGAATACGCTGACTCCTGCCGCCTGCGCCAGCTCAAACGCAATCTGCAGGCCGGAGACAACGTGACGCGCGCCATGTATGACGCTGGTTACGGGTCCAGCAGCCGCCTTTACGAAAAGACATCGTCGCAACTGGGCATGACGCCAGACAAATATCGCCGGGGGGCCATTGCCGCCACTATTCGCTACGCCGTCTCTGATTCGCCGCTCGGACGCATGCTGATCGCGGCCACCGACAGGGGAATCTGCTCGATTCAGTTCGCCACCTCCGATGGCGAGCTGCTCGAAGGCTTGAAGCGAGAGTTTCCATTTGCCGTGCGCAAACCCGATGAGGGCGCATTACAAGCCTGGGTGGAAACCTTGCTCTCCAGGATGACGGGCGACGATCTGAACGCCGCTCTGCCCTTGTATATCCGCGCCACTGCATTTCAGCGGCGCGTATGGACTTATCTGCAGTCGATTCCCTTCGGCGCGACGCGGTCTTACGGCCAGGTGGCGAAAGCGATTGGCCAGCCCACCGCGAGCCGCGCGGTCGCCCGCGCATGTGCTACGAACCCGGTGGCGGTTGCGATTCCATGCCATCGCGTGGTCCGCGAAGATGGCAGCATCAGCGGCTATCGCTGGGGCGTGGAGCGCAAGAAGACGCTACTCGAGTTGGAGCAGCGGGGGGTCTAAGACCGCTGCCCGCGCACCCCGCTCGTAGCGAACGTTCTGCGGGCTACCACGGCCCAATTCACGAACGCCAGGGCAATCGTTGCCACCAAAATTAGGGATTGTCCAAAATCCACTCGCGTCACCAGAACCACGCAAATCAGCACACCCAGCACGGCGAAGAAATTTCCGGCAGGCAGCCGGAACATCACGCCTTCAGGCTGCTTCCGCCGGAGGATGGGCAGGGCTGCGCAGCCGACACTGTAGTAGAGAAGCCGGGCTACTGCCGAGAGCGTTACGTTCCATTTGAAGTCGCCGACCAGCGCTAATCCCCAGACCATGGCCGCGAAGACTAGGATCGAGACATACGGCGTGTGAAAGCGGCGATGGACGGCGGCGAAGCCTTTAGGAAAGTCTCCTTGCTCGGCGAGGGCGAAGGGGACGCGCGGCATGGCAAGAATTTTCGCACTGAGATATCCATAGAAGGAGATCAGCGCGCCGACGGCAACCAGCGCGCCGCCCATGGGACCAACCGCTAGCCGCGCAACGTCGGCCAGCGGGCGCTCGCTGTGCATGGCGTCGGGCAGGACTCCGATAACCACCCACTGAATTAGAGCATAGATCAACGTGCAGAGCAGGAGAGCCGCCAACAGCGCAAATGGTGCGTCGCGACGGGGATTTTTCGCTTCGCTCATTGGAGCGAGCGCTGTCTCAAATCCGCCATAGGCGAAAACCAGAAGCAGCAAAGCTTTCATCCATTGGTTAGTTCCAGGTACAACAACGGAAGCAGTCGCAGCCTCCCAATGATTCCTGTGAAGCACAAACAGACCGAGGACGATCACGGCAAAGAGTGGCACAAGTTTGGCGGCTGTGAACAGGTTGCTCACCTGCGCTCCAGCCCGCACTCCCCGAACGTTGATGAACGCCAGGACCCCGATTAGCAGGGTGAGGATAAGGGCGCGTGGCAGCGGATCTTTGGCGTGCGGAAAAAATTCGCCCAGATAGATCACAAACAAGTTCGCATTGGCGGCCGGCGCGGCCACTTGTCCAAGCCAGAGCATCCATGCGGTTTGAATTCCCATCATACGCCCGAACGCGACGCGAGCGTAGAGGTAGGGTCCGCCAGCTTCCTGAAAGCGCGACGCAACCTCTGCGAAGCAGCCGATGATCACGCTCATTCCAGCGCCAGCTGCCAGCACGGCGTAGGGGCTATAACGACCGATGAGAGCCGCCACCGTCGAGGGCAAGCCAAACACGCCACTGCCAATGATGGAGTTCACTACTAGCGCGACCAGGCTCCAGCGGCCGATGGCGCGGAGTAGTTGGTGCGTGGGTGGGGTTGGGGCAGCGGATTCCATCCGTGCGTTTGTATCACAACCGGACGATGCGGGAAGCAGTCTTGCCTGGGCGCCGCGCTTCGCGCAGGCTTGGACGGCCGAGGCGGCCGTCTCCACATGGTCACTGGCTTGGACAGCCGGGGTTTGCTGTCGCTACACGGCCTGGGCTCGTCTACAATACGCCGGAAATCCGAAGGCGACCTTCTTTGTATTTCCGAGGGAGAGATTCGATGAGCACACAGCGTCGACCCGTTTTCATCACCGGGGGAACCGGGTATATGGGTTTGAGGTTGATTCCGCGGCTGCTGGAGCGCGGGCACGAGGTGCGGGCGCTGGTGCGTCCGGGCTCGGAGAAGAAGTTACCGCCTGGCTCGGTAGCGGTTCTGGGAAACGCGCTGGACTGGAACAGTTATTCCGACAAAATATCTTCGGCGGAGACGTTCGTGCAACTGGTTGGAGTCGCGCATCCGAGTCCCGCGAAGGCGGAGGAATTCCGCAAAGTGGATCTGGTTTCCGGGTTGGGAGCCGTGACGGCGGCGAAGGCTGCAGGCATTCGTCACTTCGTCTACCTGAGCGTCGCCCATCCCGCACCCATGATGCAGGCTTACATCGCGGTGCGCGCCGAATGCGAAGCGGCCATCGAGGCAACGGGCCTGAATGCCACCATCCTGCGGCCCTGGTATGTGCTGGGCCCGGGACACCAGTGGCCTTATCTTCTTGCCCCAATCTACAAAGTTGCCGAAATGCTGCCACCAACCCGCGAGGGCGCGCTGCGCTTGGGACTGGTGACCTTGGAACAAATGGTAACTGCACTGATGGCTGCAGTGGAGAATCCGGCGCACGGGATTCGGGTCGTGAGCGTGCCGGAGATCCGTTCGGCGATAGCGTGAAAACCCTTGCCCATAGCGGGTTTCGGCGCCATCGATTGTTTAGGTTACTTTTTCAGACCAAGGTAATCGCTTGAATTACCAAAGCGCATGATCGTGGGACATCTATCCGCTTCCTACTGCCGATGAGATGTTCAAACGGCACGCAGACAGTCGCTAATCCATGGGGATCGAATCAGAGATGGACGACCTGCACACACGAATGATGCGCGTCACCGAAGATCTGCGGGTAATCCAGCGGGAGCTTAACTGCGCCGCCATGCAAGCGCCCAGTGATCCGGAATTAATGGAGGCCTTGAGCGCCCTGCCCGAGACGGAAGCCATCCAGACTCTGTGCAAGTCGCTCGACCAGATGCGCCACTTTCTGTGGTTCTACACCCAGGTGATGAGCAACGAGCCCGAACTGGGCGACAAACTGCGTCAATCGAATGCGTCAAAGACGGTACAAGATGGCAAAGTAGACACGTCTTTCCTCGATCAACTGAGTCGCTCCGATGAGGCCATGCTGCTGCGCTACCTGGCCGAGGCCAAGGAACGCAAGCCGAATTAGGTCAATCCTATAACTATTACGTTAACAGCGTAGAGACGTAGCTTTGCTACGTTGTTCTTGACGCCGCCACAAACCGCGCTAGAAGCCATCACCGCGAACCACTGTTTTCCTCACCTCTCCATTTGCGCTCAGCACAATGATGTTGGCCTCCGCGCCTTCTACCAGCTGACCGTGTTGCGCGAGGCCAACCGCGCGCGTGGGGTTCAGCGTGGCGGCGCGAACCGCATCCTGCAGGCTCCAACCGGCGAATTCAGTCACGTTGCGGACCGCGCGGTCCATGGTCAGAACACTGCCGGCGAGCTTTCCATCCATCGTGCACTTCCCGTCTTTGACCTCGACCTGTATGGGGCCGAGCTGATAGGTGCCATCCGGCATGCCAGCTGCGGCTGTGGCGTCGGTGATGAGCACGGAGCGTTCGAGTCCTTTGGCCTGCAAGAAAAGCTGCACGACTTCAGGGGCGAGATGAATTCCGTCGGCAATAATATCGGCGGTGAGCTGCCGGTCGACAAGCACTTCGCCCAGGATGCCAGGGTCGCGATGATCCAACGGCCGCATCGCGTTGAAGGTGTGAGTGGCATGGCGTGCGCCAGCCCGCACTCCTGCGCGGGCGGCATCCAGCGTAGCGTCCGAGTGTCCGATGCTGACGCAGACATTGCGCCGCGCCGCCTCGGCAATCACTTCTAGTGCTCCAGGCAGTTCGGGGGCGATGGTCATCATGCGCACGTGGCCGCGCGCCGCCTGCCAGAGGCGTTCAAAAATTTCCAGCGTGGGCTCGACCAGGAATTCTGGGGGATGGACTCCACGACGTTTGTGACTGAGAAACGGACCTTCCAGATGGATGCCGAGCGGCCGGGCTTGCACGCCTCCACCATTGCTTGCATATGAATCCTGAGACGCCTCGATGGCATCGGCCATGCGTTCCAAGGCTACACAGGTCTGGTCGAGCGGCGCCGCGACAGTGGTGGGGAAATAGCCGGTGACGCCATGCTTCGTCAGGAAGTTGTTGAGGTGCGGTAAGTCTGTAATCGCAGCCCGCATTACATCGAGGCCGGCGCCGCCATGCATGTGAATGTCGACAAATCCTGGAGCCAGAATGGCATCGCCGAGATCGTCCGCAAAATTAAGGACCGTCGCATTTCGAGGAATCTCTTGCTCCGCCCGCGAGGAAACCGCGGTGATTACTCGATCTTCGATAAATAGAAGCGGGTCCTCTATTACTTCCTGTGGCGTATACAGGCGATTAGCGCAGAGGACGATCATATTTGCGATGGATCGAGTCGCGTTGAAATAGGCCTCTTCAGTGTAGCGGAAACTGATTCAGCAGAGAGATACAAACAGTGGAACTCGCCGTCGACGTCATGAAAGAACTTAGCTGGAATCGGAAAAGCCGGTGCGCCTTGAAGTCAAAACCTAGCGAGAGCCACGAAGCTCGCGATGTTATAATCGTTGTGCCTGTTGAAAAACTGCGCGGGTGAACGTGTTCTCTGTAGGCACCCGCAGCATCGTCGGGGAGTGGCTCAGCCTGGTAGAGCACCTGGTTCGGGACCAGGGGGTCGGAGGTTCAAATCCTCTCTCCCCGACCATCTTTTCAAACACTTAAACCGCACTTCTGGTTTTCCGTCTACATCGATGGTGTCGAAATTGTAGACGGTCGTGCTTTCCTGGATTTCCCGCTGGGTTTCCATCGAGAATTACAATCCGATCCTACCGCAAGAATTGTCCGGGGCCCTTCTATTGGTGCGCGGCATCCTCAAAAACATTATCCTAGTCGGGTTGCTGCCCGGCCAATTCTCCCGCGTGTGCAGTCGTGTGAAAACCAAGTTTCCGAGCCATGGAATAGGCCTTTCGAAATAGCTCGAGTGGGATTCCCGGTTCAGGGCCACCCATCCCTACGCCGATCACCCCCAGTTGTTCCATTGCCATCGAGCTTCAACACTGTGCGCATTTGCTTGTTCAGGGCCATAGAACCGCGCCAGGTCGAGACGCTCTAACAGTTTCGTACCGCTACTAACGATGTCACCGAGGGACGAACCTCCAGAGGAACGTTGAAGGGCCGCTGCTCGGCATACAACGTAAAGCCAAGTCCCCGGAGAAACGCACACACTTCCTCTGCATTCACTCCCAGATGTGAATGAACATCGAGCAAGACCGCAAGGCTGCGCTGGGCAGCGAGGGTTTCCTGTGCGCCGCGCAACACCTGCATCTCTGCCCCTTCCACGTCGATCTTGATGGCATCGATCCAACCCATCCCCAGCAAGAGATCGTCCAGTCGCCGCGTCTTGACTGCGATCGTGCCCTCATTCCGCTGTGCCAGCCCTCCGATCAGCGAGTGGAATCCGCTCTTTTCTCCCAAGTGAAGAGTCGCCGTCCCGTTGGTGTCGCTCAGCGCGAGTTGCTGGAGGTCGATGTTGCGATAACCGTTTTTTGCGATGCTCTTGCGCGTCCAGCGGCAATTCTCCGGGTGTGGCTCAAAGGCGAGAACCCGGCCCCCAGACCCCACCAGCCGGGCTGCAGCCAGAGCGAAATCGCCCTTGTTGCAGCCCACATCGACGAAGGTTGCTCCGGGGCGGAGGAAATGGCGCAACGCCTGGTGCTTCTCCGGTTCGTAGCGACCGAGAGCGCGTTGCAGCATCATGCTTGACTCTCTCAGGTTGAGATAGATCCATCCTCCCTCGAATTTGTAAGGCAGGTATACCGGCGGCAGAAGACGGGACCAAAGCTGATAAGTTCTTAACAGAAGAGTCTTGCCTTTTTCCCGTAGCGCCATTTGAGACTGCCTCCAGAACGGAATTCTTACACCTTTCTGACATTACAAGAGCCTCCAAATTCAAGAAAGTTCCCATCTCCATTTCTAGGTTTGACCGCTACAGAAACGAGTTCCTTACACATGAAGGCGCGCGGCGGCATTTGGCTCGTTTCAATTCACGCGAGTGTGGACGATTTTGTAGCGGTCGAAGCACTTTCGTTCAACTTGATTCAACGGCGTTCAAAACGAGGCTGTAACGGGAACAAAACAAATCACTTGGAACCTCCAAAATTCAGGAGATTTCAACAAGCATCTGAATCTGGTTCGGGACCAGGGGGTCGGAGGTTCAAATCCTCTCTCCCGGACCATTTCTAGTTGATTCGGTTGACTCAATTCTCGCGGTTTCCGCAAGTCTCTGATTCCAAACACTGAGTTTTGTGTCCCAGTTGCGTCCTCTCTGTGGGGAACCAACTGGTATGATGACCTTCGGTAAAAGCCAGATGTTCTTTTTCTGGAATTGAATCTGAGGTCGACCAAGGATAGTCATCTTTATTCCGCCAATGGGGGACGTATTGACTGACTCGAGCCATAACGCTTTCAATCGTCGTGAGTTCATCCACAGCGCGCTTGCTGGAGCTGCCTTCGCCGCATTGCCAATCTTTGCTTTCTCTTCAGATGACCCCGGCCTCCAGCCGGTGCTGAGCCAAATACCGAAGATGCATGATGAGAATGTGAAGCGGCTGCAGGACTGGATCGCTTTGCCGTCGATCGCGGCCGAGAACCGCAACTATCCGCAGGGCCCTGACTATATGGCACAACTCGCTCGCGAGGCAGGATTTGCGAACGTTGAAATTGTGCCAACATCGGGTAAGCCTGGGGTCTTCGGCACTCTCGATGCTGGTGCGGCAACCACCGTCGGCATCTATTTTATGTACGACGTGAAACAGTTCGACCCGTCGGAGTGGTCTTCGCCACCGCTCGAAGGCCGGATCGTGGACAAGGAAGGGTTGGGCAGGATCTGCGTCGGCCGGGGCGCTGTGAACCAGAAAGGTCCAGAAACGGCGTTCCTCGGCGCCCTTCATGCCTTCAAGGCTGCGGGAACAAAGCTGCCTGTAAATCTCGTGCTCGTCTGTGAAGGTGAAGAAGAGATTGGTTCGACCCACTTTCCGGAGGTTGTGCACCAACCCAAGGTCACCGCCACATTGAAGAAGTGCATGGGTGTGTTCATCCCAGAAGCGGGCCAGGACGTGGATGGAGGCATACAGATATCACTAGGCGCCAAGGGGGTAGTTGAGCTCGAACTGGTTTCCAGTGGAGAGCGATGGGGACGAGGGCCCAAACACGACGTTCACTCCAGCCTTGAGGCACAGGTGGACAGCCCCGCGTGGCACCTGGTGCAAGCGCTCAACACGCTCATCGAGTCCGATGGGCACACGCCTGCTGTGGCGGGCTTTTTTGACAAGGCCAAGCCGCTCAGTCCTGCACAAATAAAGATGATTCAGGATGCCGCCGCTCACCGTAGTGAGGCCACTGCTAAGAAGCAGCTAGGCGTTGAGCATTGGGTGCATGACACAAACTGGCTTGATTCGCTCGTGCTGCTCGAATCCAAGCCCACAATCAACATCGAGGGCCTGGTCGGTGGATACACGGGGCCCGGTGGCAAGACCATCCTGCCGCATCGCGCCGTCGCGAAGATTGACATGCGACTGGTACCGGACATGACGGCCGCCGGTACACTGGCGCTTCTGAAGGATCATCTTGCCAAACACGGCTTCGGCGATATCGAGGTCAATATGAGTGGTGGTTACGATCCGACACAGACCTCGCAGGATTCGAAGCTCATCCAGGCGCAAATTGCGACTTACCGTAAGCTGGGCTTGGATCCCGTGCCGTGGCCTCGATCCGCCGGGTCCTGGCCGGGATACATCTTCACTTCCGAACCTCTCAATCTTCCCGCCGGACATTTTGGAGTGGGGCACGGGACTGGGGCACATGCTCCGAATGAGTACTATCTGATCGATTCCACCAACCCAAAGGTTGCGGGGATGGATGGGGCTGTGCGCTCCTTCGTCGAGTATCTCTACGCTTTGGCATAAAGCAGAGCGAGATGATAATTATCAATCCTAATTATTGGTCCCTAGCCAAGCCAAAGCCGGCTTTCAAAGGTCGAATCAAGGCTCAACGCCTGCATAAAGAGGAATCGCTCCGCGGGCGGCGTTCTTGTCAACCACGCCGTCCTTCATTACAAACACAACGCGCCGAACGGCGGTGATGTCTTTCAACGGGTCTCCGTCGAGCGCAATGATGTCCGCTTGAAAGCCGGGGGCGATGGAGCCAATTTGATCGCCCAAGCCTAGCGCTTCAGCGCCCAGCGAGTTGGCAGAGATCATCGTTGCCATCGGGTCCAAACCGCAGTCCCGCACGCGATCGATGAACTCCTCGGCATTGCGCCCGTGAGCGCCCGCCACGGCGTCAGTGCCAAAGACGATTTTCAGCCCCGGAGTTTTTGCTGCGTGTTTCACGATCTCGTGGTCCATCGGCAGGATCTTCTCCATCGCAGCAAATCCCTCGGCAGTGTAGCCTTGTGTGCCGAGATACCTTTCCCTGTTCTGCAAATAGTTCTCAATGACCAGCCCGCATTGCGGATCGAAATAGGTGCCCTTCTCCGCCATCAATTTCAAGTCGTCGTCTGGGGCCAGCGTACCGTGCTCAACTTCAGTGCAGCCCGCGAGAGTCGCGGCGCGGACCGCCTCTTTGTAGGCGTGCACGAGCGTGCGCAGTCCCTGCTTCTTTGCCTCATCACAAGCGGCGTTCAATTGCTCATGCGAAAGAGTCATTCCTCCGCCCTGGCGAATGGACTTCGACGCGAAGATTTTGATCAGGTCCGCACCGGCTTGCTTCTGTTTCCTCACGTAAGCGCGGATCTTGTCGGGCGTGCCGGTCGCCTCGCCTCGCCCTTCGAGTGGCTCGTTGGCCGTCAGGATACGCGGGCCGGGAAGTATTCCTT
>Ga0116221_1002784_pt1 | contig 11383 bp, 10 predicted proteins | sample Sb_taG_5_FD_88965 | JGI IMG/M metagenome (GOLD analysis project Ga0116221, IMG submission 88965) | Peat soil microbial communities from Weissenstadt, Germany - Sb_50d_8_FC metaG | ecosystem: Environmental > Terrestrial > Soil > Wetlands > Peat | place: Germany: Weissenstadt | collected 2010-09-21 | reverse complement strand
ACTCGTTCTTTTCTGATACTCACTCTGTTGTTGCCCGGCATCATGACGGTGGTGATGCTGTTGCCGGCAAAACTCGCCACCGTGGGCGACAAAGTGCAGCATCTCGTGATCGTAACTTCTACCCAGCAGTTCGGGGAGATGGTTCGTCGGCGCTTGTTGTCCGATAGCACGAATATTGCCGACGATGAAGTCGCTAATTCCGGGACGACCGCGGCCAAACAAAAGTCCGAGTCGAAGTACATCATTGACGTGGATTCCAATCCCACGGAGGCGGAGCGCGTCGTTTTGCGCGACAAGATCAACTCCCAGGCCATCGACGGCTACCTCTGGCTGAGCGATGACGCGATTGCGTCCGGGAAGGTGACCTGGGCCAGCCGCAACGTACCCTATTTCTCAGAACGGGCACACCTCAGCGAGACCCTGAACCAAATTATTCAATATGAACGGCTGTCGAAGAATGGATTGACCGGTGATCAAGCGGACCGATTGCTCAAACCAATCAAAGTCGAGAGCGTCCGCATGGAACGCGGGCGGGAAGCCAAGGGCAGCGGCGGCGGGAAGTTGCTGGAAGTCGTAGTCATGGTCATGCTGCTTTACATGGCCGTACTGTTGTATGGCATTTCCGTGATGCGCTCCGTGCTTGAAGAGAAAACTTCTCGAATTCTCGAAGTGCTGCTTTCTTCCGCAACCTCGACGGAATTGATGACCGGCAAACTTCTAGGCGTGGGCGCGGTTGGCCTGACTCAGATCCTGGTCTGGGTCGTAATGGCGGGCGTATTCGCTTCGCCTGCGATGGCGATGCAGCCTTCCTTTAGCGAACTTCAGATTCCGCCGGGCATGCTGGTTGCCTTTGCGGTCTTCTTCTTTCTCGGGTACTTTTTGTACAGCACGATCTACGCCACCATTGGCGCGATCACAACGACAGAGCAGGAAGGGCAGCAACTCCAGTTCTTTATTGTCATTCCCCTGGTTCTCTCGGTCTTCATGCTAGCTCCAGCAGTGCGCAACCCCGACGCCACAGCGGTCGTCTGGATGTCGATGATTCCATTCTTCGCGCCGTTGCTGATGTACGCGCGCATTGTGGTACAGACGCCGCCAATGTGGCAGATCGCTCTATCTCTATTGTTGTTGATTGGGACGACTGCCGGCATCCTGGTGCTGTGCGCAAGGATCTACCGAATCGGGATACTTATCTATGGGAAGCGCCCAAACCTGCCCGAAATCCTGAAGTGGCTGAAATACGCGAAGGCGTGACGGGACTGGGTTCCGCTAACACTCAAGAAGCTGTCCGCTCTCCGCTGTCAGCTCTCAGCCCTCAGCTAACCCAGATTCCTCGCTTCGCTCGGGACGACGGGGCAGGTGTAGATTCGACTTGCTGGTTTTTGCTTTAGGCCGATAGCTGACGGCTGAGAGCTGACAGCTTAATAGAACAAATACTTCCGCCACTTATCGTCGCTGCGTCCCATCAGCCGCATGATGTGGCGGCTGGTGTGCAGATTGAAGGCGCGGGGCTCGCGCATCAGCTTCATGCCAGCTTCGATGGGCGTCTGATTGCCCTTGCGGCGGTTGCAGGCGTGGCAGCAGGCGACCAGGTTCTCCCAGGTGGACGAGCCTCCGCGAGAGCGCGGGATGACGTGGTCAAGCGTCAGTTCGCTCGAAGGCAGCACCGTGCCGCAGTACTGGCAGGTGTTGCGGTCGCGCAGCAGGATGTTCTTCCGCGAGAGTGCACGACTCTGATGCGGGATGCGGCGGTACTCGAGCAGCCGAATCACCGACGGCACGCGCATGGCCACGCGAGCCGAGTGCAGGAAGTGTCCGTTCTCTTCTTCGGTCATGGCCACACCCTTGAGCACCAGCACGAGCGCGCGGCGCGCAGCACAGACGTTGATCGGCTCGTAAGACGCGTTCAGGACGAGGACGGGCGCGAGCAGAGCATGGCCATCACCGGCGCGGTGCGCAGCCGCCGGCGAGAACAAGCCGGCGGCAAGCCGGGATGTTGGTCCTGCGTCGTGTTCTATCCTCGGTGACATAATCCTGATCCTGTGCTCGTTTCGTGCCCCGGGGCTAAAGCCCCTGATTCCGCTGGCGCTTTTACGCGGCGCTAAAAGCGCCGCTCTTCCACGGTTGCTACACAGCCGCCCGCGTCGGCTGTTCCACTTCGCTGGCGTCGGCATCATCCGGCTCGATTTCAGCGTATTTAGATGCCAGTTTCAGCGTGCGGGCTACCGTCGCCACCCATACCTTGGCGGCCCCGGCGCGGAGCAGCACACGCGCGCATTCCGATACCGTGGTGCCGGTGGTATAGACATCATCTACGAGAAGCACCTCGCGACCAGTGACTTCCGCGGCACGCGTCACGGCAAAGGCCCCTCGCAGGTTTTCGCGGCGCTGGTGGCTGGTCAGGCCGATCTGCGAATGCGTGTCGCGCGTGCGCAACAGAATCTCTTCGCGAAGCTGCAGGCGCTCTCCTGCGGGATGAGCCTTCAGCGCCGCTCGCGCAATCAGTTCCGCCTGGTTGAAACCGCGTTGCTGCCGCCGGGTCTTGAAGAGCGGCACGGGAATTACGACGACCTGGGCGTGCTCAAACGCAGGCTCCAGGGCCACAATCGCTTCGGCCAGCATGCGTCCCAGAACATTGGCCGCCGGGCGGACGCCGTTGTATTTCAGCAGGTGAACCAGTTCGCGCAGTCCGCCGTCATAGCTGCCGTACGCCACCGCCCGGCCAAACGGGCGCTCCACGCGGCGACAAACCGGACAGCGAATCAGACCGTCGGAATCGCTGAGTGCGTAGGACGACAGAACCCGCTCTCCGCACACGGAACACACTTTGCCGAGAATCGGGTGGATCCGAGCCAGGCAATCGGGACACACGGGGAGACGGGAAATGTTCAGAAGTGGCTCGCCGCAAATGCGGCAGTCGGAGGGAAACAGAACGGAGAAGAGACTCTCGGCGGCACGGCTGACCCAGGCTCCGTTGACCCAGGGTCGGTTGACCCAGGCTTGTCCAAGGCCAGATGTCTTCCGCGAAACAATACTCGGCCCTGCAACTGCAATACTCGCCTGGCCAGCCCGGATTCGGTCCTCACTACTGCTGAAGACGGCCTCCTCATACTCCCGCGGGCATGGTGCCTCCCGCGGCCAGTCTCTCCCACTACTTTCCGCAGTATAGCGGCGACCACCGCCGCTAGGCAATATTGCGGTTGGACGTAGCCGGTGGTTTTCCCGGCATGATCCTGGATGTGTCCGACAGCCGGTCGCGCACCGGGGTGAAAATCAGCCGGTAGTCCCTCCGGAAGCATTCTCCGCAGCGCACCGGCTGCAGGAAAACCAACGGGAGGATCAAGCGCTCGGTCAACGTACGGCGCCGTGAACGGAAGCCGGTTTCGCTACCACAATCCCGGCAACGATACGGCGGAATTAAGGGACGATCGGGGGAGTTGCTCATACACTGCACCTCAGATTGACGGACTACGAAGGGGCGGAAGACCGATTGAGGTAATTCTACACCCTGTCGGGGCGGTTGGGGAGGCTGGCGGCGGACCCCAGACGTCAGACCTCAGCCATAACCTGGGGTCTCTTTCCTGGGATGACACGGACCGGACGGATAGGATTCTGAACGTCTGACGTCCGAGGTCTGGTCCGACGTCCGACGTCTCAGGCGCATCGCCCCCCCGTGGGTCTTGACCGCTGCGGTATACTGGCACCCGGCGTACAGGACGCCGCCCGTCCGCGGACAGGACCGAGTCCACCTGAGCGATTCTTGAAACTCAAGGTTCTTACGAACCTCCTTTTCGCCCGCCGCAGCGGACCCCGGGCATGACCACGAAGGAGGTCCGTTATGGCAAAGCAGTTCCACGATCGTCACTTTCCCGTTCACCCCAACCTCGATCAACTCAAGCACCAAGCCAAGGATTTACTCCACGCCGTCCGTCAGGGCGATCCGGCGGCTGTGGCGGAACTGCGCAAGCATCACCCTAAGGCGGTCGAACCCGCTGCCGCCAAGCTGGCCGACGCGCAGGCCGCGCTAGCTCACAGCTATGGGCTGCCAAGTTGGCCGCGACTCGTCACTGCCTGCCGCATGACCGACGCCATCTGGCGCGGTGATGCCGATGCCATCCGCAAGCTGGTGCTGAAGAATCCGCAGCTGCTTCATGAAGCCGCGCGCGGCCTGCCCGACTGCAACTGGGGTCCGCCAATGTCGTACGCGGCGAACGTTGGGCAGGATGCGATCATCGCGATGCTGCGCGAGATGGGAGCGGCCGATTTACAGCACGCGTTCGACCGCGCATGCCTGCAGGGCCAGATCGAAACGGCGCGCCGTCTGCACGCTATGGGAGCCCATGTTGCGCCGGGCCTGGTAATGGGTCCCTGCGAAACGCTGAACGATGCTGGGCTCGCGCTCTTGTTCGAACTCGGCGCCGACCTCGCAGATGAGCATGGCGACCGCCTCGCTCCCGTCGCATTGCTTCTGCAAACCTATTGCCGCTATCCCGAGGGGAAACACCGTTGCCTCGACCTGGTCTCCGGACACGGCATCGGACTGCCCGACACGCCGCCGATGGCGGTGCATCGCGGCCGCATCGATCTGCTGGAGGCGCTTCTGCGTCGCGACCCTCAGCTCCTGAGTCGAACTTTTTCGCATGAAGAAATCTATCCCCCACAACTGGGATGCCACGCCGACCATTCCCTGGCACTGCACGGCACGCCCCTGGCGGGTACGACTCTACTGCACATCTGCGTCGATTTCGACGAGATCGAGATTGCCCGCTGGCTGATCGAACATGGCGCCGACGTCAACGCGAAAGCCGAAGTCGACGCCGATGGCTTCGGCGGCCACACACCCCTGTTCGGATGTGTAGTTTCGCAGTCTTACCGCTGCGGCCGGCAAAGGGACGCCGCCTTCGCCCGTCTTCTCCTGGATCACGGAGCCGATCCCAACGCCCGCGCTTCGTTGCGAAAGCGTCTGCGCTTCGTCCCGGACGAATCCATGCACGAATACCGCGACGTCACGCCCCTGGCCTGGGGCCAGCGGTTCCACGGCCCTGGGTCTCACGGTCACACATGGGTGAGCAGGCCGGCGATGGAGGCGATCGCGGAACGCGGCGGACACGGTTGAGGCCGGGCTCAATCTTCACATAACTACTCGTGGAAGGGCGGACGCCTCGTCCGCCCCGCGGAGCGAAGCGACGCGTGCGACGGTGCCCATCGGCGATGGGTCGACGGCGCTTTTGTAGCAACGCACCTGCCGTAGTTCGCATTGCGCTTCGCGCAACCCCGGACGAGGGCGTCCGGGGCTCCATGAGCGCATCAGAACTCAGGCGTAGGAGTCGAGTCCCAGTACGAACACATCCAGACGAACTCGACCGCACTTGTCATGCCCCCTTGCCGCGTGCTAACGTGCGCCGTTCCAGTCTTTTGAATCCGTTCGACAAGGCAACGCCCACGAACTTGCCTCCATCCCACGTCATACAAGGACTCCACTTATGAGCACTCCAGTCGTCGACCTACCCGGCAAGAAGAAACACGCGCCGTATGTTCCCGAAACTATGGAGATGAAGGAGTTCACCTTCCGCGCCGTGCTGATCGGCTTGTTCTTGACAGCACTGCTGGGCTCGGCCAACGCCTACCTTGGCCTGAAGGCCGGGATGACGATTGCGGCGACGTACCCCGCGGCCGTGATTGGCATGGCGCTGCTGCGGCTGATGAAAGGCTCGCTGCTGGAAGAAAACATCGCGCGAACCGTGGGCTCAATTGGCGAGTCAGTGGCGGCAGGCGCGGTCTTCACGATTCCGGCATTTGTGATGGCGGGATTGTGGCCCGGTCTCACGAAAGATCAGTACTGGAAATCGGTCGCGCTCATGATGATCGGGGGGACTCTCGGCATCCTGTTCGTGACGCTGCTCAGGCGCGTGATGGTCGAAGACCCGGACCTTCCCTACCCTGAGTCGGTCGCAGCTTCGGAGATTCACAAGGCAGGACAGCAGGGTGCGAGGGCAGCGAAAATTCTTTTCGCCAACATGGGCTATGGCGCGTTCATGTTTCTGCTGGGCGCGATTAACTTGTTCAGCCCCAGCAACACGTTCCACGTGAAAATCAGTGACCTGGGAAGGAAACTGTTGCTCCGCACCGGCACCAACCCCAACGTTGCGACCACGATAACCGGCGGCGCGACACTCTTCAACGCGCCCGACATTAGTCCGGCGTACCTAGGGGTTGGCTATATTATCGGGCCGCGGCTGGCTGCGTTGAACTTTGCCGGCGGCGTGTTGGCTTGGGGCCTGCTCGTTCCGCTACTCACCTTCACTGTGGGCCCGTACATTCAAGCCGCGCAACCGGCGGGTAAACCCCTCGCATGGGATTTGTTGGCCGGTGCAATCTACTACTCGATTGTGCGTCCCATCGCGGTCGGCGGGATGCTCGTGGGCGCGTCGTACACCCTTTTCAAAATGCGGAAACAACTTGCCGTGGGAATGGGCCGTGCGATTTCAGACTTGAAGAAGTCCGCAGCGGTGCACGCCGCCACCAATCGCACTGAGCGCGATCTGAGCGCCAAGGTCGTCTTCGCAGGAGTCGCCCTCGTATTCGTGGCGATGTTCTTCCTCTACCACTTCTTCATCAGCGGTGCGGGAAACCTCTCGGGCTCGAGAATTCTGGTGGGATCGCTGGTTGCGGCCGGCGTCATGATCGTAGTCGGATTCTTCTTTGCCGCCGTGTCCGGCAACCTGGTCGGCATGATCGGCTCCTCGAACAATCCGGTATCCGGACTCACGCTGTGCACGCTGGTGATCGCCGCGCTCCTGATGGTGGCGTTAGGAGTTTCCGGTGCCGGAGGCGTTGCGGCCGTGCTTGGGGTCGCGGCGGTCGTCTGTGTTTCGTCTGCCGTTGCGGGCGAGATGTTGCAGGACTTGAAGGTCGGTCACATCCTGGGCGGGACACCCGCCAAGATGCAGATCGGTGACTTGTTCGGAATTGTCGTCGCATCGTTGGTTCTCTTCTTCCCGCTCTCGACCCTGGACAGGGTATATCACTTCGGCACACCCGAACTGCCCGCGCCGCAAGCCGGCCTCATGGCAATGCTCTCTAAAGGGATTGTCGGCGGCGACATGGCGTGGCCGCTGGTGGTGGTGGGCATCCTGCTGGGGATCGCCATGATCATGATCGAGGTGAAGAGCGTGATGCTGTTCTCCGTGGGGATGTATCTGCCGCTGGGTACGACGTTTGCCATTTTCGTGGGTGGTGTGATCCGCTGGGCGACCGACCGCTTGCGCGACAAGCGCAACCTTAATGATGCGCAGAAAGCTCGCGTGGACAATGCGGGAGTCTTGACCGCGTCAGGCCTAATCGCAGGGGAGGCGTTGTGCGGGATTGGAGTGGCAGCCATCATTGCCCGCAGGCTCGCGCACGATCCTCACGCGGATACGAACCTGTATCACCTTGCAATCGGAAACTCGCCGCTAACCAGCCTCATCGCGCTGGCCGCGTTGGTTGCAGTCATGATTTTGGTGCCGCTGGCGAACGCCGGACGTCCCGAGGATCCCGCGCCGCCGACGGCGATCATGTAAGTGCGTGGACCACGAAGGACACGAAGGAGCACGAAGGAATTCGCGGTTTCCTTCGTGTAACTCCGTGTCCTTCGTGGTTTAGGGTTCTTATGTCCATTGCTGAGAACATTGCGGCCTTGCGCCAGCGAGTCGCCGAGGCGGCGCGGCGGGCGAGCCGGCGTCCAGAAGAGATCGCGCTGATGGCGGTGAGCAAGACTCATCCGCCAGGGCGCATTCGCGAAGCCCATGCCGCGGGACTGCGCTTGTTCGGAGAGAACCGTGTGCAGGAGTTTGCCGGAAAGACAGGCGCGCTGGCCGACTTGACCGGAGCCGATTGGCACATGATTGGACACCTGCAAACGAACAAGGCCGGCAAAGCGGCAGAACTGTTCAACGCTGTGGATTCCGTCGATTCGGTGAAGCTGGCGGAAAAACTCGATGCCGCTGCGCGGAGCTTAGGCAAGAAGCTGAGCGTTCTCATCGAAGTCAATGTCGGAGGTGAAGCGGCCAAGAGCGGCGCAGGCCCAGACTCGCGAGAGTTGGAAGAGCTGCTGTTGGCAGCGCCGCGGCTCGAAGCGATCGAGTTTCACGGGTTGATGACCGTGCCTCCGTTCACAGACGATCCCGAGGAAGCTCGGCCCTACTTCCGCAAGCTGCGCGCATTGCGCGATGCGATCGTCGCACGCAAACTCCCCTTGATCAGTGTGGACGTGCTTTCCATGGGCATGTCGCACGACTTCGAGGTCGCGGTCGAAGAGGGGTCGACCTGCGTTCGCGTGGGCACGGCGGTTTTCGGAGAAAGAGCAAAACACTAACCACAGAGGACACAGGGGACACAGGGGACACCGAGGAAGACATGAACCTTCTCGACCGGGCCTGCGCGGGAACACTCTTTCTCCTGGCGATTGTCGAGTGCCTGCTTGTGCCGAAGACCTACGCTGGCAGAATCTGGCTGCTCGGTACGGATCTCGCGCTACTCTTCGTGGCTATGCTGAACGTTCTTCGCATTCGCAATGGCTACCGGATGCAGGTACTGCGCATGTTCTGCATCACCGGCAATCTGACGATGATGGTGTTCGCCGCTGCTTTGATGACAAGCATTGGGCGAACACGGACGATGGCGAATCCGCAGACCGTACTGGTCGCGGGACTGCTCGCCGTTGAAACTGCATTTTCGCTGGGCAGAAACACGTGATCCCTCTGAACGAGTCGAGCGGCGGAGTTACTTTCGCGGTCAAAGTCCATCCGCGCGCGAAAAAGAACGCTATCACCGGCGAGTTCGGCGATGCGCTGAAAGTCTCGCTCACCACCCCTCCGGTGGAGGGCCGGGCCAACGAGGCGTGCATCGAATTCTTTGCAAAACTTTTGAAGGTGCCGCGATCTTCCGTTACCATTGCCTCCGGCCAGACCAGCCGGAACAAAGTCATACGCGTGGCGGGAGTGACCGAGCAGTATGTCCGAGATCGATTGAGCGTATGACGCCAGGTCGTGCCGGCAGTCGCGGGCAAGAGTACCCGCACCACACAAACCCCAGGAGCCACATTGACCTTCTCTCAACGCTTCGAAGAAATCCGCACCGGGTTCGAGCGGCCGTTCTGGATTGCGAATGCTAGCGAGCTTTTTGAGCGGCTTTCGTACTATGCGGTTTTTGCCGTCCTGGCCCGCTATCTGCACGAGGGGTTGCATTTTGATGTCGAGCGGGCCAGCAGTCTCACCGGGATGTTTGGCGGCTGGGTGTGGTTTCTGGCGGTGATTGGCGGAGCAGTCGCGGATCGGCTCGGCTTCCGGCGCGCACTCTCACTGGCCTACCTCATTCTCAGCTTCGCATATTTTCTGCTGGGATCGATCGGCGCGCCTTGGTTCTCGCCTGTGCGCAATGCCGTACCCCTGGTGACTCTGGTCGCGATCGTGCTGATCTTTCCCGCACTGGGCGTCGCGCTGGTGAAGCCGTGCGTGGTCGGGACAACGGCCCGTGCTTCAAAGGAGAACGTCCGATCCGTCGGTTACTCCATCTACTACACGCTGGTTAACGTCGGCAGCACAGCGGGGCCATTGCTCGCCTCCTGGGCGCAAGAGCATGGCATCGTCGAGAACGTATTCCGCATCGCGGCATTGAGTGTGTTCCTCATGCTCTTCCTGGTACTACTGCTGTTCAAGGAGCCGCGCCGCGCCGCGGAAGGTGAAACGGCAAGTCTCAGCCAAGTGGGAAAAAACTTCCTCACGGTCCTCTCGAACCCCCGGTTCATGCTCTTCCTGCTCATCTTCACCGGATACTGGATCGTCTTCTGGCAAGAATTCATTGCACTGCCGCTATACATCTCCGTTTATATCGATCCGAAGGCCGATACGGCGCGGATTCTGGCGACCGATCCAATAGTGGTCATCTGTTTCACGATGGTGATCGGCTTTCTGACCAAGCGGATGCACGCGTTTCACGCCATTGTGTTGGGAACGTTGATCTCAAGCTTGGCGTGGATCCTGCTGATCGTGCATCCGTCGGTCTGGATGGCGGTGGCCACACTGGTTGTGGTCGCGATCGGCGAGATCACGCAGGCTCCACGCTACTACGACTACATCTCGCGCCTCGCGCCTCCAGGGCAACAGGGAACTTACATGGGGTTTGCATTCCTCCCCCTTGGCATTGGTTCGTTCATCGCGGGCAAGTTCAGCGGGTGGCTGATGCATCACTTCGGAGAAGAATTGCACCAGCCCTCAATGGTCTGGTGGTCCGTGGTCGCGGTGGGCGTGGCCACGACCCTGCTGCTGTGGATCTATAACCGGCTCGTTCGGGTGGAGACGGAACAACCGAAGTAAATGACACGCTCTTCCCGCAAAATCGATCAAACCTCTTTTGGGAGCCTGCCCGGCACTTCGGCACAAATCGCTGAGCAGATACGGCGTGCACTCAAAGGCGGCGGCTCGGCGAAGCATGCCGCCGGGGTACAGTGGTTCTTCAAACAAGAGATCAAGTCGCGTGGCTGGTACACGGCTGACTTGCGGCGGGCCGTGCGGCGTTGCCGGCGGGATATTCTGAAGAAGAACGACTTCGATTTTCTAGTGAGGGTAGCTGACGAGCTGTTCTCCGGCAGTGTACTTGAAGAGAAAATTGCCGCAGTGTTTCTGCTGGAGAAGATGGACGCGCAATTCGGCGAGCGTGAGTTCCGCATATTCGAGGCGTGGTTGGACCGCATTAGCAGCTGGGCCGATCACGACGGACTGGTGCACTACCTGATAGCCCCGATGGTCGCGGCGGAGCCGGCACGGGTTAAGGATGTGTTTCGCTGGGCGAAGTCGCCGAAACGATGGCACCGGCGGGCGGCCTGCGTGGCCCTCATTCAGGGGACCCGGAAGAAGAAATTCTTGCCTCAAATCAAGAAGCTTTCCGACTCACTGCTCGACGACCAGGACGATATGGTTCAGAAGGGTCTGGGCTGGTTGCTGCGGGAGACCGCGAAATTCGACGCGAAGCGCACCGTACCGTACCTAATGAAGATTCGCGATCGCGCTCCGCGTCTGGTACTGCGGACCGCATGCGAGACGCTGCCGAGCAGCACACGCAACAAGATCCTCGGGGCCTAGTTTTGATCTTGAGACTTGTGCCGGAGATTTCTGCCGCGCACGGCTCCCAGATTCGCCCAATTCCCTGCTCTTGTTTACAATAGAAGTTTGCCCATGAACCTCGCCGCCATTCAATCTGCTCTGCGTGAACGCAACATTGACGCGTGGCTTTTCTACGATCACCATCATCGCGACCCGATCGCATATCGTGTTCTCGGCTTACCGACGAGCCTCATGGTGACGCGGCGCTGGTTCTACCTGGTTCCGGCTGAAGGCGAACCGGT